>Ga0206123_10001885_pt1 | contig 18942 bp, 15 predicted proteins | sample Helgoland_Spring_2_FD_160086 | JGI IMG/M metagenome (GOLD analysis project Ga0206123, IMG submission 160086) | Pelagic subsurface seawater microbial communities from Kabeltonne, Helgoland, North Sea - Helgoland_Spring_Bloom_20160316_1 | ecosystem: Environmental > Aquatic > Marine > Epipelagic ...
GATTGTTTTTTGCGAGGCTTCCAATGTTTTTTCTTTTTATTGAAGTTTCCTTTTTTCTTAAAAGGTTTTCTTTCAGTATTATATTTTGGTCCTGGTTCAAAACCTTCTGGTAATGATCGTTTTTCAACTTCGTTACCAATTAAGCTTTCAATTTTACCAAAATTATAACAGTCATCAGCATTAATAAATGTTAAAGCAACTCCAGTATTATCACCTCTGGCAGTTCTTCCAATACGGTGTACATAATCTTCAGCATCACTAGGTATATCATAGTTGATTACTAAATTAATTCCTTTAATATCAATACCTCTAGAGAGAACATCTGTAGCAATTAAAAGTTTTATTTTTTTATTTTTAAAATCTAATAAAACTTCTTCTCTTTGTTTTTGATCTAAGTCAGAGTGGATTCCTTTAGCAGGTAATCCAATTTTATTTAATGATTGAGCTATTTCTTTTACAGTTGCTTTTCTTGAAGAGAACACTAAAACAAATTCAAGTTCTTCTCCTTTAAGAATTTCACTAATCAATTTTATTTTTTGATGGTTATGAACCAAATAAGCAGCTTGTGTAATCCCTTTGTTTGGTTTTGAAATAGCAATATTTATAGTGATTGGGTCTTTTAATAATTGTTTAGAAAGCGTTCTTATTTTTGGAGGCATTGTTGCCGAAAATAATAAGTTCTGTCTGTCCTTAGGAAGCTTGTTTGCTATTTTAGTAATGTCCTCATTAAAGCCCATATCTAACATTCTGTCAGCCTCATCTAAAATAAAGTGTTTCACTCCTGAAGTATCAAAATATCCCATGTTTAAGTGAGATATAAATCTTCCGGGAGTACAAATTACAATATCTGCTCCAGTAGTTAGCGCTTTCTTTTCGGCATCAAAACTTTTACCATCTCCACCACCATAAATGGCTATAGATGTAGCTTCAGTAAAGTAACTTAACCCTTCAATTTGTTGGTCAATTTGTATGGCAAGTTCTCTAGTAGGTACAATAATAATAGTACTTACTTTATCGGAGCTTCCTCTTTTACAAATAGCATTTAAAATAGGTAAAACAAAAGCTGCAGTTTTTCCAGTTCCGGTTTGAGCAACAGCAATCATGTCTTTGTTGTCCATTACAGCAGGAATAGATTCTTGCTGAATTGGTGTTGGACTTTCAAACCCCATTGCATCGAGTGCTTCTAATACTTGAGGTTCAAATCCTAATTCGGTAAATTTCATATTAATTCTATTAATCTTTGTGAGTGTTTGTTGGCAATCTCGATTGCATTGTTTTTGGCTTCTTCCGAATATCCGTTAATATCATTGCAAAAAAGTTCTCCTACATAATTTAGATTACAATATTTAGCTAGTCCTTGAAGTGGGAAGCATATTTTCTGAATAACTTCATCGGGATAATCTTTGATAGGGCTACCAATAGTAAAAGAAACGATTATGTTTTTACTGTTTAATGTTGATTCAGTTCCAAAAGCAAAACCATACTCAAAAACGGTGTCAATCCATTGCTTTAATATGGCTGGCACGTTGTACCAAAAAAGTGGGAATTGGAATATAATGGTGTCTACATTTAGTAAGGCTTCCTGTTCGGATTTAACATCAATATTAAAATCAGGATAAAGTAGGTCCAGATGTCTTACTTCAGTGTTATTTTCTTTAGAAAAGTTATCACTTATTATTTTATTCCCAATAGACTTTTCTATGGAGGGATGTGCTAAAATCATTAAAGTTTTACTCATAATTACCACTTGTCTTTTTTAGCTTCTGCTATCGTAAATAGTTCATTAAAATGATTGTTATAAATTGTTCTAGGCTTTTTTACAAAGTATTTTCTATAATCCTTGCCATCTTTGTTTACATAGTGCAATTCAAAAGGCTGTCTTTCTCCTTTTTTAATTAAATCACCATGGCCAACTAAAACAATTTCTGTGTAGGTTACTCTGTACTTATTGTCTTTAAAACGAATCAATATTTTGCCTGCAAAATCAGTTTTTCTTAGAATTGTTGGAACTCCAGCAATTCCAGTTCTATCAATATCAATAGGCTGAGGTTTTAAAGTCGCGAAAACTTTACCATCCTCAATTTTAAAAAGTTTAAACAATTTTGACTTTTCGAAATGAGCAATAACATCTTCTTTAGATTTTTCAGTTTCGTAAACTTTTTCCCAAGTTACTTCTCCACTTGTTAGGTGAAAATTTTCTTGAGCTTTTAAAGATATAGATGTAATTAATGCAAAGGCAATTAATAAGTGTTTCATGTGTTTAATTAATTAAGTGGAGAATATCGGAGTCGAACCGATGACCTCTTCACTGCCAGCGAAGCGCTCTAGCCAGCTGAGCTAATCCCCCTAAATTTAGATAGGTAAAAATAGAAATTTAATTCAACAAAATCTTACATTTGTTAACCTAAAATAAACAAGTTATGAGCGAAAAAATCAGCACAAATAAAGCGCCAAAACCAATGGGGTTGTACCCACATGCACGTAAGGTTGGTAATCTATTATTTTTATCAGGTGTTGGTCCAAGAGCTGCTGGTTCTGGAAGTGAGGAAGCAAACATTCCAGGTTTGAAGTATGATAAAAATGGAAATTATGAGGCTTTTGATTTTGAAGCTCAATGTCGTTCAGTTTTCGATAATGTAAAAGTTATTTTAGAAGAGTCAGGATCTAGCTGGGAAAACTTAGTAGATGTAACCACTTTTCTAACTGATATGAAACGTGATTTTAAAACGTATAATAAAATTTATGCAGAGTATTTTGAAGGAAATCAGCCTTGTAGAACTACTGTTGAGGTAAATGCATTACCATCTCCAATCTCAATAGAGCTGAAGTGTATTGCAACTATTGATTAGATTTTTTTAATTCTTCTTTTATCCAAGTTATTGCTTTTTCTTTATCAGAAAATAACTTTGTAGGGACGTTAGGTTTGTTCACTTTTAAATAAAAGTTTCCTAATATTTTTTGAGAAAGGCTGTAAATAATAAATGCTGAAGCTACTCTGTTTTTTTCAACTTTTGAAGAAGTCATCAGTTCTCTAGCCTCTTTTGATACAGATGTGTAATGTCCACTATCAAAAACAATAGCGTAATTATTCCCTTTCATTAAATCTAGGTTGTGTTTTTTGATTTCTAAAACATCTTCACCTTCAATAGTAATATTTTCTTTTAAAGATATTAAAAGGAGATTTGAGTCTAAAAGCTCAATAATTACTTTATCTAATTCAATTTTTTTCAATCTTTTAAGTGCTTAAAAAAGACATGCTATTCTTGGGAATAAATATAAGAAAAAGATATTATAAATCAGTAAATTCGCATTTCTTAAAAATGAATATGAGCCAGTATAAAACATACCCAAAGCTTGATTTACCTAATGTAGCTAAAGAAGTATTAGATAAATGGGAAGCTAATAACGTATTTGAGAAAAGTATCTCAACAAGAGAAGGGAAAGATCCTTTTGTTTTTTATGAAGGACCGCCTTCTGCAAATGGATTGCCTGGTATTCACCACGTAATGGGAAGAGCTATTAAAGATATTTTTTGTCGTTACAAAACATTAAAAGGATTCCAAGTAAAACGTAAAGCTGGATGGGATACACACGGATTACCTGTTGAGTTAAGTGTTGAGAAGAAATTAGGAATTACAAAGGAAGATATTGGTTCTAAAATTTCTGTTGATGAATACAACAAAGAGTGTAGAGAAACAGTAATGCAATACACCGATATTTGGAATAACCTTACTGAAAAAATGGGTTATTGGGTAGATATGGATGATCCTTATATTACTTATGAAAATAAGTATATGGAAACTGTTTGGTGGTTGTTAGGGCAATTATATGCTAAAGGTTTAATGTATAAAGGTTATACAATTCAACCCTATTCTCCAGCTGCAGGTACAGGTTTAAGTTCGCATGAATTAAACCAGCCAGGATGTTACCAAGATGTAAAAGATACTACGGCTGTTGCTCAATTTAAAATTAAAGAGACTAATAAATTAGGTGTTGATGATGCACACTTTTTAGCATGGACAACTACGCCTTGGACATTGCCATCAAATACGGCTTTGGCTGTAGGACCTAAAATTGATTATGTTTTAGTAAAATCATTTAATCAATATACTCATGAAGCGATTAATGTTTTATTAGCTAAAGCGCTAGTTGGAAAACAATTTTCTGGGAAATACGAAGAAAGAGAAGATTTAGCATATACTGTAGGAGATAAAAAGATTCCTTTTCAAATTATAAAAGAATTTAAAGGAACTGATTTAGTAGGAATGCAATATGAGCAATTATTGCCTTATGCTTTGCCGCATGAAAATGCTGAGAAAGCTTTTCAAGTAATACCTGGAGATTTTGTTACAACAGAAGATGGTACTGGTATAGTGCACATTGCACCAACTTTTGGACAAGATGATGCGCAAGTTGCTAAAGATGCTGGCGTTCCTGCAATGTTAGTGTTGGATGATAATGGAAATGCAGTTCCTTTAGTAGATTTACAAGGGAGATTTAGACCAGAAATGGATGAGTTTGCAGGAATGTATGTGAAGAATGAATATTATACTGATAGGGAAGCTCCAGATAAATCTGCTGATGTTCAATTGTGTATTAAATTAAAAGAAGAAAATAAAGCATTTAACGTTTCTAAATATGAGCACAGTTATCCGCATTGTTGGAGAACTGATAAACCAGTATTGTATTATCCATTAGATTCTTGGTTTATAAAATCTACATCAGTAAAAGATAGATTAATTGAGCTGAACAAAACCATAAACTGGCAACCAGAAAGTACTGGAACAGGTCGTTTTGGTAATTGGTTAGAAAACCTAAACGATTGGAATTTATCTCGCTCACGTTACTGGGGTATTCCTATTCCAATTTGGAGAACAGAAGAGGGGGATGAAGAAATTTGTATTTCTTCAGTAGAACAATTAAAAACTGAGGTAGAAAAATCTATTGCAGCAGGCTTAATGACTGAAAGTCCATTAGCTAATTTTGTTGTAGGAGATATGTCTGAAGATAACTACAATACATTCGATTTACATAAAAACTATGTAGATGAAATTATATTGGTTTCTTCTACTGGTAAACCAATGAAAAGAGAAGCAGATTTAATTGATGTTTGGTTTGATTCAGGTTCTATGCCTTATGCACAGCAGCATTATCCTTTCGAGAATAAAGAAACAATTGATAATAATGAGTTTTTCCCAGCTAACTTTATTGCTGAGGGAGTAGATCAAACAAGAGGTTGGTTCTTTACGTTACATGCCATCGCAACAATGGTATTTGATTCGGTAGCATATAAAAATGTTATTTCAAATGGGTTGGTATTAGATAAGAATGGTGTTAAAATGTCTAAGCGATTAGGAAACACAATTGATCCATTTGAGACATTGGATACTTATGGAGCAGATGCTACTCGTTGGTATATGGTAACCAATGCATCTCCTTGGGATAATTTAAAGTTTGATTTAGATGGTGTAACTGAAGTGCAACGTAAGTTTTTCGGAACACTATACAACACTTATGGATTCTTTGCTTTATATGCAAATCTTGATGGTTTTACATATTCAGAAGATGAGGTTCCAGTAAATGAAAGACCAGAAATTGATCGTTGGATTATTTCTAAACTAAACTCGTTAATTACTACAGTTGATGATTGTTTTGAAAATTTAGAGCCAACTAAAGCAGGTAGAGCTATTCAGGATTTTGTTAATGATGAATTGAGTAACTGGTATGTAAGATTATGTAGAAGACGTTTCTGGAAAGGAGAGTATTCTCAAGATAAAATTGCGGCTTACCAAACTTTATATAAATGTTTAGAAGTTGTAGCACAGCTTTCATCATCTATTGCTCCATTTTATATGGACCAATTGTATTGTGATTTAGTTTCAGTGAGTGGAAAAGGAAATCAAACCTCAGTACATTTATCAGATTTTCCTATTTCGGATGCATCAGTAATTGATACAGACTTAGAAGAAAGAATGGCAATTGCTCAGAAAGTTTCTTCAATGGTATTAAGTTTAAGAAAGAAGGAGAACATTAAAGTTCGTCAGCCATTACAAAAAATAATGGTTCCTATTTTAGATGATAAATTTAAACGTCAGTTAGAAGATGTAGAAGATTTAATACTTTCTGAAACAAATGTTAAAGAGTTAGAGTATTTAGTTGATACTACTGGAGTTTTAGTAAAATCGATTAAACCAAACTTTAAGACATTAGGGCCTAAATATGGTAAAATAATGAAGCAAATTGCTGCTGCAGTTAATCAATTTGGAGCAGATGAAATTGCAGATTTAGAAAATAATGGTTCTAAAAACATGACAATTGAAGGGCAAGATGTTGTGTTAGAATTGACTGATGTTGAAATCACAACTCAAGATATTCCTGGATGGTTAGTACAATCTGAAGGAGGAATTACCGTTGCTTTAGATATTGTTTTATCAGATGAATTAAAAGAGGAAGGGATGGCTCGAGAGTTTGTAAATCGTATCCAAAACCTAAGAAAAGAAAGCGGTTTAGAGGTGACGGATAAAATTCATCTTAAAATATTAAAACACAACGAAATAAATCAAGCAATTAATAATAATAAAAACTATATTTGCTCGGAAACTTTAGCGGGTCAGTTAGACTTGGTAGAAGGTTTAGAACAAAATCAAGGAGTTTCAGTAGAATTGGAAAATGATGTTACTACTGTTATTTCGATAGAAAAATTAAATTAAACAAAATGGCAGACTTAAGATATTCAGATAGCGACTTAGCAGAATTCAAAGCTTTAATTGAAAGTAAAATTGAAGCTGCTCAAACTGATTTAGACGGTTTAAGAGGTTCATTGTCTCATGCAGATGACAATGGAACTGATGATACAGCTCATTCATTTAAAATGATGGAAGAAGGAGCTGCAACACTTTCAAGAGAGGAAGTTGCACAATTGGCTGGAAGACAAGAGAAGTTTTTAAGATCATTAGAAAATGCTTTAATCAGAATTTCTAACAAATCTTACGGTGTTTGTAGAGTGACTGGTAAATTAATCAAGAAAGAAAGATTAATGGCTGTACCGCATGCAACATTAAGTATTGAAGCTAAAAACGCTCAAGGGTAATTATTTACGCTTGTTAAAGAATCATAAAAGAATAAATTAAAGATTGGAGATTAACTAAAATTGATCCCCAATTTTTAATATCTACCCCCTTTCAATGAAAAAATTCATTTCCATAATTTCTAATCCGATTACTGTAACACTACTTGTGTTAACAGCGGATCAATGGTTAAAGATTTGGGTGAAAACGAATATGTACTTGAGTCAGGAGTTTCCTGTTTTAGGGAATTGGTTTTACATTCATTTTACCGAAAATAAAGGAATGGCTTTCGGGATGGAGTTTGGTGGAGAATGGGGGAAATTAGCTTTAAGTCTATTTAGAATTTGTGCTGTTTTTGGTATAGGTTACTATTTATTTAAAGTATTGCCAAAAAATGCGCACAAAGGATTGAAAATTAGTGTTGCTTTAATTTTTGCAGGAGCAATTGGTAATATTTTAGACAGTGTTTTTTATGGCGTAATATTTAATGAAAGCTTTAACCAAATAGCATCTTTTATGCCTGAAGAAGGTGGTTATGCACCATTTCTATATGGTTGGGTTGTTGATATGTTTTGGTTCCCTTTAATGGAAGGTGATTTTCCAGATTGGATGCCAATTTGGGGAGGAGAACACTTTATGTTTTTTAGACCTGTTTTTAATATCGCGGACGCAGCAATTTCAGTTGGTATAGGGTTGGTGTTTGTATTTAATAAACAATTCTTTCCAAAAAATAATTCTTCAGAAGTTGAGGTTGAAGCAATCTCAGAATAAGATTTAAACGACATCTTTTTATGTGACTCTTTATTCATAATAAAAGAGTTTTTTTTACGATGAAAAAAATACTTTTTCAAACTTAGATTTTTTAACTTATCTTTATCATTGAATTTATCAATTTTTAACAACCAAAACATAATTTATATGAAAAAAACTTACATTTTTATTTTGTCTATTTTTATAGGGTTCTCATCTATCAATGCTCAATCTACTTGTATAGATACAGTATTTTATCCAGAATCAAAAAGAACTGATTTTGGAGGGTATCAATTGATTAGCGAAACAGGTAACTCTTTAGCTGGTTTTTCACAAACGTATAATTCAAACACAGGACTTGTTCATGGGGTTGATGCATATGTTTTATTAGATACAAATGGAATTATTGATCCACTTCTTTCAAAAGATGTTTATGTTAAAGTGTTTAATGTAGATGCTTTAAATAGACCAGTTGGAGCCGCAATAGATTCTAATTTAGTTACGTTAACAGATGTTGGTACAGCAAGACAAACATTAATGTTTGCTTCTCCTGTTGCTGTTAGTGGTAAATATGCTGTTTCAATAACTTTAAACCCATTAACGTCCGTGGCTAATAATGATTCAATATGGTTTAGAGGGAATGATGATTCAGCAATTCCTGCGGACGGATTAAATGAAGGATTACTTGGGTTAAATTTAGTTTCTCCAGGTTTTGGATGGACTAATTTTTTCTTGCAATTTGGAACCGCAGATTATGATGCTTTAATAGCTCCAATTTTTGAAAAAACGATTACTGCGAGTTATACGACAGATGTTGATACGGTTTGTTTAGGTGATACGGTTCAATTCACCAATACATCAACATTAAGTACTAATTATATGTATAACCGTTGGGATTCTTTAAATACAGAACTTTGGATGTGGAACTATGGAGATGGGACAGGAACTTATAACCATTTTGATACAACATATACATTTGCAACAGCAGGAGCAAACAATACTGAATTGATAATTACTAATTATGGCTATACAAGTAATTGTGTTGATACAATGAAGAAGCAAATTGTAGTTAACGATACTGCAATTGCAGATTTTACATTTTCCCATTCAGGTGGCGGAGTTTATCAGTTTAATAATACCTCGACAGATGCGAATACTTATTCTTGGGATTTTGGAGATGGTTATTCAGCAAGCCTTGAATCTCCTTCTCATACTTATACATCAACTAGTAATTATACAGTATGTTTAACAGTTACGGATTCTAATGGATGTAATATTGATTCAATATGTAAAGCAATCTCTTTTGTATTAAGTGTTGATGATTTTGATGCAGCTGACTATGTTAATGTTTATCCAGTTCCAGCAAATAAGTATATTAATGTAACTGTTCCGAGTAATTATTATGGAAGTGAAATCGTAATAACAGATGTTGTTGGTCAAAAAATAAATTCTGTTCAAATTGAAAATCAAAATAAAGTAAGAATACCTATAGGAGAGATTGAGACAGGTATTTATTTTATATCTATAAACCATGATGGTGAACAAGTTTTTACTAAAAGGATAGCAGTAAATAAATAGTTAAATAGAATATATTAAAAAAGCTTCTTAGAGAAATCTAAGAAGCTTTTTTTTTGGCTTTGAATAAATTACCTTTGCACACTAATTTAATACAATTCTATATTGTGATATAGTAACTTGAATTAAATCTTTTGAAAAATAAGGCATAAAGAAATATAGATGGAGAAAAAAGTAAGAGTAAGATTTGCACCAAGTCCAACAGGACCATTGCATATTGGTGGGGTTAGAACAGCATTGTATAATTATTTGTTCGCAAAAAAACACAATGGTGATTTTTTATTAAGGGTAGAAGATACTGATCAAACTCGTTATGTTAAAGGGGCAGAAGACTATATCTTAGATGCCTTAAAATGGTGTGGAATTACTCCAACAGAAGGAGTTGGAGTTGGTGGAGATTTAGGTCCTTACCGACAATCAGAAAGAAAAGCTGAAGGAACATATAAAAAATATGTAGATCAATTGATTGCTTCAGGAAATGCTTACTATGCATTCGATACTCCTGAAGAGTTGGACGCAATGCGTGAACGTTTAAAAGCAGCAGGTGGTCACTCTCAACAGTATGATGCTGCGTCTCGTAATACAATGAGTAATTCATTGACCTTATCAGAAGAAGAAGTTCAAAAAAGAATTGCCGCAGGAGATAAGTATGTGGTAAGAGCTAAAATTCTTCCGAATGAAGAAGTGAAATTTAAAGATTTAATTAGAGGATGGGTATCTGTAGATTCATCAAACTTAGATGATAAAGTGTTGTTTAAATCTGATGGAATGCCAACTTACCATATGGCAAATGTGGTGGATGATTATTTGATGAAAATCACACATGTTATTAGAGGTGAAGAATGGTTGCCATCAGGACCTTTGCACGTGTTGTTATATAAGTTTTTAGGTTGGGAAGATGCAATGCCTGAATTTGCACATTTACCTTTAATCTTAAAACCAAACGGTAACGGTAAGTTAAGTAAGCGTGATGGTGATGCGGGAGGGTTTCCAGTATTTCCAATTGAATGGAATTCACCAGAAGGTGAAACTGCATCAGGATATAGAGAAAGCGGATATTTTCCAGAAGCACATATAAATATGTTGGCGTTTTTAGGATGGAACCCAGGAACTGAGCAAGAGTTATTTTCGTTAGATGAGCTAGTGAAGGAATTTTCCTTAGAGAGAGTAGGAAAGTCAGGTGCTAAATTTGATCCAGACAAAACCAAATGGTTTAATGAGCAATATTTAAGAGCAAAATCCAACGAAGAATTGGCAGATTTATTATTGGATAAAGATCGAGATAAAAAGGATAATGAAATTTATGAGATTTTAAAGAAACGTCCTCTTTTTGAATCATTAACTGTTATGGACTCTAGTGAAGAGCGAGCTTTTGAATTAAGATTGGCTCATAGTGCGAGTAATAGAATTAAACTAGCTAGAATATGTGGTTTAATGAAAGAAAGAGTTTCTTTCCCTATTGATATTGTTAAGAATGGTGCATATTTGTTTTACCCACCTAAATCTTATGATGCTAAAACAGTAAAGAAAAAATGGAAAGAAGATTCCCCACAAATTGTGGCTGAATTGATAGAGGTTTTTTCGAATACAGAATTTAAAAATGAAATACTAGAAACAGCTTTTAAAACCTACATTGAAGAAAAAGAATTAGGGTTTGGAAAACCAATGATTGCAATAAGATTATCTATTACTGGTGAAGGAGGAGGACCTTCTTTATTTGAGATAATGGAGTTGATTGGAAAAGAAGAGTCTATAAATAGATTAAAAGCTGCTATTGATAACATCAAAAAAGAAACAGTGGTTTAAGATGTTTAACCGCAAAGAGTTTTAAGAAACTCGCAAAGAAAAGAAGTAAGTATCTTTAATTCTTAAGAATTAAGTTTAGCGCTCTTGACGTAAGACTTATTTTTCTTAGCGGTTAAAAAGAGATTAAAAAGAATTGTTATGGAAAACGTGGAAGAAGAAAAAAAATCACTCAATTTTATTGAGCAAATCATTGAAGAAGATTTAAAAGGAGATTACTCTAAAGAGCATTTAAAATTTAGGTTTCCACCGGAACCAAACGGTTATTTGCATATTGGTCATGCCAAGGCATTTTGTTTAAATTTTGGTTTAGGAGATAGATACAATGCTCCAGTAAACTTAAGGTTTGATGATACCAATCCATCAAAAGAAGAACAAGAATATGTTGATGCAATTAAGAAGGACTTAAAATGGATGGGCCTAGAATGGGCTGAAGAATGTTATTCGTCAGACTATTTCCAACAATTATATGATTGGGCAATTGTCTTAATCAAAAATGGAAAAGCGTATGTAGATTCTCAGTCTTCAGAAGATATGGCTACTCAAAAAGGAACACCAACTAAACCAGGTGTAAATGGTCCTTATAGAGATAGAAGTGTAGAAGAAAATTTAGACTTGTTCAATAAAATGAAACAAGGAGAATTTAAAGAGGGAGAACATATTTTGAGAGCTAAAATTGACATGGCTCACACCAATATGTTGATGAGAGATCCTATTATGTATAGAGTAATGCATAAGTCTCACCATAGAACAGGAAGCGATTGGTGTATTTACCCAATGTACGATTGGACACATGGAGAATCTGATTATATTGAAAAAATATCACACTCTTTATGTTCTTTAGAATTTAAACCGCACAGAGAATTGTATGATTGGTTTTTAGACCAAATTCATGATGAGAATATCAGACCAAAACAAAGAGAGTTTTCAAGGCTTAACTTGACTTACACAGTAATGAGTAAGCGTAAGTTAATGCAATTGGTTGATGAGAATATTGTTAGTGGTTGGGATGATCCAAGAATGCCAACATTATCAGGGTTAAGAAGAAGAGGTTTTACGCCAGCTTCAATTCATAAATTTATTGATACTGCTGGTGTTTCTAAAAGAGATCAAATGATTGATGTGGCTTTATTAGAATCATGTATTCGTACAGATTTAAATAAAACAACAAATCGTATTATGGCAGTTTTAGACCCGTTAAAATTGGTAATTACCAACTATGAAGGAGAGTCTGAAACTGTAATGGCAGATAACAATCCAGAAGATGAAAATGCTGGACAAAGAGAAATGATTTTCTCTAAAGAGATTTACATTGAAAGAGGAGATTTCTTAGAAGAATGTCCTAAAAAGGTGTTTAAATTAGGAATTGGAAAAGAAGTGCGTTTAAAGCATGGATACATTATTAATGGAGAAGAAGCCATTAAAGATGTTAACGGAAATATTGTTGAGGTAAGGTGTACTTATGATCCGAAAAGTAAAAGTGGGAGTGGAACAGAAGAAAGTAAACGTAAGGTAAAAGGTACGTTGCATTGGGTTTCTGCTTCGCACAATGTTACAGCTACAGTAAATGCTTACGATAGATTGTTTACGGTTGAAAACCCTGATGGAGATAAAGAAGTTGATTTTAAGGAATTTGTAAATAAGGATTCTTTAACGGTTATGGATAATTGTAAAATTGAATTGGCACTAAAAGATGCACAACCAAATGAGCGTTACCAATTTCAACGTTTAGGTTATTTCTGTGTGGATGATGCTTCTACTTCTGATAATTTAATTTTTAATAGAACAGCTACGCTAAAAGATTTTTGGGCTAAGAAAAAATAATAGTTATGGGGAAAATATTTGTAGAAGGAATTAAAATATACGCTTATCACGGTTGTTTTAAAGAAGAAGCGGATATCGGAACCAATTTTCAGGTTGATGTGGTGTTAGATGCAGACTTGTCTAAACCGGCAGAAACCGACAATATCATGGATGCTGTAAATTATCAGGCTGTATTTACTGTTATTAAAGAACAAATGGCCATTCGTTCTAACTTATTAGAAAATGTAGCTAAAAGAATTTCAGAAACATTATTTAATGAATTTCCTGAAGTGAGTAAGATAAAACTGAAAGTTTCTAAATTAAATGTTCCTTTGGGTGGACATATTGATAATGTAGCTATTCAGATTGAAAATGAGCGATCTTAAGCCAGGAATTAAACAGAAGAAATGCTCTAAGTGTAATACAGCATTTACATGTAATGACTCTGGTAATTCATGTTGGTGTAACAATCATGTCTTATCCGAGGATCAATTAAAATTTTTAAAATAGAATTATGATAATTGTTTATGTGAAGGTTGTTTAAAAGAGGCAGCTACTTCTTAAATTTCGATTTCAAAAACTGAAAATATTCTTGTTGTACTTTTTTTGAAGTAAAAACACTTAACATAACTTTTCCTAAAGATTCTTGAGGCTGTTTTTTAGGAGTTGGCTTTTCAGTTTTAATTTGTTCAGCCTTTTCTTCTTTATTTATTTGTTCTTGCCGTTTTTCAGGATCATAACCTGAAATTTCATTCGATTTAGTAAAGCTTCTTTTAGCTGCTTTCATTCTTCCAGCATTTTCTTGAAGAAGGCCTAAATTGTTGTATGAGATTTCATCTTTCGGATCTAATTCAATTGCTTTTTCATAATCAACCATAGCTCCTTCAATATCAGTTTTGGTTCTTATGTAAGCTCTACTCGAATACCGAAACGGATTTTCAGGTTCTAACTCAACAGCTTTATCCATATCAAGCATTGCTGCTTCAATATTTTTGTTTTTAAAATGAGAAATTCCTCTATCGCAAAGTAAAGTAGCTTCTTCTGGCAGACGTTTTAATATTTTACTTAAATCATTAACTGATTTTTCATATTGCTCTATTTTTCGATAAGAAATTGCTCTTGTATAAAGTGCATCAGCATTGTTTGGCTCTTGAGCCAGAAAAATGTCTAATTCAATTATAGCTTGATTAAATTCTTGTTTTTCGAATAAAGCTTTTCCTTTTTCTAAACCTGTCATTTTGTTAATGAATTTATACTTCAAAGTTAAGAAGTATTCAGTGAATTATTTAATTTAGAATCATCTTATACAATTATGACAAAAGAAGCAGCAAAACTTAAAATAGAAGAATTATCTCAGGCATTAAGAACTCATAATTATAATTATTATGTGCTTTCAGAATCAACGGTATCAGATTATGATTTTGATATGTTGTTAGAGGAACTACAGCAGTTGGAAGAAAAATTTCCAGAGTATGCTTTTGATGATTCTCCAACAAAAAGAGTAGGAGGAACGGTAACTAAAAACTTTGATACGGTTAAGCATAAATACCGTATGCTTTCTTTAGGGAATAGTTATAGTAAAGAAGATATTGAAGATTTTGAAACCAGAATTAAGAAGTTGGTTGAAAATGAATTAGAATACATATGTGAGTTAAAATACGATGGTGTTGCCATTGGAATTACTTATAAAAATGGAAAGTTATTTCAAGCAGTTACACGTGGAGATGGAATGCAGGGAGATGATGTAACAGAGAATGTGAAAACCATTCGTTCAATACCATTGCAGTTAAAAGGAAATGATTACCCAGAAGAATTTGAAATAAGAGGAGAAATATTTTTTCCGAAAGATGTATTTAACGGTTTGAATAAGGAACGTGAAGAGATTGGAGAGGATTTATATGCGAATGCTAGGAATACTGCCTCGGGAACACTAAAAATGCAAGACTCTGGTGTTGTAGCTAAACGTAAACTAGATTGTTATTTGTATTTTGTGTTAGGAGAGAATTTACCTTTTGAAACACATTATGATTCTATCGCGAAAGCTGGTGAATGGGGTTTTAAGATTCCTACTGAAAAATTTAAATCGATTAAGAAGTGTGCAACTATTGATGAGGTTTTTGAATTTATTAATTATTGGGATGATGAGCGTAATAATTTAAATTTTGAGATTGATGGAATTGTAATTAAAGTAAATAATTACGCCAGACAAGAGGAAATTGGTTTTACAGCAAAGTCGCCAAAATGGGCAATAGCTTATAAATTTAAAGCAGAAAAAGTTGCTACTAAATTATTAGAAATTACTTACCAAGTTGGTAGAACAGGAGCAATAACTCCAGTGGCTAATTTACAACCTGTTTTATTGGCAGGAACAACAGTAAAAAGAGCATCATTGCACAATGCTGATCAAATTGAAAAGCTAGACATTAGAGTTAATGATACGGTATTTGTAGAAAAAGGAGGGGAGATAATTCCTAAAATTGTTGGGGTAGAAGCCACGCAAAGAGATATTTTTTCTGAGCCAACAAATTATATTACTGAATGTCCTGAGTGCCAAACAGAGTTGGTAAGAAAAGAAGGAGATGCCAAGCATTATTGCCCGAATGAGTGGGGGTGTGCTCCACAGATAAAAGGAAAAATGCAGCATTTTATTTCGCGTAAAGCCATGAATATTGATGGTTTGGGAGAAGAAACAATTGATTTATTGTTTGAGCAAGGTTTGGCGACAACTATTGCCGATCTATATGAATTAAATTATGAGCAGCTATTCGGCTTAGAATCGTTTAAAGAAAAGAAATCGCAAAATATTATTGATGGATTAATTGCTTCTAAACAAATACCTTTTGAGCGAGTGCTGTACGGAATAGGTATTCGTTATGTTGGAGAAACAGTGGCTAAAAAACTAGCCAGACAATTTAAAAGTATAGATGCAATAATGAAAGCTTCTTTTGAGGAGTTAATAGCTGCAGATGAAATTGGAGATAAAATAGCAGAAAGTATTATTAACTTTTTTGCTGTAGAAAGTAACTTACAGCTGATAGAAAAGTTGAAAGAACACGGTTTACAATTAACGCTTTCTGAGGAACAATTGGCTAATGCAACAACCAAATTAGAAGGTTTAATCTTTGTGGTTTCAGGGGTGTTTAGTAAATTTAGTAGAGACGAGTTAAAAGCGAGTATAGAACAAAATGGCGGTAAAGTTTCGAGTTCTATTTCTAAAAAAACAAGTTACATAGTTGCTGGTGAAAATATGGGGCCAAGTAAACTCGCTAAAGCTGAAAAACTAGCCGTAAAGATTATTAATGAAGATCAGTATTCGGAGTTGTTATAAAATAGTAGCTACATAAAGTCTTGAAAAGCACGTTTTTGAGGAACGAAAAAGGATGTGCTTTGAAAAGGTAAGCCATCTGAATTCGCTACCGATGACTATCGGAATTAGCGAAGATAATTTTTCATATGTGCCCCAACGACAACTCTATGTTTTCGTAGGGCAGGAGATAAGCGAAACGTTTCGGTTTATTACTTAGTCAAATGTAAATATTTTGCTTTTCTTATTTTTCTATTTTAAATGCTAAATTTTATATTTGGCGGTCTTAAAAATAAAAAAGGACGTTTGGATTAGCACCAAACGCCCTATGTTTTATATACATTGTTGGCAACAGTATTTATTCACTTACTTGATAGTTTCCAGGAGTAAATTCAAAAGTTTTCATTAATCTATTCCAAGTATTACTTTGAGATATAGTAAGTGTTAAATAGCAAATTTCTTCTTTAGAAAAGTGACTAGTTAAATTGTCGAATAATTCTTGAGAAATTGGACTGCTTTTTAATTTTGTTAAGGTGTCAGTAAATGACAAAACAAGCCTCTCTTTTTCAGAGAAATAAGGAGTTTCTTCCCAAACACATAAAGAATATAACCGTAGTTCTGTTTCTCCAAAATGATTCAACTCTTTGTAGTGCATATCTACACAATAGGCGCATCCATTCATTTGAGCTGTTCTTAATCTTATCATTTCTATCAATTTTCTATCTAATGTAGAATTGATAATTGAGTCTTCAATAGTTCTTAAGTTTTCAAACATTCCATTTGGGATGTCTTGATACGTAATTCGTTCCATAATTTTATTGTTTAAATAATTTATGAAGCAAATTTATGGTGTCTCTTTTCTTTAATGATTAAGGTATCTTAAGAAATGAAATGTTTAACTTTTTCTTAGTTCGCTTAAATATTCAGGAGTGATTTCTAGGTAGGACGCTATCATATATTGGGGAACTCTTTGAATGAAATTTGGAAAATGTTTTACTAAATCATCATATCGATTTTTACTTTCCATTTGTAAATAAATATCGTTCTTACGTTGGGTAGCAATCAACATATTTTCAGTAATAATTCTGAATAGTTTTTCGAGTTTTGGAATAGATAAAAAGAGCCTTTCTAATTCCTCCTTGTTAATGATCAATATTTCAGTTTTCTCAAGAGCTTGAATATATATGGTAGAGGGTGTTTTTTTTATAAAACTTTCCATATTTGTTACCCACCAATTTTCAATAGCGAATTGAGTGATTTTTTCATTGCCTTTATTGTCAATATAAAATGAACGAACTAAACCACTTATTATAAAATATCTACTGGTGCAGATTTTTCCTTCTTGAAGAATGTAATCTTTCTTTTGATATAATTTTGATGTTAATTTCGAAAATATTTCATCTATTTCAGTATCACTAAATTCCACATATCGATTGAAATATGTTTTGATTTGGTCTTTCATTTATTGTGATTTCTCTATTGTTTCCAACGACAACTCTATGTTTTCGTTTTGTTGAAACCAAATGTACAGTAATCAGCCAACATAATAAAATATAGAGATTGTTAGCATTTGTTATCCTAGTACTTCAGGTATTTCTTGTTTTAATTCAGCTATACCTCTGCTAAAAGAAATCTTGATGAATATGATATATTCCTTTTTTGAATTGAAATTTATGTTTTTTATCAAGGTTAGCTATTCACACTATGGAAGTTGATGCTTTATGAAGTCTAATGATATTAGTTTGTTATGTTAAACATATTTGGAATTTTAAATCCATCGGTCAATTTTTCTAACTCTTTACCAATTTGTAATAGTTTATAGTCATGCCATTTTTGTCCATGTATTTGGATACCCACAGGTAGTCCGCTTTTAGTTATGCCTATAGGTATTACCAAAATAGGGTGTCCTGTTATTGTTGTAGGAAAGTTAAACGGAATAAAGGCTTTGGTGTAAGGCACTTTTTTTCCATTAATGATAAATGGTTTTCCAGATTTTTGATGTTTAAATGCTTTGTCAATTGAAACAGGGGTTATCCAAATATCAAAATCTTTAAAGAAAGTAGTTAAACCATCTGTAATGTTATCTTTCTCTTCTAATGCTTCGGCATATTTTCTTGGGGTAATTCCTGCACCTTCAGCCATAGCTGAACTCCAGAGTTTATCCTTGTGCATATTTCTAATAAACAAAGAAGCTATTAATTTTTTAAAAGGTATTTTATTTAAAGCTACTCCCATATCAAATCCGGCAATTTTACCCCATAAAAGAGTTAATTTATCAGTATCATATTTAGGTTCTTTTTGTTGGGCTTCTATAATATGTGAGTTTTTAATTTTTTGAATGAATTGAGTGTATATTTCCTGATATTCGGCATCTAACTCAATGTTATCAATTGTATCAGAGAAAGCCACCTTTATAGTCGTTTCTGTTAAATAAGAATATTGTTGGATATTTACTGGCGGATTTTCTGAGAACTGCTGATCTGATGAGGCTAAAACATTCATCATTAATATTAGATCATCTATACTTCTGGCCATAGGCCCATTAGATGTTAAATACCTGCCCATACGTAAAGAGTCAGGAGTAACCATATTCCCTCTCATTGGAAGTAAGGACTCTGTTGTTCTAAGCCCATAAACACC
>Ga0206123_10001889_pt1 | contig 18917 bp, 25 predicted proteins | sample Helgoland_Spring_2_FD_160086 | JGI IMG/M metagenome (GOLD analysis project Ga0206123, IMG submission 160086) | Pelagic subsurface seawater microbial communities from Kabeltonne, Helgoland, North Sea - Helgoland_Spring_Bloom_20160316_1 | ecosystem: Environmental > Aquatic > Marine > Epipelagic ...
TGATCTGAGTATATCGCGGTAAGGTCTTTCCACTGTTGTATAATTTCCTCTTGTCTAAAGTTATGTTTCTTATTTAACATCGATATTCTCCCGATAAAGTCTTCGAAAAGCTCTTTTAAAGTGTACGTTTTATGACCAATAATAGATATCGTATCTACAGATACTTCTTTACTTGGGATATCTTCTTCGTCTAACTGATTTAATTTATTCCATTCCCATAAAGGTAATCGTTTATCGCCTTTTCTCAACATAAATGAAGAATATCTATGAAATTTTTGATTTGTAATAGTTATACTATTTTTAATTTCCATATTAACTTTAGATAGTATAGATTCAGTATTATAATTTAAATTTTTGTTATCTAAAATACCTAATATATCATCAGTGTCAGTGGATAATCCAATAATAATCTCAAATTCATACGATTTTCGTGTACCAATAAACGTATCCATTAATGAACAATCTTTATTTTCCAAAAATAACATATTACCGCGTGCCATTGGATCTAATCTTCCTATATAACACGATTTACTTGACAGAAGTTTTCTATCTATTAAATCATATTTAAAATCATTGGATGTAAAACCTGGAGGTTTTATAAAAATTTTCATTTTATGTAAAGTAACTATGAAATGAAAATTTATCAAATTTAATTACCATATTAAATTACCATATTTAAATTATATTAAATTACCATATTTAAATTATATTAAACTACCATATTTTATCCAAGTATACAGTAAATAAATTTGATATATATAATATTGTTTAAAATATAGACAATGAATGTTTAAAATTATACCAGAAGTAAATGGTGAAAATTCTATATTTATTTATATACCTAATGTATTTTCTAAAGATAAATTAAAAACAATAAGGCATTGGTTGGATAAAAAGGAGTGTAGAAGAGGTGTTACATCTTGGAATAAAGAAATTTTACGAGAACAATTGTGGTATCATACAGAAAATAAATATTTTTGTAAAGATTGGAACGGTAGATATCTTCGCTGGGAATCTAATGATTATGATAGTTATCTTACAGAATTACAGACGTCTATACAAACTATAATTAATTCGTTAAATTTAAATTATCTGCGGGTTGCAGTGCCTACTATTAATAGCTGTCTTATAAATAAGTATAGAGACAATAATGATTCTATAAAGCCTCATAGAGATTCATTAAGTAGTTTCGGAACTAATCCCACAATTGTTGGATTATCAGTTGGTTCATCTAGAATACTGCGATTAAAAAGAATACTATATGATGATTCTAATATAAATGAGATAAAACCAGATTGTTCTAAAGAACATTTAAATCTAGATATAGAGCTTGAAAATGGGTCATTATTTATAATGGCTGGTGCGTCTCAAAAATACTTTAGCCACGAAATTAAAAAAACAGATCATCCGTGCGATACTAGATATAGTTTAACATTCCGCGAGCATTTAAACTAATTTACCTTTATGTATTGATAGTATTAGTTTGTTAGAATGAAATTTATAATCGGTCATAATTTTTTACCTTTTCTTTTGTAAAGACATTTCGTTCCACCTGGATGTAATAATATATAATTAGTAGCATCAATTATTTTTACTCTAAAATAAATAATAATTTTTTACTTGTTTTAATATCGTGTAAAGTATAATCACATAAAGTGTTTTTTTTATTAATAGAATTTCCCATTTATATAATAATACAAAAATATTTAATTATTATTTAATTTACATTATAATATTGAGTTATATTAATAAGTTAATTATTTAAAATAGTACTATAATAATTATCTATTATACTTTTACCTAAGTTACTATTAATATCAACCTTTGTATTTGTTAATGGATTTATAATAGTGTGATACGGATTAGCACCACCTTTTTTATTAATATTTTGTATTTCATTAATACTAATAGCATTCCAGCTATATGCTTTTCCAGATTTTGTTAAATTTTCTAAAATCTTGGTTTCATCTTGTCGACTTTCTTTAGCGATAAATTTAGCAGCAGATTCTAATGAATTATGTATTACAAATCCACCTTTACTACTTTTATAAGGTGTTTTTATAATTGCTACACGTTTAGAGTAGTTTGTATAGTCGTTTAGTATACTCTGAAGAACTTCTTGTTTTATTAGATTTAATGTCTCGACACATTCGGTATTATCTAGTTGATCACCAATGTATTGGTCAAATAATCCATCTATTTTATTATATAGAACGCTCATTATATTATATATTTAGAAATTATTCTAATCTATTTAGAAATTATTTAATATATATTTAACGTTTAATTAATATATATATATATATAAAATATGATACATTGGAAATTATTTATAGGCGATACCGAAGCACAACCTATACACTATAATAATATAATTTACATTACAGGTTATAAAAATTTATTGGCAATTAATCTTCAGGGAATTATATTATGGGAATATAAAACGGATGAAGAAATATTATGTAAACCTAATATAGAAAATAATTATATTTATTTTGGAGATTTAAATGGTTTAATATATAAATTAGATATTAGTGAACCAGAAGATAAATTTAAATATCGATTAGTATGGTGCTTAAAACTAGGAGATCCATTATTTTCATCACCTACCATATATAAAAATAATTTATATATAGGGTGTGATGATAATAATTTATATAAAATAAATATTATAGGGGAACAAAAAGAAAACCAACGACTTGTATGGAAATATAAAACAGATAATGAAATTTATAGTAATGCAGTATTATACAATGATTTTATATATTTCTCAAGTTCCGATACGTTTTTGTATTGTTTAGATATTAATTCTAATTTAAAATGGAAATATAGTATTAACGGTGATTTAATAACTGAACCTCTTATTTTTAAAAATAATATTTATATAGGAACAAGTGATGGTAATATCATATTATTAAATTTAAATGGAGAAGTAATTAAAAGTATCAATATAAATTATTGTATAGTTCATAAACCTTTTAGTATTAATGATAGAATTTATATTATTAGTTTTTTAGGAATTATTTATTGTTTTGATTTAACATTAACCGAATTATGGAATTTTAATTGCGATAAAAATTTAATCGATTCGAATATATACAATGATAATATTTATATTTTAGACAACACAGGAGGTATTTATATATTAAATTCTATAGATGGAACATTAATAAAATCTGATACATTATTACATAAAATATTATTATCACGTCCTATAATAATTAATAACAATATTTTGATAAAAGATTATAAAGGTTACATTTATTTTATATCTTTTTAAAATCTATTTTTTTCTAGTTTTTAATAACAAAATACTTGGTATAAGATAAGCTGCTATAGTTGTTATTTTAGTATTATTTGTATTATTGTTTATATTTTTTTTAGTTATAGTCTGATTAAATGTTTCTTTATTTATCCATATAGAAATAATATTAGAAACATATAGCGAAAGAATAGCAATTTTATTAATAAATGGTAATTTAGAAAGACTACTGGTATAACTTATAGGGTTATTATTATCTATATTCATTTCAGCCTTATCTATAATATCATTCATATGTGTAACGTATATTTTTGATAAAAAATCCTTTGCAAGTTTGGCGGCGGCTTTACTACCAAATATACTTTTAGATATAGCTTCAGCCGAAATAATTATAGTTATATCCTCTATCGTTTTAGAATCTTGATTTAGAGTTTTATACAGATTTGCCAGACTGTCTTTTTCCTTAATATTATTATAATTATGAATAGAAAGATTTGCAGTTATACCCGTAATAATAGATATGTGATTAATTATATTTAAATCTAATTCTCTATTAGTAGGAATACTAGATGATACAAATGCTAAATTACTAAGTGTTAATGGATTAATTGTATTACAACAAAGTACACTGGCATTTGAAATATTTGTTATGTCTATTTCTGTAAGTCCCATAAAATTAGCAGCTTTTGATGATAGGTTTATAGCGGATTCGATAGAAGTTATTATAGATTTATTATGAATCGATTCTTGCTGTAATAGGGATAAATATGACATATTCACTACAATGCTATATACAGTATAATTATTGACTAAATATTGTATTTTTGAGTTTCTAATATTTGAGGATGTTGTTGTATAACTTAGTGTATTTGAAAACCCCGAAACGTTAGCAATACTATTTGCAATAATCGCCTTATTAATATTATTAGCAAAAGCAATAGCTGTAGAAGTATGAACATTTGCGTTTAATCTTAGTGCCTTTATTAAATTTTTTTCATTAAATGTTTCTAAATTAGATGTTAAATCGATAGTTGCTAATAGTTTATCTATAACAGTTAATATAAATTTAGAATTAACACTATTTAAAACAGCATTATATACACATGCTGCCACTGAATCGCTATTAACAAGAACGTAATCAGAAAATTTTTCAGACAAATAAACAATACCAGATAAAGAATCTTGGCTAAATTTATCTGTTCCTCCTGTATCTCCATTATTTACAAGATATGATAACCAAGTGTCTGCCACGTGCACAATTGTATTTGAGATAGTGTTCAGTTCGTAATTGTTATATGCGATTGGAGGTGTATCACTATCATCTATCTTGTAAGAACATACAATCATAAAGATAGCGTTTGTTGCTAATTCACCCAAAGGGTCTTTATTCTCATATAGACTTTTATTCGAAATATTATTAATTGTAGAAGCATTAAATACTGCTTCTACAAGATTGCCTATATCAAAGGGTATTTGTTCCAATTTTTCAGGAACTTTATTATCAATAATTGGTTCAATATCAGAAACTGAATTTATATCGTGTATAGCAATTGTTTTATTACTAATTTTATTACTAATGTTATTATCTGTAATATTGTTTAATTCTATAATTTTTTGAAGATACATATACATATACATACATATTTATTTAAAAAAATATAGAATTAAAATATACTATAATCTTATATTATTAACTTTTTTTGTACTATCCATTTCTTCTTGTTACTTAAATAAGATGATATATCAGAGTCATATTTTTACGCGCATAAAATGATCGGAAGTATCCATATTAATATTATTGAATGATTGGTTTAGTTTTAAATAAAATATTTATTATGATAATTATAATGAAAATAATTATTTATTAATTTTATCAATGGCAGTTTTTAAAATAATTTCTAATGGAGTATTAGGTTCCCAAGAATCCCATATATCATAATAATGATGAAATTTCTCTATAAATAATTTATTTTCTTCAGTAATATTATTAGAATCTATTTTTTTAAATTCTTCCACTTCATCGTCAGGCATTACTATATCATTAATATCGTCTTCACCCTCCTCGTCCGAATCATTATCTAACATATCTCTATAATCTTCAGTCATTTGTGCAATATCATTATTTAAATTAGGTCTACTAAAAAACTCAAATACTTCATAACGTAACCCATATACTAAATCTGTTGTACTGACTCCATTTCGACCACAATAGTTAACATAATTAGAAGAATTTATCATCGCATTACTTATAAATAGAGAAAGTAATACATCTATACTCTCTAATTCACTATCTGATAATTTTTGGGGTTCAATTAAAGTAGAACGTCCAGCTTTCATAAAATTATAGTCACTATTCATTTTATTTATTTAAATAAATAGCTTTAAATAAATCAATTTTAAATACAACTATTATTACTAATTATCTAAGTTATTTTTACTATATTCGTATATTATTGATATTATAAAAAATTAATCTATCTAGATTTATAATAGATAATTAAATTATCTTGTTATAAATATATGAAAATAAATTATGAACAATTTAATTTAAAAAATGGTATAAAAGTAATATATTTACCAAAAAATGATAATAATATATCGTGTATATCAGTATTTATAGGTGTTGGGTCTATTGATGAGCCTGAACATTTAAGAGGAGCTTCTCATTTCTTAGAACATATTTTATTTAAGGGCACTGTGGAGCGTCCTAACCCAACACAAATATCTAAAGAATTAGATAGTATTGGTGCTTATTTTAATGCTTATACAGATAAAGATTTAACATCTTTTATTATAAAGTTAGATAGCAAGTATTTAGAAAAAGGGTTATCTATACTTGGAGATATGTTGTTAAATTCTATTTTTGATAATGCTAATTTTGAATTAGAAAAAAGAGTTGTTGTAGAGGAAATTAATAAGAGTAAAGATAATCCAGAACAACAACTCATAGAGGATTTATATAAAATACTTTTTAAAGGAAATCCATTAGAAAATTCTATTGGTGCGGAAGAAAAATATATATTAAATTATACAAGAAATGATATTATAGACTATTATAAAAAATATTATGTTTCAAACAATATATGTATATCAATCTCGTCCAATTTAGATGTAGAATCTATAAAATCTATATTAAATAATACATATTTTAAGGACTATACTAAAAATAAAGAAAATAAAGAAAATAAATCTTCTACTTTAGAAATACAAACCCTACCAAGATTTATTGTTAAAAATAAAGATTTAGAACAAGTCCACATAGCGATAGGGTTTCCAATAGAATCTAGATATAGTGAGGATAAATTTACTTTAGAGGTCATTAAAATATTACTAGCTGGAAATATGAGTTCTAGATTATTTATAGATTTAAGGGAAACCCACGGACTATCTTATAATGTATCAGTGAGCATTGATTATTACAAAAATACTGGATGTTTTTATATCTATACTAGTTTTGATAAAGATAGTTTATTTATGAAGAATGAATCCAAACTAAAAAATAAAGAACATTTAGAAAATGTATTATTTAAAGAAAAAAATCTATTAGAATTTGGACCAGGTGGATTACCTATATTATTAGAAAATATTAAGAAATTAAAAAAGACAAAAGTAGGAGAAGAAGAACTAAATAAAGTAAAAGGTTATTTAAGAGGTAGCTTAGTATTATCTACCGAAGATTCACATACACTAACTGACTATTATGGGAAACAAGTTTTACATCAACACAATCCTATAATAGATTTTAATTATCTTATAGATAAATTTACAGGAGTCACAGCAGAAAGTATAATAGATGTATCAAATAAATATTTTAATTATAATAAAATGAATATTTCTATATCAGGAGGTTATAATAAAGATGATATTACTTATTTTATTAAAGAATATTTATATAGCTAATTCATATAGCTAATTCATATAGCTAATTCATATAGATAATTCATATAGCTAATTCATATAGATAATTCATATAGCTAATTCTAATTCATATAGCTAATTCATATAGATAATTCATATAGCTAATTCTAATTCATATATAGCTAATTCATATAGCTAATTCATACAATTTATGACTAGAATAGTTGTAACTAAAATAATTTTATTTTTTTTTCAAAACTTTTAATACTATTCTCTAGTAATTTTATATTTTTATTTAATTTTATTTGTTAATCAAATAATTTAAGTTGTTCTTCTTTCACAAGTTTTATATTTTTTTCTATATAGTTATCTATTTTTTCTTTATAATTAGTATTTTCTATATTAGAAGTATTTCTAGAGACTTTATTGGTATGTATATTATTTTCTAAAATATCTAGACGTTTTTCTATATTAGAAGTAGTTGTAGTTGTTTTTAATTTAGTACTATGGTGTAATAATGTTTTTTCTATTTTAATAATACGTTCTCCTAATAATTTAATAATTTCCGTTAATTCTTGATTAGACATATTATACTATAATAATTTATTATATTATAATAAATTATTATTTTAAAATAAATTATTTGTATCTTTAATAATAGTATTAACCATTTTTTCTTTTGTTATTAATATAGATTCTATACCATTAATATAACTTTTAATACTATTACTATTTGTATTAGCAAGTGATAACATACTACACACTATTTTAATTTCATCTTCAGACCATATATTTGTAAATAATTTATCTAAATTTACTTTAGTAAATTCACTTAAATTTAGATTATTTCTTAGAGATCGAAAGTCTTTAAAACTATCAATAGCTATACTTTCTGTTTTAATACTAGATTCTAATACTCCAATGTATAAATCTAATGTATGGCATAAATAGATGATGTACTATTATAACTTTTTTTTAATAATTTTAAACCTTCTATTGCAAACTCAAAAAGTAATTTTAAATCAGAATTTTCTTTAGGATTATATAATTGTATACATCTAAATAAAGGTTTTAGAAGATAATGAATTTCTTCTCTATTATTTCCATATGTCCACCTAATAATACCTTGTACAATATTTGGTTCTTGAATATATATTTTATTGGATGAGACCGCAATTTTGGTCCCAACAGATTTAAAAGATATAATAGATAATGTTATTAATGTTGTAAGAGGTTCTAATATTTGACTAATTTCAGTATTATTTTTGTGCGATAAACTGGAAATTAAATTGTAAGAATTTTTTAATAATGATAGATTAAATAAATTTGTAGTCATTTAATAATATAATATTTTATAATCTTAAATAATTTTATTAAAAAATTTGATAATTTATTAAAATTATTTTATTATATAATTATAATGATTATTCCTATTCGGTGTTTTACGTGCAATAAAATTTTAGCCTCTAAATATGATGAATATAAAAAATTAAACCAACTTTATAATACAAATGATGATGATATAATATCTGTATTAGAATTAGGAATTATAGAGCAAAAAATTAAAGATAGTAAAGTTATGTTTGATAAATTGGGTATTGATAGAGTTTGTTGTGTAAGACATTTATTGACACACGTAGATTTAATAAATAAAATATAATATATATATATAGTATATAATGGATATATCTTTAGGAAAATCTGGTAATATAATTGCTGCTATATTAGTTATTTTACTAATAATATATTATATGTTTAAACCTTTTTTTAATAGAAAAAGTGAACAATTAAAATATATTTTATACTATTATTTTTTAAGAATTAAAAATATGTTATTTTAAATAATATTATTTAAGTATTAAAAATATTATTTAAGTATTAAAAATATATTAGTTTAAGTATTAAATAAATGAATATAGAAAATTATTTAAGTGAAGAAGAGAAGCAAAATTTAAATATGTTAAATACTAAAAGTAATATTATAAATAAAAAACTTTTAGATTCTAATAATGTTTTAAATTTATCTATTAATGAGGTTATTAAAATATGGAGTACTAAAATGCAAGAAATATTAGATGATCTAATTAATTATAATTATAAAAAGGATTTTAAAAATATAAAGACTGTATTAGATTATTTAACAGTAATTATCAATATCTTTAAGAAAATTTTTATTAAAAATAATAGAAGTTTTTATAGTGGCATAACATTTATTCTAATTTCATTATTTATTTATATAATAGGTATTTCGTCTTAATCAGAATCAGAACTATCTAAATGTGAATATTTTTCATCAATATAATTAAACAAACATTGTTTTGTTTTGTTTTTATTTAAATAATTCTCTATATGAATTTCTATATTTTTATATAAATTATTTGTTTTACAATAATATAACATTCTTGGATAATCATAATTTTCTAAATTGTTATTAAGTTCTGAGACCTTTTCTTTTAGTTTACTAATATTATTATCAAAAACAACAATAAGTATAAAAAGTAGTAGTAAATCGGAATTTATTTTAATATGATTATCTATTAGAAATTTATATAAAATTGGCATAATTAGTGTGAAATCCATAGTTTTTATATAATTTGTTTCTTCCATGATTTGTATAAACTGATTTTTATATGATAAGTATTGATTAGAATTTCTATCTATGCTACAATCAATTATTATATCTAATAATTTATCGGTAAGTAAATTTATTTTCCCTTCTGATAAATACTCTCTTAATGTGAATATATCAAAGTCTGTAACATCATAACATAATCCAAAATCATATATAATTAATTGATACCGATTTATTTTAGAATTATATTTAACTTTCCAATTTCCATTGTGCAAATCAGCATGAATATATTTTCGATTATAATACGAACCAAATGAAAACATTTTAAGGTCTTGTATTATTGTTGCTTTTTTATAAAATGATATATCTAAATCATCAAACTTTTCTCCCTCTATGAAAGACATAATTAAAGTATTTTTAGTACATATAATTGGTTTAGGTATTATGACAAATTTATTTCTCAAATTTTCATAAAAATATGTTTGATAGTTATATTCTTTTCTTAAATCTAATTGCGAATCTATATAATTAAAAAAACTTGTTAAATCTAAATAAATTAACTTAGATCTAGAAATAAATTTATAAATAGTAATAATACTTTTTATTATAATTTTAGAAACTAACAATTTAGTTCTAAGATTTGGATGTATAATCTTTAAAGCATATATTTTATTATTTTTTAATGATGTTAGTTTATACACTTGTGCAATACTTCCAGATGCAATAACTTTTAGCTTAAATTTATTTCTAAAATCAACTTTATATTCATTATAGAGGATATCATATGTATAATTATCATTATGTATAGGACATTCTTCATAATATTTTTCTAATTTATCAAAATTTATTGTAGTATCTTTATTATAGAGTTTAAATCTTGCTAAACCCCACTGTACAAGTTTTATAGCAAATATCCCAAGATTATCTATAGATTTTATTAAATTATCTATATGATAACTATTAATAGTTGGATAATTATAATATAGTTTATAAAGATTAAATAAAAATATAAAATTATATATAATTTCTATAAAATAGAATTTACAAATTATTATTAAAAATATAAATAATAAATAATAAATCATATACTATTATAATTTATTATTTATAAATATTTATAATTATGTTCATTTATTTATAATTTCATTTATAATTTCATTTATAATTTCATTTATAATTTCATATATAATTTCATTTATAATTTCATTTATAAGTACGGTAATTATAAATATAAATATTATATTATACTATAATGCAAGAAATTAACGAAAATACAATAGATTTAGTAACAACAGTCGAAGAATTAACATATTTTTATGTTAAAAAACAGTACAAAAAGTATTGTAGAGGTAAAGATATAAAATATATTTTTAAAGAAGATTTATTAGAAGTTATAAAAACAATTGTTAATGAAAAATTCACAGATTGTAAGGAATATATTGTCAAAAAACTAGAAATCGAATATACTTTAAATAATTCGAATAGAATAGAGATTGATAAAATTTTTATAGATTTAGATAATGATAGAGAATCTTTATGTGAAAAATTAGAAAATATAATAGATGAATTTCAGAATAAAAGAGGATTTTATGATAATTAATATATTTATATATTATATATGGATAATTCTACAGAAAATCGTTCTAACTCTGAAATTAGTCATTCTTCCGAATTAAGTTATTCCAACCCAACAAAAACTCCTATTACCGCAAAAGATATAATAACATCTTATGGGGCAATATATAAAACGACTGGTGGGTCGGATAATAAGATTGGTGGGTTATATTTAAAATCATTTCTAAATAAATTAGTATCTAATAGAGTATTAGATTTATATCTTAAATATTTGGGTATAAAAATGTTAACTACCGCAACATTAGTCCCAATATCTTTAATTATGGGACGAGATTTATTTGAAAAATCTATAAATTATATTGTATCAAGTGATCAAAAAGGTGGAAACTTTTTAGAAAATAAAATTCCATTATTAGATGATGATTTATTAGGAAATTATTTAAAAATATCAGGTTTAACTGCTCTTACCCTATCATCACATACTCTTATACCTCTAGGTGTATTGATGTCAATATATTCATTATATATTAATGAACAAAAAGGTGGAACAAAACTAATAACAGGTGCTTCCATACCTCCAAACATATTTCAAAACATTAATGATGTGGTTTCAGGAAGTGATATAACGCACACACCTTTACGACAGTTACCCTACTATAATAATGAGATGCAGTTAAATACATTTACAGATAATTATAATGGTTCTATAGATAATTTAGAGTCTTCCGCAAATATCGCAGGGTTTCCCGAATATAACATACCAGATAGTAAAGTAAATCTTTCTATTAGTCCGAAAGAATCAACAAATTCTTTAAATTCCATTCCATCTAGTAATATTTCTGGAAACGAAATACATCCAGAATCATCCAATATAGATTTAGATATTGTAAAAAGTATGGCGGGGGGTGGTTCGGACTGGTTAAGCACACATAATTCTAGAGGTAATATTAATAGTCCTACAATGTCCGAAAATCAATTTAGACTATTTAATAAAACGGCAGATTATATAAGTAATAGTGACCTTTCAGGAATTTCAGATAAAATATCTAATTCTTCATCCCATAGTCATTCTACTTTATATGAAATGACCCCACATGATACTGTTCCTAATGGTTATAATATTGGTGGAGTTAGTATGAATAAATTTTCATAAGTATTAAATAATAATTATTGTTTATTATTAATATGATATTATTATAAATATTATTATATTATTATAAATATTATTATAATATTATTAATAATATGCTCAATAATATAATAAAAGGAATTGGTAATAATATAAGCTCTATTACAAACATATATATATTATCTAAAAACTCATTATATACCTATTTATATATATTATTTATTAATATTACTTTATTATATATACCAACTTATTTATATAATTATTATTCTAATAGTTATATAAAATATATCTATTATTTATGGATAATACCTGTATTTATTTTTTGTTACATATTTACATTAGATAAATTTAATGATTTATTGGCATTTCTTAAAGATAAAAAAATATATATTTCTATAGATTTAAATAAATATATTTATTTTTTTTTAATATCAACTGTTTACTATTTTTTAATTAATTTGTTATATTATATACCATTTATAGGTAAATATATGAGCTCTATCTTGTTGGCACATAGTTATGGATATTATTGTTTAGAATATAGTTCGTTTTATAATAATTTATCTCCTTTAAATAAATTATCTATTGTAGAAAATAATCCGTATTTTTTTATAGGGTATGGTACACTATATAGTATTTTATCTCTCTATGTATCGTTTATTAATTTATTTATTATTTTTATAATATTTTTTCCATTAGATATAGTAGGCATGACAAAATTAAAATGGATCCATGAAGTAAAAGATACAAATAATAATTTAAGTAGGATATTTTTAGCACCTATATTTATAGTAAATTTTATATTAAAATATATTGTTGATATGTATATATAGAATTAGTTTTATTAATTCTAAATATTATATAATTAATAAATAATTATATAATATTTTTATCTAATACTATTATATAATGAATATTCCACTAGTATGTTTATTTTTATTAATAATCCTAATTTCTACTACTAATATCGAGTCTTATAGCAATTTTTATTTAGGACAACCAACAAAATGTTTTGACTGTGAAAGACAGTTATCTAGTAATAATAAATATTTAGGTGGTCCCTCGAAATGTTTTGATTGTGAAGCACAATATGTGAAAACACACGGACCAGAATATGCTGATTTAGCACAACCAACAAAATGCTTTGACTGTGAGAAACAATTCCTCAATAGTAACGGTTCTTTCTATAGAACTTTATAATAATCAATAAATATTTAAATGATAAAATTAATACGTTTTTTAATAGATCTAATTTATTTAAAGATAATTAAATAAATTAGTTTATAATGTCCACTCAATCTATTCAACTTACTATAAATGATCTTAATGTAATATGTCAAATGATTCAGTTATGTACTAAAAGAGGAGCTTTTTTAGCGGAAGAGTTAGAAGAAATAGGAAAAATATATAATAAACTAATTGTTTTTATTAAACAGACTATACCAGATATTAAAAAAACAATTAAAGAAGATAGTATAAATAAATCTGATAAAAAAATACCACCTAGTCCACTCTCGCAGCATCAATATAGTGTATCACAAGAAGAAAATAAAGAAGAATAACTATATTGAAAAGTTAATGATAGTGGATTTAAGCTATAAAAGAATAATATAGACTTTATTTATTTTTCCAACTAATATCTATATTTCCTAAATCATCTTCTGTAAATGAACCTAATATACGTTTACCTATGGAATCATCTTTAAGTTTTTTATATACAAAATTATCTGAACCAAAATAATAGGATTTTCCGTTAATTTCTTCCTCGAAAAAATCTATATCTACAACACCAGAATTATGTTCTATGTTTATTGGTTCATTTGATAATTCTATGGGTTGTGATGAATTTATTAGTTCACTAGATTCATTATCTGTTAACGACACTTCATTATCTGTTAACGACACTTCATTATCTGTTAACGACACTTCATTATTTATTGATTCAGTAGACTTATTATCAGTTAGTTCGTGCGAGTCATTATCTGTTAATGACACTTTATTATTTATTAGTTCTACTGATTTATCATCTATTAATTCAGTAGAATCTAGTTTGGATAAATCATTAGAATTATTTATTATTAATTCTATAGTATTTAGTCCTTTTGTAAGATTTGAGTTCATTGTATCTAAAACCTTTGTATTAGAAGTTATATTTGTTTTATTTTTTTCTACTCGAGAATTACTTCTTTCTAATTTTCTTGTTAATATATTTATTTCTAAATCTTTCTGAAGAACCTGGTCACTTAATGATTTATAGACAGATACCTTTTTAAAATCAGTAATTTCTAATAATTTAGTTTCTAGTTCTATTTCCTTTACTCTTATAGTATTTTCTCTAACTTTTAGTTCATCATTTTTTTTTTGTAAATAATCTTCTATATGTTTTAATTCATTTATAATATTTTTAAAATGTATATTATTTATTTCATTAATATTATTAGTAGTATTACTAATTAAAATATTAAAATGTGTCATTATATACCATATTTATTTTATGTTTAAGTAAATTAAAATAAATGATTTATATTTTGTAAAATAGTATTACTTAATTTAAATATGGTATGGTTTTCTGGCACGGTTTCTAAATACGGTTTTAAAACATCTTTATAAAATTTAGAATAATCTTTATTATATAATTCTTTATTTTTATGTATTTTTTTCATAGTATCTTTAGATTGTGTTATTTTATCTAGAATTGAGGTTAATTGTTTATTAGAAAATGTTTCTAATCAAAGTATATCTTTATTTGGAATAATAATATTTTTAATTAATAATGTAGGATTTAATAATAAGTTGGGATTTTCTAACAATTCATTCGCAATGGGTTTATAGTGATGTATATTTTGTTCCACTTTATCAATAACAGATGTTACATTTTCCAGTTTATCATTTATTTGTAATAGCCATTTATTTGCGATATAGGCGTTTGTAATAACTGCGTCCATTATATCCGCAAATACTGGAATTGCTGCTAATGCCGACATATATGCTAAGTCCCAATCTTTACGTGCAATATTTATAAACATACCAATAATATCAGTATAATTCGCAATTAATTCCTCAATAGGTCCTTCTACAAAATTTAGGGGTATAGCTGCTGCTGAAACCACGGTGCCATACGCAGGAATAGCTTGTCCAACATCAACAATAGTATCTAATATTATAGGAACAATAGGTGCGATCATTTCCATAATAACATCTAAGTTATCTAAAATAATAGTTAAAATATCTAATGGAATCTCTACAAAAGGTCCTATGAATGGAGAGTGTTCTAATGACCATAACGGAAAAAATATCCAATTAAATAATAACGTTGCTTTTTGCTCTGTTCCAGGATCGTTTAAATATCCAGTAACAGAATTTAGTTTATCATTTATTTTAGTAATAGTATTGCCACCGTACATTAAATTATTTTTTTTATTGATAATCGCGTTTTTTTTAAGACTATATAGTTTGTTGTATACATTATATATGTTTTTAGCATAATGATCTAGAATATATTTTGCTTGTTTTTTAGTTAAAAAAATATTATTTTGGGGATCTCTAAGATTCATAATTTTTAAAAGTTTGTCATTATATGATAGGGTATTATTAGAATAAATTTTATAAAGTTTAAAAACTAGAAGATTTAGATAGTAAATATCACGCGTAAATATTTTTTTATCTATATTAATATTTAAATTTTTTTCTATAAATGTAATTAATTTTTTAATACTAGACATTATATTATAAATAGATTTAATTTATCTATAATAAATTTTAATGAATTAATACTAGATATTATCTTTAATAAATTTATCAATAAAAATACCATTTGATATATGAACATTATCGTAACTAAACTTTTTATTTAAAAAACCATTTTCGTCAGTGTAATTTTCATAAATATCAAAAAATATCCAATTATTTAATACACAATATTCTTTTAATAATTTGTTAAAATATAAGACATACATTTTCCGTTCTTTATCACTACCTAAATGAGGAAAAAATGGATCTTTCTTTATAATATATTGTTGAGTTTGAGTAGGAGGAATGATATTGTAAATGCAAATATTTTTTAGTTTTACTTTACAATTTTGAATATTCAGTAAAATAGCATCTATATAATTAGTAACAATTTCATCTATTATTGTTTGATAAGATTTAGTTACAGATATGTATTTGTGAATATGACATCTGCAATCAATTTCTCCAAAACAAAAAACAATAGAATCTCCGTTATTTATGTTGAAATTATTAATATTGCATCTATTTAACTTTTCCTGTCCAAATGAGTAGCATAAACACGGACCTATGTGATGTTTTTTAATACTATTATTCCAACCATGTTTTGAATGACTATCTCCAAAAGTATGTATAAGCGGGGCCGTGATCAAGGCGGGCGCCCGTCCCTTTTTATTTTGGTTATGGTCAGGGTTAACCGCGCGATGTGCGCAGGTCAAAGCAAAGCGGGCGCCCGTCCCTTTTTATTTTGGTTATGGTCAGGGTTAACCGCGCGATGTGCACAGGTCAAAGCAAAGCGGGCTGCCGCCCTGCCCTGCCCGTGTATAAGTTTAAATCTCTTTTTTAGTTTTATATTATTATAAATTTTTATTAATTTATGACTATTTATTTTTATAATACTTTTTCTTTTTAACATTTTATATATATATATATATTAGTTTAAATTAAATTTATAGTTGTCAAAAATAATATTAATCGTATTACTATTTCTATAGTGAAGTGTTTTACCTATTTTTATTAGGTTAAATTGATACAGAACATATAGTATCACCAATTTTTTAATAAAATGTACCAATCCAATTTTATTGATTTTATCTTATTGATATTATCTCTAAACTACTTTTAAATCTTTGATAAGCTGTTTCCTTTCATTGAGCAAATAAATACTATTTAATAAAATTAATTAATTATATTTAATTGAATATTTTTTAGGATAATATTCTTTTTTAAGAGCACACTCATCGAACATTCCATACATATCTTCTATAGTAGTAATATTCCACATATATTTTTTATATTAGAAACATCCCATAAGACTAATGGTTGATTAAATTCATAACAATTATAAAACATATAAACCATATTATTTACATCCCAGGAATTTAAAGGTTGATTAAATTTCTAAATTTATAATCTTCTCTGCTTCGAATATTTTTTATCCATTTAGAAATAATATTCATTGCTCTCCGTTCACTAAACTCTGTCCACCAATATCTAAATTGTAAGGGTTTATTACCTACCAAAAAACCCTTTTTCTTTATAGCTGTTTTAATTTTTTTTATTTTATTATTGATTATTTCTATTTTATCTGATAATATACCTACTTGGAATAAATAATCTGAAAATTGATAATGATAAGTTATATTTCCTTCATTCGATGATTTTCCAATAGGTGAATAAAATATTATATGGAACAACCTTATTTATAGGCAAATCAAAAAATTTAGAAGCTGTATAAGAATTATATATTTTGTTTTTATAATTCTTATTATCTACTAGATAACATATATAGGCTCTATAACTACCTTCTTTACCCAGAAGTATATATGAATATTCGTCTAAATCAGACATTTTTATATAAAAATATAACAAGCTTTTAATCAATTTTATTTTTTATAAATATTTTTTTAGATTCTTTAGGAAGATGTATCATTCTTCCTAATTTTACTCCTCCTACTAAATGAAAATGTAAATAATTAATTTCTTGACCACCATCTTTATTACAATTTGTTATTAGTCGATAGCCAGTGTCACTTATATTAAATGTCTTTGCCAGATGTTTAGCAGTTATTAATATTTTAGATAAATAAACACTATCATTTTCTGTAATCGAGTTTAAAGAATCGATTTTTCGATTTGGAATAATTAAAATATGTATGGGTGCGTCTGGATTAGTATCATTAAAAGCAGTAATATATTCATCTTGATACACTATTGTAGAAGAAGCTTCATGATCTCATATTTTTTCAAATATATTTTTTTCAATATTCATTTATTAGTATTATTTTATTAATTATTGTTAATAAATCTTTATATAGTACTTATAAATCTAATTGTATTATTAAAGTTTAATTATACAATTAAATTATACGCGGGTATTCTAAAATATAATACCGTATTATTTAATAATCCTATTCCATAAAATATCATATATATATATATATTATATGAGTTAATTATCTAACTTTCCAAAGTAGGATCACTTCCACATCCATTACATAAAAAAAATGTTGTAAATAATCCGATTCCATACAATATCATCTTATATATATATATATATTATTTTGAAATATATTAATTTTTAATTATTAATCAAATAATCCTCCAATAAAGTGTCCTACGCTGGCGCCCAGAAAGGAAGCGTTTGCAATGCTAGGTTGGCTATTGACCGCGTATGATGAAACAAAAGAACTAGTACCAGAAATTAAAGGTTTAATCCAACTATCAATGGTTGATTCTTTGATTAAATACGCTGTCCCTCCCGCACCTAATGGAGGTAAACCAAGAGCTCG
>Ga0206123_10001890_pt1 | contig 18912 bp, 18 predicted proteins | sample Helgoland_Spring_2_FD_160086 | JGI IMG/M metagenome (GOLD analysis project Ga0206123, IMG submission 160086) | Pelagic subsurface seawater microbial communities from Kabeltonne, Helgoland, North Sea - Helgoland_Spring_Bloom_20160316_1 | ecosystem: Environmental > Aquatic > Marine > Epipelagic ...
ATCTTTCTATTCGTCCTTGGTCTTTTACCCACATTAATCGCTGCATGGGCTTATGAGATAACCCCAGGTGGCATTCAACCCGATGCGGGCGGCAGTTCCGCCGAATCTTCGAAAGCACCAGCACAAACATTGCTCTATGCCACATTTGGGCTGGTGCTGTTGCTTGCCGGGTTTCAATTTACCGACCGATTCCTGTTTAACAGCGGGTCAAATTCTTCTACCTCTGGGCTGCCGCAGAGCTCGTCAGTAATACGCTTGTCGCTCCCCATCGGTGCGGAGGAAGAATTGTTCCTGGGTGGGCGTGACGCAAGATTCGGCCGGCCGGCTGCGACTTCTCTTGCGCTTACCAATGATGGAATGCAGTTGATCTACGCGGCATGGAAACCTGGCACCCGTGGACAGCAATCACAACTTTACTCGCGTCCTTTAGAGCAGGAGCGTGCGCTGCCGATATCAGGCACTGAAGGGGGAACAAGCCCCTTTTTGTCGCCGGACAATGAATGGATTGGTTTCTTCGCGGAAGACTCTATCAGGCGGATTCCTCTTACAGGGGGGATTTCCCAGACAGTCATGACCGGGGCCAAGAGTTTTCGTTTTGAGATCTACGGCGCAACCTGGGGTGACGATAATTCAATAGTCTATGCCGACGTAGTGCCTGGCGCTGAAGCAAGTATCAGAATTGGCCTATATAGAGTTTCCTCAAGCGGCGGAAGCAGTGAGCTAATTGCTGGGCCGCTTGATTCTAACGGCCAGTTCCATAACTACACGCAACCGCATTTCTTACCGGGAAGTCAGGCAATTTTGTTTCAAGGATCATCCGACGGAACAGATCCAGAACAAGCCGAGGTGCTTGCAATGGATCTCAAAACAGGTGCGCGCACGACAATAATTTCCAATGCGATGAATCCTCGTTACTCCCCCAAAACCGGTCAGCTGCTTTTTATGCGCCAGGGGCAATTGATGTCTGTGGGGTTCGATCCTGACAATTTCACCCTGCAGGGTGAACCCGCAATCGTGGTAGAAAATGTCGTGCAGTCGCTTAACACGGGCAATTATCATTGGAATAGTGGCGTCGGTCAGTTGGCGATCTCGTCGGCCGGGCATCTGGTCTACGCCAGAGGGGGTGTTACTCCCAACATGTCTAGCAGGCTGATCAGGGTGACCAACGAAGGCCAAACGGTCCCAATCGATACCAGTTCGTTGAAAGTTCAACCTACGTTTATGTTGCGATTGTCACCAGACCGTAATCGACTCGCCTATATTTCTGATACGGAAGACGGCGCTAACCTTCATGTGCTTGATCGGGCACGAAACGTATCCCTGGATTTGAATACGGGTGGCTTTCGCAACATGCAACCGGTCTGGAGCCCGGACGGCCAATACATCGCTTTTAGATCAAACCGTGAAGACGGCGTAGATAACATCTATCAGATGCGTGCAGATGGCAGTGACGAAAAACCAAAGCGATTGGTGCCGTCGAATCAAATTCAGCAGATGCAATCCTGGTCTTCACAAGGCCATATTGCTTACCTGGAGAACAACGATATTTGGATTTTACCGCCGGGCGACGAATCGCCGGACGGCGAACCCACACCGTATTTTTTATCCGAAGCTCGAGAAAATTTTGCAACATTTTCCCCTGACGGGCGATGGCTTGCTTACGTAACGCGAAATGAAGGCTCTGATAGCGGTGCGCTTTATATTCGGCCATTTCCTGGTCCGGGAAGGGCGACATTAGTCGAGTCAAATTTTGTTAGCTCTCCAGCCTGGTCGCACGATGGCAAGCAGCTCTATTACCTGTCAGTTTATGTCATATCAAAGGCTCAAAAAAACTATAATCTCCGCATGTTGGTCGTTGATATAGACAATGGCACTCCCTCGCCTGCGCGCACGTTAATTGATCCATGGCCCTACGGCGACACAACAGCTTTTCGGACCTACGAGGTGCTGGAAGACGGATCATTTATCACCACATCATTCGTTGGATTAGGTCAGGGACAAAGCTCAGGACTTGGGGAAGAATGGGACGAGCTTGGTATAACCGAATTACAGGTTGTCTTGAATTTTCACGAGCTACTTCGCAAGCGAATGGCGCGGTAATGGTCCAGAAGTTCTGCCAGTGCGGCGATAGCGTCCCAATTCACAGGAATACCCCTAAAGCATGTAGATAAGTTTTTTTATTCACTACCTCTTGTTTGCAAGTTACTACTGTCCGCTGTTCTTTGATACCGCCAATTCCAGCTATTAAATAATTGTTTGATTGCACAGGTTTAATAATCCTCATCCAATGCCACATGTATACCGGTAATTGATTCAAGCGCATTCACCTTGGCCATTAACTCGTCTCGCCAGACGTCATCCAGGCCGTGGGCATCCAAAATAGCTTTATATTTGGGATGTGCCGTGACCGTGCGTTTAATGGAAGGCGTCAATGGGTAGAGCGCAAAAACTCTCATCTGGGCAGGAGACCAGTTATCAAGTTCAACGTAATCCAACCCTTTGTCGATGTAACCCAGTAGAAAGCAGGCCCAAATTTTGAATTGTGGAAAAAGATTCCGCTGTCTGTCCAGCCATTCGAAATAGGCCCGGGCAGCATCGAGGTCACGCCGCCAATAGAGATCATAGAATTGGGCAAAGTTACGAGGAAAGGTTTTTGCCAGTAGGGCGAGATCAACATCTGCTTTTGCATATTGCCCGGTGCGCGAATAAAGCATGGCGCGCGTACCCAGATTCAGCTGGTCCTGGGGATCCTTTGCAATGATGTTGGATACCTCCTGGATGGCTTTATCGAAATGTCCAAGCGCAAAGAGCAGATTGCTATATGTATGGCGATCTCGTGGGTCATCGGGATAAGTCACTAACTGTTCGTTATAGTGTGCAAAAAACTCCCTGCCGGCATTTAAAAGGCCAGCGACGGACAGATGGCGAGCCATTAACAAATATTCATAGCCCTGCCAGTCAGTTTCCCGACTTGCAAACTTTGCCAGAGTTTCCTTCGCATCGACTTAAAATCAGGCATTTTGCCAGGATCGATTATCCTTTCAATCCAGATAGAAGGCATTGGAGGTTTGAACCCGGTTAACTTCATACGTTCGATTTGCGTGCTTGCGGCGTCGATAACACCCGCCTCTGGGACTAATTTGATGTCCCTTTGCCTTATCCTGGCGATGGTGTCGATCCAATAAACGCGACCGAATTCCGGGTCTTCGCTAAGCGCCTTTGCAAAATATTCCCGGGCCTGTGCAAATCCCGACCGGGTCGCTTTGAGAAATTCATGTTTGCCCAATAAAAAGTTCTCGTACGCCACAGCGTTGCTGGTACCCGCATCAATCACCCGGTGCTCGGGTTCGCCAATCAATTCGACTTTCAGCGCTTTAATGACTTTGTTGGCGACATCCTCCTGTAACTCGAACACATCTTCCAGCGTGCCATCGTAACGCTCTGACCAGAGCACTTCGTTGTGTTCAGTCGCCGACAATGTTGTCGTTATGCGAACTCGTTCACCGGACTTTTGGATACTACCGGTGAGAACATTTGCAATCTTTAACTTAATACCAATCTCTTGCGCGGTCAGGCTCTGACCCTTGAGCCCGAAACTGGATAGTTGGGGTGAAACCTTTAAGTCGTCAATTTTTGCCAGCCCGGTAATCAGTTCTTCTGCAAGGCCATCACAGAGATACTCGTTGTCCGGATCATTGCTGCGGTTTACAAAGGGTAAAATGGCAATTGATTTGACGTCCGGCTTATTGCTCTTGGATTGAAGGGGGGAAATCTCAGCGAGTGCAGTGCCTTTCGGCATCAGTGACTTCAAACCCTCCGTCAATTTCTCAACATAAACCTCGCTGGCATGGTCCGCTTTTATAATGGCTTGCATGGCGCTTAGGCTCAGCTCAAGACCAATCGGCAGTTCAGTATTTTCCAAATGAATGCACAGGACCTTGCGTTCTCGAGATAGGCAGAAGTTGACCTCGTTCAGGCAATTGCTCGACGCCACTGATCTAGGGGTAATAAAATAGAGAAAGACGCTGCACTGAGTGAGCGCCAGTGCCACTTCGTCTCGCCAACTGGTACCGGGGCGGATGCCTTCGTCGTACCAGATATTAAATCCCTGGTTGCGCAGAGCACTGATTTCCGAATACACCAATGCAGCATCGTCGTGTGCATAGCTGACGAAAAGGTAGGGTTCATCCCCTTTGTATGCTGCGAAAGGTCGTTCCACTATTGTGCGTCGCCTGCTTTAAGGTTGCCGTGATACTACTTGGTCAATCAATCCCGGTTCAATTCCTCGTAATGCTTTTCCATCGCTGACCGAAATCCATTGGGAGCTAAATTTTGTAACGAGTCATACCAGTGCTTGTGTAACCCTGGATAATTTTTCAAATTATTTGCCAACGCTTGTGCCGCTCTTTCAGAATATTCCATATTGCCAATCGCGATGCTTCGCTGCGACCAATTGGGAAAAACTTGTAAGTAACTGGATGCAAGATGACCAAACCGAACTGCGTCAACCGAAGATAAGGTCTGACCCTGTCTGCCCTCCTGCCAAATTCGCGCAACTTCTGCATCTGATGCAACCAACAATCGAAAACCCTGAAGTTGCTCGTAAACTTGATCGACAGCGCTGGCGCGGGCGAGGGCATTAGTATCCCTTTGGGTTTTGTCACTTTGCCGAATCTGAATGGCCAGAAAAATAATTGTACCAACAACAGCAATGGCGCCGAACACTTCCGCTATGGCACCGATAGCATCCCAACTCATATTCATCTTTTTATCGCTCCCGAGGGTTTATCAAACAGAGAGAAGAGTGAAGATCTAGTTCCATCGTACAGTTCTAGCTATACACTGGGCAAATTGTAGTTTTGGGAGGCAGTTGTTGTTTGAGGGGCGGGTGGTCAGCTGTCTAATAAATGATCAGTGCGTCTGTTATCGACCCGAAGGAGACACCTGAAATTTCTCAAAACAATGTTTATACATTGACCCCGTCTTCTTAGAATTCGGCTGGCGCCATGCCCAGCTTTGCTCTCTCCTGGTCTATATGTTCCTCAAGCCAACCCGTCATTTCTCTAATACGCTCTTTGCCAACCATCGCCTCCAGGACCGGGTCATGACGATGGCTCCAGATAACTTCAAATTCCCTGAATGCCTGGTCTATCAATTTCAGAGCCTGGTCTTCATCTCCTTCAAGTAGTAATAACTTTGCTTCAAGGAGATAGTATTGATCTGGTCTTTGCTGCGCTTTAAAGACATTGACCAGATCTCGAACGCGAGTGAGGAGTTCATCTGCCTCCTGAATGCGGTTAAGTTTTCGATAGGCAAACACCAGATTCAGGGCAAGACTTGTGTTACTGGTTCGATTATTCAGAGGGACCGAACTATAGACAGGCACTCTGCCACCGTGCACTTTATCTAGTGCATTAATTGCCTCCTGCCATCGACCTTGTCGCATATAGATCACATGCAGGCTTTCGAGCGCAGGTGGCTCTGCTCTCTCTGCTGGTGTCAGCTCCTCATATAACCGCAACGCATCTTGGTCGTTGGCGCAGATGAAAAGGGTCGATAGCCCCCTATATCCCCGAACAACTGCGGTATCGTAGTCATCGCACTCTTTGATGAAGGTCGCTGGAAATCGTCGACTCCCCGATTGGAGCAATATGGCTTGCGCATACTCTCCGTGACGAGTGAGGCAAAAAGTTCTGGTGTTGTTCCTCATCTCTTTAAAATCTTGCTCCGATAGCGCAGCGATATTTCTAACGCAGGATGTGTACATTCGCCTTGACCTTATCACGGGATGCAGTGGGTCAAGCTCGTAGGCTTTTTCCACGTCTCGATCTGCCTCCCTGTTCCGACCCATAGCCTGAAGAACATCGGCTCGCCAGATTAACGCGACAGCGTAACTCGGGTTACTCGCCAGTGCTCTGTTAAGGCTCGCAAATGCTTCCCGGTGTTGATATTCATTTCGATACAATCCGGCCAGCGCCGCATGAGCTTCTGGTAAATCTGGATCAAGGAAAAGGGCTCTCTCAAGCAGAGCGCGAGAACGAACGGTGGCCTCATCCTGCAGTAGACTGCCGTAGTGGTTGGTACCTAAAAGATCAGTTGCGAGACCTTGTGCTGCCCAGGCTAATGCATAATTGGGATCTTTCGCAGTCGCAATCTGCAACTGCCCAAGCGCTGTCTCTAGAGACGCCTTTGTTCGCTTCCGTATTTCCTGGCGTCCACGAAGATAAGCTTCATAGGCTTCTACATTGGTGGTACCTGCCACATGATCTAATCGCTTAAGGTCAAACTGCAGCTTTAATTCCGACAATATTTCACTCGCAATTTCATCCTGAATAGCGAATACATCGGTGAGCTCGCGATCGTAGGTTGCCGACCAAAGATGAAACCCGTCCTTGACCTGATTAAGTTGGGCCGTGATTCTTATTGTTGTACCTGACTTACGTACCGATCCCTCCAGAATGTGCTCGACCCCAAGCGTGTTCCCAATTTCGCGCAAGTCGACATTTTGTCCTTTGAACGCAAACGAAGATGTTCGTCCAGCGACTTTTAATTCTTTTACCTGACCCAGTGAGTTGAGAATTTCCTCGGTGATACCATCCGAGAAATATTCCTGTTCCTTGTCAGAACTCATGTTTACAAATGGTAGTACAGCGATCGAGAGTTTCGCTGCCGGATCAAATCTATCACTGGGTTTGTCCGTGGCTTTCTGGTCAACGCTGAGTGGTGTGGCATCGCCATCCAACTCGATTGCATAATCTGGTTCATTTTGTACGTCTTGTTGATCGTAAAAAAAGAGACCGACCATCAGGATACTGACAACTGCAACGGCAATCACGACAATCTTTACTGGAGTGCTTTTACTACCAGCATTCTGAGCAGTTGGAACGATTTCCAGATCTAGATACGTTGAGATTCGCGATTGCAGTTTCTGCTGGTACTCGTCATTGGATATCTCATGCTTGAGAATCGCCTGACGATCAGACAATGTCAGTTTTAACCCGGAAGGTAGTTCAACTGCTTCAAGATGAACCGCCACAATCGGGATGTCTTCGTCAACGGCAAAGTTCACTTCCTTGCGACAATTATCCGACAGCACAGAATCACCGGTGACAAAATAGATAAGTAATTTTGCACCCTCGATCGCCTTCGCAAGCTCCTCCCGCCACTCAGTGCCCGCCTCGATACCTTCGTCAAACCAGATATTGAAACCCTGATCTCTTAATCTGATAATTTCGGGAAACACCGCGGATGAATCCCTGTGTGAATAACTCACAAAGACGTAGGGTTCATCACCTTTGTATGCTGGAAACGGTCGATCCACGCTTCGTTACTCGTTATCAAGGTTTAGTGAATACTACGCGGTGTCTATGGTTTGAGCAATTTGACCGGTTTTGGTCGATCGCAGTCCAGGTAGAAGAGTTGTTCAATAATTAGCCAGCTCGCCCGCTTCCGACCCGAACTAGACATTCGAAAGATCTATGGCTGGGTTATGCTTTACAATGAATAGTCTCGTCCCATGTAAGATGGTTTTCGTGAGGAATGTAACTACCTGGACCTGTTCGAATTGGGTAGGCCAAAAATCTTCCCCTTCGTTGAAAAGTGTAATTTTCTCTGGTAGTTAACCGGGCAGACAAGTCCGCTATCGAACCAAAGCTGATAAAAGTAGCTTTCATAACATGCGCAAACACTATCAAGCGCAGCCAGGCCTGAAACTCTAGGATTTGTGTCGTCGGATGTTTGGAAGTTGGTCAAATGAAAGCTGTTGAGAAAGTTGTTTGGTATATCGAGAACCACTATTGCGAGGAAATCAGTCTAGATGAGCTTGCACAGCTAGCGGGTGTCTCTCGATATCACCTGAGCCGAATATTCTGCTACGCCGTGGGGCAACCCATAAGTCGATACATACGGCTTCGTCGACTGTCGAGAGCGGCATTGTCCCTCGCTTTGGGCGAAGCAGACATTCTCGATTTGGCACTTTCCGTAGGCTATGGCTCGCATGAAGCATTTACTCGAGCCTTCAAGAGCCACTTCCATAAAACACCTGAACAAGTGAGATCACAGCGTCACACCAATGATTTAGACCTTATGGAGCCCGTACTAATGGAATCAAAAAAAGCAACGACATTAGAAGAACCGCGTTACGAAGCGCTAAGCAGTAAATTATCCATTGTTGGAATTTCCCGCTACTACCCGTTCGAGAGAGTTGCAGAAATCCCTGACCAGTGGCAGTCCTTTGTCCCAATCATCCCGCGCGTCACTAGCGCTGGCAAGCCAGTAACTTACGGGGTCATCTACAACGGCAGCGACTCTAGCTTTGACTATTTGAGTGGCGTGGAATTGCCCAAAGGGGCCGATGTTCCAGAGAATCTCGTTCGGATCGATATTGCTACTCAATCCTACGCTGTCTTTCAGCACGATGGACACGTCGCATCTGTGCGAGACACCTGTGATGCCATTTGGTCGGATTGGCTGCCGGCGTCTAGTAAATCAGTTATTGAAGCGCCGTGGTTTGAACGGTACGGCGAGAGCTTCAGTCCGCAAACGGGTGAAGGCGGATTGGAAATCTGGATTCCTATTTCACACTAAGTGTTTGGCTTCAGCGCTTAAATTTATGGAGTATTTCATGTCAAAACCTAAACCGATAAAGCTCGCTTTGCTCTGTTTGTCGATATTTCTTGGACCCGGCTGCACGAGCGCTTCGACACAACATGCGGATCTGACTATTGTCAATGCGCGTGTCTACACACAGCCGGAAGTGCCGCCGCTTCCGGCGACCAATATCTCAATTCGCGATGGAAAAATAGTTGCCATCTACTCCGGAGAGCCTATAAAGAGTGACACGATTATCGATGTCGCGGGTCAAGTAGCCACTGCGGGATTGTGGAATAGTCATGTGCACCTGACTGACCCCCGAATCAAAGCGGATGGTGCGCAGATCGTTCAAGACATGCTGCTTAGGTATGGTTTTACCTCAGTGGTTGATACGGGCTCCGAGTTATCGGACACGCTACAGCTGATTGAAAGGATTGAGCGTAGGGATTTTCCAGGGCCGAGAATCATAACTGCCAACGGAAGTATCGTCTTTAAGGATGGCACCCCATCCTATCTGCCCAATGTTAAGTTGCCGGAAATAGAACACCCTGAACAGGCTGAAGCATTGGTTGCTCACTTTCTAGATTCCGGTGCAAACGGTATCAAGATATTCTCAGGTTCGTTTCAGTCTCCGACAGCTACAATTCATATTCCTCCCGACATTATTCGCGCTATTGTCTCTGCGGCGCACTCGCGAGGTTCGTTCGTTGTTTCACACCCGACGGACAGAATAGGCCTGACAAACGCCATAGAAAATGGCGTCGATGTACTGGCGCACACAGCACCACCAGCAGGACCTTTAGGCCCCCGGCTAGTGGCTACAATGAAGAAGAACAACGTCGCGTTGATCCCAACGCTCAAGCTGTGGATGTACGAACTGGAACGTGCTGGTCGTGGAAAAGAAGAAGCTTCAGCTTATCAAAATCTTGGCGTGGAACAGTTAGCGGAATACGTTGCAGCCAACGGCGAGATATTGTTTGGGACAGATGTCGGTTATATGAAAGATTTTGATACGGGTCAAGAGTTTGCGCTTATGAGCAAAGCGGGTATGGACTTCCATGACATTCTGGCGTCCCTGACAACGAATCCTTCAAAGAGATTTTCGAGTGAACCCGCTATTTTAGCCGTTGGTTTGCCAGCAGATATTACCCTTTTCAAAGATGACCCTTCGCTTGATGTCACCTCATTTACCCGAGTTTCCTACACCATAAAAAGTGGTCGAGTGGCTTATCGGAGCGACTAGTTCAAAGGCTGCTCTTGGCCGAAAGCCGAGATTACCATCTATATTACTGAAGTGCGTACTGGCTCTCATCACAAGTGATCCTCGTCGGCAGCGGTAGTTCATTGGCTCGCTGGCACAGGTACCGACGCCACTCTGGTGTGATGCCCAGGTGGTTTTCCATCTTGATATAGACCGGATTTTTTATCTGCTTCGGCGTAATGAATCCGGTAATTATCTCCCAGCCTGGTAGTGACCAAGGAGGTTCTGTCAGCGCCCGCTCAAGTAGATCTTCCGCGTTGGGATCGTTAATCAAGCTGAGAAATAGCGCAGCGTAGGTTAGCTGACCCTCCTTAACGAAGTAGCGGGCTGACTCCCTGACGAGATCGTCGTCTTCTTCCAGTACGCCTTTGTAAAACAGCGCTAAAGCCTGTGAGTGTTCCAGCCCACATTTGAGCAGAGAATCTTCAGGGGCGACTCTGATTCGCTCATTTAGCTCAACTAATTCGCGCTTGGCCGCTTTGTTGTCGCCATTCGTCACATATGCAGCAACGGAACCCCAATCCCCTTACCAGGCAGTAGTTGATTGAAGTGCATCCCCTCGCTCGAATGCGTATAGCATTCCCACATGGTCACCCAATGTAGCGAGGATGACACCAAGGTTTAACCATGTACCAGTGGAATAGGAACGATGGCGAAAGGGATTGCGCCTTTCAGTGTCAACCGGGATGGCTATCATATCGCCTGGGATACAAGACCTGCGTGGGTTTGCACACAATGCGGTGAACCCTATTTTGAAGCTGAACAAATCACCCACATTCAAAGCACCTTAAATCAGGTCGATTTCGAGTCCGGTAATCTGAGTCCGGCAATCCGAGCGCCAGGCACGTATAATCCCTTCCCCGCTCCCTATTTTTTTGCAGGTAAGATAGTTGAGCTGAGTCCTCGGCGGGTGATAGCCTATCGTCGATGCTATATCACTACATCGCTTACACCTTCATTATTCAAGGTCGGGAGCAGTGGCAACCGAACACTGTGGTGGGTAAGGTGCCACTTCATGCTTTCGATTCGAAGGTCACGAATGAAGGTATACGACCATAAAAGCAAATCCTATTCTCACGTGTCAAACCGACCACGAAAGGCTATGTTGAGCCCATGAAAATATTAAAGTGGACAGGAATTGTCTTCGGCACCATCGCGGTGCTTTACGGCATTGCCGCGTTATTTTTTAGTCTGGTGGTCAATCCTGCCGTGATGGAGGAACTGCGCACGAACCCCACTGGCGAAGAGGCACAGGAAGCCATGCTATTGACCTTTGAGGGGAAAACCCTGCCGGTGAATTACCTCAAAGAAGGCAACACCGTGTTTATGGGTGTGGATGGCAGATGGTGGCGAGCATTCACCGGCGATGGTCTGCCGGTTTCTTTGCTCATTCAGGGGGAGACTTATACGGGGCACGGTGTGGTCGTTCTGGATAAGCCAGCTTACGTGGAAGACGTGTTTTCACGTCTAAGACCAACCGCGCCCGAGTGGCTACCCACCTGGCTTAATGGCAAGTTGGTTGTGATCACGATTACTGGATCGAAGCTGGTTAATAAAAAGGATTAATCCCCGGCTCTCATTGTTGTTCTCTCAAGCCGCGCCCTGTGCGATCAAAGTCTCAATAGGGTCGCCATTCTCATATCGTTCCAGTAAGCGCTCGGGGTCAAATTCAACACCGATCGGGTTTTCCTGAAACGCGCCGGAGTTGATGAACGCATTGGCTTCTTCCAGAGTCGAGAAATTGTCCACCTGCAGTTCGATTTGATTGCCATCAGGATCACGGTAGTACAGTGACGTGGTCGGTCCATGATTGATGCACCAGAAGGGTTCGATATCATTGGATTTCAGTCGGGCGAAGGTCCCGAGTAGTTCACCCAGATCTGCAAAAGTGAAGGCGATGTGATCCACGCCTGCAGATGCCGGATTCCCGAGTGGCGCATCGGGCATGTTGATGAGCGCAACCCGATGATGTTCATCATCGTATGTCATGAACGACAGAAAGCCATTTTCAAACACCGCTTTTGCGCCCAAAACTGCTTGATACCAGGCGCCCATCTCTTCGAACTTCGGTGTACGCAGGACAAAATGTGCAAGTTTGGCAGGCGATATCGATTGTGCTCGTTCTACTGTTCGTGTGGCAGGTTTTGCGGTCATGTCTAGTCTCCTTGTCTGGTGTGCTGGCTACTATTGGCGCATCTTCTGCTGCGGTAGCACTTGCCGCGCTTTTCCGGGCACCTTGGCGCTTGAGAGTGACGCTGTATTGCCCCTGAAACTATCCTTTTAATTTATCACATGTCAAATTATGTAATATATTATTTGTGACATGACATGCCTCCAGGCGATGAGTTTAAACATCGCCGCACTTCAGTGAGAAATCTATATGAGCATCGATATTAACACCATACAAACAGATGTATTGATTGTGGGTGCCGGACCCGTGGGCTTGATGACCGCGCTGCTGCTAGAGAAAGTTGGGCTCGACTACGTCGTGGTTGAACGCCGTCCTGGCCTACACACTGCACCGCAGGCGCACGTGATCACCAGTCGTACGCTCGAGATCTGTCGTAGCATCGGCATCAGTGACGTAACAATCCGCGATGCAGGGCCGCAACTATCTGATGCCATGAACATCCGCTGGGTAGATCGCTTGACCGGGCGCGATCTGGGGCTGTTCTCCCTGGGCAGTGATCCGACTGCTGTTATGAGGCTACTGTCGAATTCACCAACACCAACAACTAACCTTAGTCAGGACCAGTTTGAGCAGGTGCTGTTTGACCATCTGCCTGAAACCGCCAAAGTACATTTTGACCATGCCTGGCAAAGCTTTGAAACTTCTGCTGAAGAATACATATCAACAGTGACAGGACCACAGGGAAATTCCATGGCAGTGGCGTCGCGCTATGTCATCGGTGCTGATGGCGCCGGGAGTCGAGTGCGCAAAGCGATTGGTGCCAACATGGTTGGCCCGGACAACTTGCAGACATTTGTCAACATCCACTTTACAGCTAATTTGCGCGAGCAACTTCACGGGCGAGAGGGGCTGCTGTATTGGGTGATGGACAAGGCGTGTGAGGGCACCTTCATTGCCCATGAGATCGATAGCAACTGGATATTCATGAAAACTGTCGATCCAGACGAAGCGATCGAGCCGATCGACGAGGAGAAATTTGGCGCCCTGTTACGCAAGGCAATCGGCATGGATGTGGACCTCACCATCAATAGCATGAACTTCTGGCGTATGACTGCCCAAATCAGTGATGCCTACCAATCCGATAAGGTGTTTCTGGTGGGAGACGCGGCCCATCGGTTCCCGCCAACGGGCGGCATCGGCATGAACACGGGTATTCAGGATGCGCACAACCTCGTATGGAAAATTGCGATGGTGGAACGCGGTATCGACCCCGCTTTATTGAAGACATACGAAACAGAACGAAAACCCGTCGCCGAAACAAACTCTGAGCAGAGCCTGGCCAACTCAATGAAAATGTTTGAAGTTGCACACGCCCTGGATGTTGATGGCGACAAACGGATCAGCATGTCTGACATCGATGCGGTGATGGCCGATTCGGAACGTCGCACTGACGTGCAGAATGCAATCGATCGTCAGGCGGCACATTTCAACATGTCGGGTCTGGACCTTGGTTTCTACTACACATCGACGGCCGTGCGTGTCGACGGTACACCGCCGCAATCGGACAATCCGGTGTCTCACTATCTGCCCTCAATCACACCGGGTGCGCGCATGCCCCATGCCTGGCTACTTTCTGGCGAGGTTCGGCAATCGACACTGGATCTGATTAGTTATGGCAATTTGCTGGTGATGACAACGGTGCCGGCGATCGACATCAAGCAAGCAGTTAACCAACTAAAACAAGCGGGTTACCCAATCGATCTTGTACATGTGGGCGAAGGCGCTGACATCCAGCCAGCAGACGACACATTTGAGGGGCTATTCAATCGCAAAGTCTTGCTTGTACGCCCCGACGGTCATATAGCGGCTTGTTTTGATGCTGACTCGGCAGCGAACGAGTTAGGCGATGTGGTCAGGGCTTTGTTTCCGCGCGGTTGAATCGCTGAACGTTATGGCGCGCTTAAAAAACAGTTCAGAACTATTTAGTTGGTCTGCAATCGACAGAAAGCGGTCTAAAGTTGTTAATTGCAGATGGCCCTTGGTCGGGTACACGTGACTATTTAGACTGAGCACAGAAAAGGGAATCAACTGGCCAATGCCAGCAGATATGGATGGGCGCGACCTGGGGCGCGCGTTGTTCCCGAGCAGGGAACGTCATGGCCACCGCGACTTTGTTGATCTTGATTATCCTGCGACCTTCGAGGAACCCCAAAAGGCCCACATCACCAATCAACTGCTGTGTCAGAAGTATCGACAGCTCTATCCCGACCAGGGTTACAGCTACGCACATTTCTGCGCGCGTTATAATTACCGGAAGAGCTCAATGCGTCAGAACCACAAAGCGGGCGAGAAGCTGTTCATTGACGACTGCGGGCCGACAATGCCGATTGTTAATCCGGACACTGGGACGTTAGTAGTGCCTGCATTTTTTGTCGCGGTAAATGGTTGCCACTTATGCTGAGGCAACCTGGAGTCAGCGCCAGTCTGCTTGGATCAATGCCCATGTCCGTACTTTTGAGTTTATGGGTGGTGTACCGAAGGTCGTCGTACCTGACAATCTAAAAAGCGCAGTCATCAAAACCGATCTTTATTAGCCTAATCTTAATCCAGAATATGCAACTGTTAAGCGATGGATCACTGGTTACGAAGTAGACCATGCCTGGACCAGATTACCAGAGGATCAATCATCCTGAGCTCTTGGTGGAATGAATTCGTGCGGGCTAAGTTGCCGCTTAGGGTGATTTAGTACCGTTTGGCGTAAGAGTAGCGCTATTATCAATAATTGTGGTTTAATCCCGCGAAATGTGTATTTACAACTCTATGAAGTGGCTATTATTGAACATTAGCGTTATTTATCGGTCTATACTTAATGCAAGCCAGCCAAAAGGAGCACATTATGAATGAAGTTAGTTTAAGCGTGCTTGGTTATGTCGAAGACGGAGACTGGATCGCGCACGCCTTAGAGTTTGATATTGTTGGTGTCGGTGAGACTTTCGAGCAAGCAATCGAAGCGCTGCAAGAAGCTATTGAACTACAAATGTCTTACGCTCACTTCAAGGAAGATCCAAGTCTTATCTTTCATCGAGCACCTGAAAAGCTCTTCGAGCAATACCAGAAGGCTAAAGACGAAGCGCTTTTTCAGCAAATCGCCAAGTGCCAGGTAGAAGAAGGTATTGATAGGATTCGCGCTGGCGGAATTCCAATTCCTAGCTTTATCGACGAGAAAGGATACGCCTTTGCATGAGATCACTGAGTTTCAGGCAGCTTGTTAAGATATTGCGGAAGCATGACAAGCAGTTTGTAATTGATGTGGCCAGGGGCAAGGGGAGTCATCGAGGGATATATCATCCAGATGTGGATGGCAACGAATCTATCTATACGATGCCCTGCCACAATGAAGGGGCTGATATAAAGCCTGTTTATCTACGTGGCATAAAATCTAGATTTAATTTACCAGACGACATATTTGACTAGCCTCGCACCAGCGGGGCTTTTTTTGTGGGAGAGCCATTACACCTACATTAGCCAATCAAATTTGCCCGACAGGTCGATGCAGGCACCGGCAGTTAGAAAGTTATTAGCCAAGCTGGCTGATTTCGTTGAGAGAGGCTAGCACAACCTAAAAACTAAAAAGTTCCTTGTAAATCAATTTTTCACATATACTGAATATATGTACAGTATTCAAATTTGCATCAATCATAAAAAGAAGGAATTGGTTGATGGTGATAAGGATCAAGTTGGTGTTCTTCGGAAAGACCAGGAGCTAAGTTTCGTCTGGTGGGGCGGCTTTACCGATTCAATGCAGCATCCAATTAAACTCGACGCATCAGGCTATAAGTATGTTGACCAGTGGGTCCGGCTTGAGAATGGTGAGTATTTACTCGGGAGTTATAAAAACGGGTATGCGAGCGCGTATTTGCCGTTTCGTGTAATCTGATTCTTCTAGCTTATTGAATGACAATTATCCTGGCCAGTCGTATTGCCTCAATTATAAATCTTGCCCTGTACCGATCTGGCCCCAAACTTATTTTGTCCTTGGACCTGACTGATTCTCAATACTCTGGCAGATGAGAACTGAACTCTCTGAGGTACTCTCAAATGGCCCACATTCGTCAAAGCGACGTTGAATGATGCACTTTGATGATCGGTGCTACTGATCATCAAAGTGCACCATTTTGTCAAAGCGTCCAAAATTTCAATTAACATCTACAACTGTGATACTCGTTCGCTCTTTTGAACATGTGCCTTATTTGCCTTATCCTCCAGATCTAAGACCGCTTTCGCCCAAACCCTAACCCCACCAATCCCAGCGTGAGAATTGCCAGCGTGGCGGGCTCTGGTACAGATGGCATGCTCTGATTTTCAGAAGAACGAAACCAGTAAACATGATTCATATCGACACTTGACGAATGTTGAGCACCGTTGCAAAGATACATATAGCTGTCGGAGTTAGTCTCTGCCATATAAAAGTGGTTCCAACCCCCACTTGTAGCGGTCCCCAGTGCAGTTGAGCAACCGCTTCCACCACTCGGACTCATCCCTGACAAGAGAGTATGACTGTTGAGACCAGCTCCACCGTCTCCAAAAAGAAACTCTCCCTGCCAAAGTAAGGCACCATCTGACAGTTGATGAGACTCGAGGCTCGTGGTGGTGCTTGAGGCACCCATGGCCTGATCCCAACGCCAATCACCAGTATAGTTACGCAGAACAGCGTACTCCAAGTTGCCAGTTGAATAGAAAGGGTTATACCCGGTTTGTGTGGCCAATACATCGAAGGTCATACCTGGGCCGATCAAATCGCGGATGTTCTGATCTGCAAGTTTGTAGGCATTCCCCTTCAAGGTAAGCGCGTCGCTTACATCGCCAACAGCATTGGCGTTTTGATAATGGCCAGCCTGATACCATGTCTTTAAACCAAGCGTCCAACCTCCACCATCGGTGGTCATGTCGGCATACGCCTGAAATGCATCGTTTCCTCCCGCGCCGTCAGGATCCATCCAGTAAATACCATCGCCGGTAGAATAGCCGTCATTAAGAATCTGCAATGCAGATAGTCCAGCTGAAGCAAGAGACTGCCCGTCAAACGGGACGGCGTATACCAAGCGAGGATTAAGTGCCAGCAAAGCCAGGCAAAAAATGGATAGAGTCTTCTTAAACGTCATAGAGATCCGATGATAGCAAAATAGTATTGGCTCAACTGCAATAACCCTGCCATGACAAATTTACATTTAAAAAACAAACACTTAGGAACTTCTGAATCAATCACACGTTTGAAATTGTAAAGTTAACCGACGCTTCTGAAGACAAAAAACAAAATGGTTGAAGGGGCCGCGAGTCGGAACAAACTTGTTGCTCCAATAACCTGGGCTCAACTTTAGGCATGTCAGTTTAACGCAGAACACCTGTTCCGCCGATGATGACTTACCCCGCTACTAACACCGGGCGCTATTGCGGATCTTAACTTCCATAGCAGACATATCCCTAACGTCCACACCTGACCGTTCTCGCAGATATGGTGTTAACTGAGGTCCTGGAAGCAGCCCTTGGATTTGATATGTGGAACCAACTTCGCAATGATCAGAATTTGATCGCGATAGAAGCAACAGCCATTTAATCTTTGCTGAGATGGCTTAATCTGTCGGTATTCTGCTCCCAGTTAGTGCCGTCAAAATCTTCAATAGTGACATCGCCTGGCCGTGAATCCAGACAATTAAAGTTAACGTCAACACCGTCCGGGTTCGATCTCGGCACGTAGAAGGGTTTGATTCCACAGTGTTTGCAAAAATAATGTTGAGCGACTTTTGTTCCAAAAGTATAAGTACTCAGACTCGCTTCGCCTTCGACCAGGCTAAATTTTGATCTGGGAACGATCAGATGAATGAACCCGGATTTTGAACAAATAGAGCAATTGCAGTCTTGGCAAATCATCGGCGAGTTTGTTTCAACTTCAAAACGTACCTTTCCGCAGTGACATCCACCTGAATGTTTCATCGTGTATTTCCTTGAATTCAAGCTACTTTTTCGACTTCAGCGTTAACTGGTATGCACCCGTAAACTAAAATCTCCATGGTTACTTCCCGACAACCTATTGATTTCTAACCCAACAGATCTGAAAAGTCTGGGAAATTTACGTTGAAATGGCTGTTTACGGGCGGGAACTAACTAGATACTAGCCTCTAAAACTGAGGGCTATTTGCTCCCGAGTCTATCTTCCATTGGACATACGAAGAAAAGAAACCTTTGTATCTCTCTTGAAGTGATTTGTCTTGCCAGTCAGACGCGGATGCCTGGCCTCGACATAGAGAAAAACCGCAATGGCATTGCATGGGTTCTTCATTTCCGCCGAACATCGCGTAGTCTATACACAACTCCTCATCCTTGTCGATATCTCGCATCGCTACAAATAGTATCTGCCCCTGGATTCCCACATTCGGCTCGCAAGCATGATTGAGAAACATCATGGTATCTTCCACCTCTTGCTCGGTAAGTGGGGCCAGCACAAAGTCTTCTGATATAGGATAACCCCAGTATCCATTTGGTTTCGAAAGCTGACTTTCTTCACTCCTGTGAACGATGTGCCCACCTCGAACAGAAACGATTTCGCCCGCCGATATAGGCTCTCGCGCAAACAGCCCTCTCCCTTCTGTTTTGCTTTGCTTGACTACCGTCTTTTTGGAACGGTGTGATGCTGTAGGCTTTTGCATGGAAAACCGCCTCAAAAAATTTGATCGAGATGATCTGTTTATAGCACAACGCTAACGACTGCTTTGGATCGATAGCGGCCAACGGGGTACGCGAATCTTGTGGCGCAAACAACTTTACAGCTTGCGTCATCGTCCTTGATGGCCATTAACTTGAAGCCCTCACAAGTTGGTGCGAGCGCGAATAGAGCGGACCTGATTGCTAAAAATTCTAAGGGACGATTCAA
>Ga0206123_10001897_pt1 | contig 18898 bp, 17 predicted proteins | sample Helgoland_Spring_2_FD_160086 | JGI IMG/M metagenome (GOLD analysis project Ga0206123, IMG submission 160086) | Pelagic subsurface seawater microbial communities from Kabeltonne, Helgoland, North Sea - Helgoland_Spring_Bloom_20160316_1 | ecosystem: Environmental > Aquatic > Marine > Epipelagic ...
TTTTATTTTAATAAGTTGTGCATTTACAAATAACATTAAAGTTTGGACTACAACTTTTTTATTGTTATTCCTATTTAATAATCTATTAAAAAGTTACCAAAAAGAATTGCCATTTTCTCAATTTTATAATGCCTCTCTTATTCTAGCTATCATATCATTCATCTTTCCAAATACAATCTGCTTAATATTACTTCTCATAATAAATGGAATAAATTATAGTAATTTAAATTTACGTATAGGAACTACAATAATCTTAGGTTTTATTACCCCATATTTATTTTACTTCATTTTTTCTTTTCTTTTAAATAGTAACATTACAATGCCTGACTTTTTTAATTTTCAGAATACAGAATTTTCATCAATTAACATGTGGCATCATTCCAAAAAAATTTGGATCATTATCTTGATTTGTATATCTCTTTTATCTTTTCTTGAGTTATTTACATGGCTGTATAAAAAAAGTATGAAATCAAGAAGAACATTTATGACAATAATCTGGTTTTTTATTATTTGTTTTATCACTTCGCTTTATTCAACAAGTGAATATTTTTATTTTATGTTTCTTCCTCTTTCAATAATATTAGGTAATTATTTTGTTTACACAAAAAATAGATTGATTGCGAATATTTTGTTTTTATTGTTAGTAATTTCTTCTATCTATTATAAATATATGATTGGTTTTAATGTGTAAGTTTGTAATCTAAAATATATTTTTATGAAATTTGGTGTTGTTATTTTTCCAGGCTCTAATTGTGATCAGGATATTATTTACATTTTAGAAAAAAAATTGAAACAAGATGTTGTTAAATTATGGCATAAAGACACAAATCTTCAAAAAGTGGACTTTATTATTTTGCCAGGCGGGTTTTCTTACGGTGATTATTTACGTTCTGGAGCATTGGCAAGATACTCTCCTATAATGAAAGAGATAATTAAATTTGCAAATTCGGGTGGATATGTAATGGGGATATGTAATGGATTTCAAATTTTAACTGAAAGTAATCTATTGCCAGGAGCGCTTTTAAATAACACATCACACAAATTTATTTGTAAAAATGTTTTTTTAAAACCTATTTCTCAAAACACTATTATTACAAAAAAATATACTAAGAATACAATTAAAATCCCTATTGCTCACGCTGAAGGAAGGTACTATGCGGATGAAAAGATATTATCTTCTTTAAATAAAAATGACCAAATACTCTTCAAATATTCAGACAAAGATGGAGTGGTTGAAGCAAATAGTAATCCTAATGGCTCTAAACTTAATATTGCAGGTATATGTAACAAAAATCGAAATGTTTTTGGATTAATGCCTCATCCTGAAAGAGCTGCAGATAATGAACTGAAAAATCAAGATGGTATTGTTCTATTTGAAAGTATCTTACAAGAATTCAGTATTTAAACCTTACGCCTCATAATATTAAAAGATTTGAAAATTTTTGTATCCCTAGAGCAAAAAAAGCAAACTAAATTTAAACTAATTTCATTCATTTAATTTTCAACTACTTAAGCTACTTATTAACTTATTGTTGAAAAAACTGTTAAGAATCGTTTGCGGAACATTGTTCTAATATTTGACTTTCTTTTTAAACTTGTAGTGATAAAAGTACAACGATAATTAACCACTATAATATCCTGAAAATATGTCCACTATTTTAAAGAAGCAGAAAAAACTCCAAGTTAAAACAAAAATCCAGAAAATATACTCTTATGAAAAAGTTCTAAAATCATCTATATCTTATTTTAAGGGTGATGAATTGGCCGCAACAACCTGGATGAATAAGTATGCTGTAAAAAATAATACGGGAGAATTTGTTGAATTATCTCCGGATGACATGCATAAAAGAATGGCAAAAGAATTTGGAAGAATTGAAGCGGATTATAAGTTAAAATATAATCTCAATGGTAGCGCAAAATTTCTTTCACAATATGGGCAAGAAAGAGAAGACTTAACAGAAGAAAAAGTTTATAAATATTTTAAAGATTTTGGACATATAATTCCTCAAGGGAGCGTTATGAGTTCGTTGGGGAATTCGTACCAATTAGCTTCACTCTCAAATTGCATTGTGGTACCAGAATTACACGACTCATATGGCGGAGTTTTTTATACAGATCAACAATTAGCGCAACTTTTTAAAAGAAGATGTGGGGTTGGAGTTGATATTTCTAATTTAAGACCAACAGGGGCAAGTGTCTCAAATGCTGCAAAAAGTACTTCTGGAGCAGTTTCATTCATGAATCGTTTTTCAAATACAACAAGAGAAGTTGCCCAGAACGGGAGAAGAGGTGCTTTAATGCTATCTATGGATATCGCTCACCCTGATGTAAAAGAATTTATTACAATTAAACAAGATTTACAAAAAGTAACAGGTGCAAATATTTCGATTAGATTGTCTGACGAATTTATGAATGCGGTAGAAACTAATAGTGAATATACACATAAATGGCCAATTGATTCTAGCACTCCAAAATTCACTAAAACTGTTAATGCTAAAGAATTATGGGATACAATTATTGAATGTGCACATAATACAGCAGAACCAGGTTTGATTTTTTGGGATAGACAGCACTGGTATTCAACTTCATCTGTATATCCAGGCTATAAAAACACTTCTACAAACCCTTGCTCTGAGATTGCAATGCAAGGAGGAGATAGTTGTAGATTAATTGCTATGAATCTTTATAATTTTGTAGAAAATCCATTTACTAAAGATGCTAAATTTCTTATGGAGGATTTTTATAAAGCTACATACGAAGGACAAAGATTAATGGATGATTTAGTAGATTTAGAAAATGAAGCTATCGGCAGAATTTTATCAAAAATTGACTCAGATGAAGAACCTGAAAAAATTAAAGCAGTTGAAAGAGAAACATGGGAATTATTGTTAAAAACAGGTGTTGAAGGCAGGAGAACAGGACTAGGATTTACTGCACTTGCAGATATGGTAGCTGCTTTAGGAATGTCTATTGACTCAGATGAAGCAATTGCAAAGGTTGAAGAAATAATGAAAGAAAAATGTAGAGCTGAATTTGATAGCTCTATTGACATGTCTTTATCAAGAGGAAGCTTTGTAGGTTTTGATGCAAAAATTGAAAAAACTTCAGAATTCGTACAGATGTTAGAAAAAGAATTGCCAGATGTATATGAAAGAATGATGAAATTTGGAAGAAGAAATATCTCAATAAGTACTGTTGCCCCAACAGGTACATTAAGTATGTTAGCTCAAACATCATCAGGAATAGAGCCAGTATTTATGACTCATTACAAAAGGAGAAGAAAACTCAACGAGCAAGATAAGGAAGCAAAAGTTGACTTCATAGATGATTCTGGAGATAAGTGGCAAGAATTTACAGTATATCATCATAATCTAAAAAAATGGATGAATATTACAGGTGAAACAGATATTAAAAAAAGTCCATATTCTGGTAGTACAGCACCTGAAATTGACTGGGGTAAAAGAGTAGAGATGCAAGCTAAAGTACAGAAATATGTAACTCACTCAATAAGTTCTACGATTAATCTACCAAATGATGTATCGTTAGAGGAAGTCAGTAATATCTACTTAGAATCTTGGAAACAAGGTACAAAAGGTATTACAGTGTATCGAGACGGATCAAGATCAGGCGTACTTGTTTCAGCTGATGACAAAAAAGAACAAGTATTAGAAAACTCTGAATTTAAAGAAACTAAAGCCCCATCAAGGCCTGAAAGGCTCGATGCTAAAGTTGTAAGATTCCAAAATAACAAAGAAAAATGGATAGCAGTTGTAGGGCTTTTAAATGGAAGACCGTATGAAATTTTCACTGGTAAAACTGAAGATGTTTTCAACATGCCAGCTGCAGTTGAGTACGGGTGGGTTCTGAAAAAAAGAAAAGAAGATGGCTCCTCACAATATGATTTTCAATATGAAGATAAAGACGGATATAAAGTCACTATGGGAGGCCTTTCACGTTCATTTAATAAAGAATTCTGGAATTATGCCAAACTTATTTCTGGAGTGTTAAGACATGGTATGCCATTACATTATGTTGTTGATTTAATAGGTAAAATGAACTTATATGATGAAAATATCAACACATGGAAAAGTGGAGTTGTAAGAGCTCTTAAAACATTTATTGCAGATGGAACAAAAGTTAGTGATCATACATGTGGTGAATGTGGAGATGAAGGATTAATATATGAAGAAGGCTGTCTTAAGTGTGTTAGCTGCGGTTACAGCAAATGTGGGTAATACCATTTAATAAATGCTAAAAAGAGTATTAAGTTAATATTGTATCTTAATTACTTTATAATAAAATAAAGTATGCTTAAAATGTTATTAGTATGCAAAAATTACTCTTAACCCTTGTAATCATTTTATATTCAAGTTGTGCAAACATCGTCGCTCCAACTGGCGGTAAAAGAGATATATATCCGCCAAAAATTAAAAATATTACAATTGTAAAAAATGACAAGAAATCTTTTGATAATGTAATTTTATTTGAATTTGATGAAAATATACAGCTAAATAATTGGGACGAAAACTTTTATATTTCTCCCATAATAAAAAATTCACAAAAAAAAATAAAAGGGAAATTCCTTTACTTATCAATAAAGGATACCTTAAATAAAAACGAAAGCTACAATATTTCTTTAAGTAAATGTATTAAGGATATAAACGAAGAAAATGTCTTAGATTCATTATGTTATATTTATAATGACAATAACATAGATCATACTGTAATAAATGGTGTTTTAAAAGATTCATATACTTTAGAATATTTAGAAAATTGCTGGATAATGTTGTTTGATGAGAAAATTGAAGATTCACTATTAATCAAAAGTACTCCTAAGTATATTTCTAAAACAGATAAAATAGGGAGATTTCATTTTCCGAACTTAATAAACGAGAATTATAAAATTCTGGCACTTTCTGGCTTTGATTTTATTTTTAATACTGATGAAAAAATTGCGTTTTTAAATAGACAAATAAATACTGTAAATGATACATTTATTTCGCTTCTTGCTTTTAAAGAAAATATTGAAAATGAAAAAGTTGATTCGAATTTATACATAAAAAAAGATACTTTAATTGAAACAAAAGAAAGATTAAGCCTAGGGCAATTAGAAATTATGACTGAACTCAATTCACCATCTATTTTTCAATTATTGCAGAAAAATAAAGTTGTCTCTGAGCATTATTTTGATCAAAAACCATTTTTAATCAAATCGATAGAACCTGGAAAATATCAATTAAAGTATATAGAAGATAGAAATGAAGATAAAATTTGGAATACGGGAAACTTACAGAAACAGATACAACCTGAAAAAGTATTTAATTATCAATCTGAAATTTTAATTCGTTCAAATTGGGATCTAGAAATAGAATGGATTATAAAAGAGTGAAAGAATCTTGATCATTTAAAAAATTCATCTTATTTCTTTTGTGTAATAGAGATTTTTTTGAAATTACAACTTGTAAAATACCTTCCTTATTATCACTAGCAGCAAAAATTTCTTTTCCAAAAGCATCAAAAACTTTTGAATGACCATTAAATTCTATTCCATTTCCATCTTGACCAATTCTATTTAATCCTACTGTATAACATTGATTCTCTATTGATCTTGCCTTTAGCAGTGTGTCCCATGCATCTATTCGTGCTTTTGGCCAATTAGCCAAATAAATTAAAACATCGTAGTCTTCAGTATTTCTTGAAAAAACAGGAAAACGTAAATCATAGCAAATTAACGGACAAAATTTCCAGCCAAAATCACTAACTATTAAACGTTTTTTACCTTTTGAAATATACTTATCTTCCTTAATTATAGAAAATAAATGCCATTTATCATAAGTTATAATATCACCGCTTGGTGATATCCAAACAAGTCTATTATATATTCTATTATTTTCTTTTATCATTAATGTTCCTGTAACAATACAATTTTTCTTTTTTGAAACAGCTTGCATCCATTTAATTGTTTTTCCATCCATTCTTTCTGCTAAATGAGAAAATTCAGGGCAAAAGGAAGTATTAAACATTTCAGGCAATAAAATAATATCTGTATTTTCTACTCTAGAAACTAAATTTGAGAAATGCTGAATATTTTTATCTATATCTTTCCAATAAATTTTTGACTGAAGTAGTGATAAACTTAATAATTCTTGCATTAATTTATTCAGAAGTTGAAAAAGTAGCGGCTAAAAATTCTCTATTCATTTTAGCAATGTATTCAATAGATATACTCTTTGGACACTCTATCTCGCAGGCTCCAGTATTTGTACAGTTTCCGAATCCTTCATTATCCATTTGCTGTACCATATTCTTTACTCTTTGTGTTGCTTCTACTTGCCCTTGAGGGAGATATGCAAATTGAGATACTTTAGCTGCGACAAATAGCATTGCTGATGAATTCTTACAAGTTGCAACACATGCACCACAACCTATACAAGCAGCGGCGTCAAAAGCTTTGTCTGCGTTCATCTTAGGAATAGGAAGTGCATTAGCATCTTGAGTATTACCAGAAGTGTTAACTGAAACAAAGCCTCCTGATTGTTGAATTCTATCAAAAGAAGATCGATCAACAATTAAATCTTTAATAACTGGCATCGCTGCAGATCTCCATGGCTCAATATAAATTGTTTCACCATCTTTAAACATGCGCATATGTAATTGGCAAGTTGTAACATTTTTTGCTGGACCATGAGCTTCCCCGTTAATATAAAGTGAGCAGCTTCCACAAATACCTTCTCTGCAATCATGATCAAATGCTACAGGTTCTTGGCCTTCATCTATTAACTGTTCATTCATAACATCTAACATCTCTAAAAAAGATGCATTTTCAGATATTCCTGAAATATTATATGTTTCTAAAGCTCCTTGAGCATTTCTATTTTTCTGTCTCCAAACTTTTAAAGTTAAATCCATAGCTTTTATTTATAAGATCTTTGTTTTAATTCAATATCATTAAATTCTAATTCCTCTTTGTGCATTTTTGAATTTTCGGGTTCCCCTTTATATTCCCATGCAGCAACGTATGCATAATCTTTATCGTTTCTTTTAGCTTCTCCTTTTTGTGCCCCTTGTAACTCAACTGATTCTTCTCTAAAATGACCACCACAACTTTCGTTCCTACTTAACGCATCTTTAGCAAAAAGCTCCCCTAGTTCTAAAAAATCTGCAACCCTACCAGCTTTATCAAGTTCGGCATTTAAAGAAAACTGATCTCCAGGTATTCTTAAATCTTTCCAAAATTCATCGCGAATTTCTTTAATCTTTTTAATTGCAATTTTTAGTCCTTTCTCATTTCTAGTCATGCCAACATATTCCCACATTACTTGACCTAACAATTTATGAAAATGATCTACGGATTTAGTCCCTTTAATATTAACTAGCTTATATATTCTGTCAGCAACAGATTTTTCAGCATCTTCAAATTCAGATGTATCTATTGATATTTTACCAGTTCTAATTTCATTTGAAAGATAATCTCCAATTGTAAAAGGCAAAACAAAATAACCATCTGCTAATCCTTGCATAAGTGCAGATGCACCTAATCTATTTGCTCCATGATCTGAAAAGTTTGCCTCTCCAATACAATAACAACCTTCAACAGAGGTCATTAAATTATAATCAACCCAAACACCTCCCATTGTATAGTGAACAGCCGGGTAAATCATCATAGGTGATTTATATGGATTTTGTGCAACAATTTTCTCATACATTTGAAAAAGATTTCCATACTTAGATTCAACAATTGCTTCTCCAAGTTCAATAATTTTACTTTCAGATAGATTTTCTAGTCTTTGTATAGCTGCTTCCTGCTTTCCATATCTTTTTATTGCTGATGTAAAATCTAGATAAACAGCCTCTCCTGTTTGATTCACTCCAAATCCAGCATCGCAAATTTCCTTCGCAGCTCTTGATGCAATATCTCTCGGAACTAAATTACCAAAAGCAGGGTATCTTCTTTCTAAGTAATAATCTCTATTTTCTTCGCTAATCTCTGTTGGCTTTAATTTTCCTTGTCGAACTAACTTGGCATCTTCAATTTTTTTAGGAACCCAAATCCTCCCATCATTTCTTAGTGACTCAGACATCAGTGTCAATTTAGACTGATGTTCTCCGCTTCTTGGTATACATGTAGGGTGAATTTGAGTGTAACACGGATTTGCAAAATATGCTCCTTTCTTATGAATTTTCCATGCGGCAGTTACATTTGATCCCATTGCATTTGTTGATAAGAAAAATACATTACCATATCCTCCACTAGCAATTACTACAGCGTGAGCTCCATGCCTTTCTAATTTACCTGTCTCTAAATTTCTTGCGATAATTCCGCGAGCCTTACCATTAACCTTAACTAATTCAACCATCTCATGTCTATTAAACATCTGAATTTTTCCTTTACCGATTTGTCGATTCATAGCAGAATATGCACCTAACAAAAGTTGTTGTCCGGTTTGACCTTTCGCATAAAAAGTTCTTGAAACTAGTACTCCTCCAAATGAACGATTATCTAAAAGCCCGCCGTATTCTCTCCCAAAAGGGACCCCTTGTGCAACACATTGATCAATTATATTTCCAGAAACTTCTGCTAGTCTATGGACATTTGCTTCTCTTGATCGATAATCACCTCCTTTAACGGTATCATAAAAAAGCCTGTAAATAGAATCTCCATCATTTTGATAGTTTTTTGCAGCATTGATTCCTCCTTGAGCTGCAATTGAATGTGCTCTTCTAGGCGAGTCTTGATAACAAAATGCTTTTACATTGTATCCCATCTCTGCAAGAGATGCAGAGGCAGATGCACCTGCTAATCCAGTTCCAACTACAATGATATCAATGTTTCTTTTATTTGCAGGGCTTACCAAATTAATATTATTTTTATGATTGGTCCACTTATCTTTCAAAGGGCCTTTAGGTATTTTGGAATCTAAAATCGACATATTATAATTTTTAGAGTGAAGTAAAGTAATGAAATAAAGCAATAAAAATAAACCCTAGAGGTATAATTACAGCATATAGATTAGCTAGTTTCTTAATTGTACTCGTATGTTTATTATTGAACCCCACAGATTGAAAAGAGGATTGAAATCCATGAGCTAAGTGTAGTCCAAGCGAAATAAATGCGATACAATAAATAATAACTCTAGCTAAATTATGAAATTTATGATGGAGTTCTTCCCAGTATCTGAACTCTCCATTTAAAATACCAGACCAATCTCCATTTATAAACTTAGTGGTAATTTCAGGAATCCAAAAATCATAAAAGTGAAGTAACATAAATAATAAAATCATTACTCCGGTAATTAACATATTTCTACTTAGCCAATTCGAGTTTTCATTAGGATTATCCATTGCATATTTTATTGGCCTAGCAGATTTATTTTGACTATCTAAATACATACCCATAAGTAAATGAAATATTACTCCAAAAATTAGTATCGGCTGTAAGATAAATTGTATTACTGGATTTGTTCCCATAAAATGAGATACCTCATTAAATAAATCTTTACTGAAAACCGATAAAGAATTTATAGCCAAATGTTGTGCTAAAAAAAACATTAGAAAAAATCCTGATAGCGCCATTAAAAATTTTCTTCCTACTGATGAATTTGATATACCGTGACTCATTTTAAATTTTTTAATTATTTTACAAATATACTGCTCAAATCTTATATTCAGAACATTCACAGCTATAAAAATTCTAATTAAGAACGATTACAGATTGATGAGTAATTTTACTATTTTTGAATTAAACTCAAATAAAATGAAATACTTACAAATTAGTAGTAAACTGTTTGTACAAAATAGAGAAAAACTTTTTTCTAAATTATCACGTAATGGAATAGCCATATTAAATTCTAATGATATAATGCCAACAAATGCTGATGGGACAATGCCTTTTAGGCAAAACAATGATCTTTTTTGGCTTTCTGGAATTGATCAAGAGGAAAGTATACTTATTATTTTCCCTGATCACCCAAATCAAAATATGAGAGAGATTTTGTTTTTAAAAGAAACAAATGAACAGATTGCAATTTGGGAAGGAGAAAAATTAGATAAAAACAAAGCGCATCTAATTTCAGGTATAAAAACCATTTTTTGGTTAGATGAATTAGACAATAAATTAAATGAATTAATTTCAGAAGCAGATAGTATATATTTAAATGAAAATATTCATAGTAGAGCCGCCTCAGATGTTCAAACAAGAGATGACCGTTTTAAAATAAAAATTTGTAAAAATTTTCCAAATAAAAAAATATTGACTATTGCTCCTATAATGCATGAATTGCGTGCGATTAAATCAAAATTTGAAATCGAGCTATTACAAAATGCTTGTGATCTAACAGGAAAAGGATTAAGACGAATACTTCCATTAATTAAGCCTGGAATAATGGAGTATGAAATTGAAGCAGAATTAATGCATGAATTCTTAAGTAACAGATCGAATGGCTTTGCATATCAACCTATAATTGGATCAGGATTTGATTCGTGTGTTTTACACTATATTGACAATAATAAAGAATGTAAAGATGGTGATATTTTATTAATGGACTTTGGAGCAGAATATGCCAATTATGCGTCAGATTTAACTAGAACAGTTCCAGTAAACGGAAAATATAATAGTAGACAAAAAGAAGTTTACGCCTCAGTTCTGCAAGTAATGAAAGAAGCTACAAAGATGCTAACTCCAGGAACAAATTTTAAAGAATATAATAAAGAAATTGGTAGAATGATGGAGTTGGAACTAATTAATCTAAAGTTATTAGACAAACACGATGTTATGAAGCAGGATTTAGAAAAACCTCTTTATAAAAAATACTTTATGCATGGAACATCACATTATTTAGGCCTAGATGTCCACGATGTAGGCAGCATGGAATGGATAATGAAAGAAGGCATGGTATTTACTTGTGAACCAGGTATTTACATACAAGAAGAAAGTCTTGGAATTAGATTAGAGAATGATATATTAGTTACTGAAGAAGGACCAAAAGATTTAATGAAAAACATTCCAATTGAGATTGAAGAAATTGAATCCTTGATGAGAAGCTAATTAATATTAAAAATTATTTCTTTATTGGGTCCCATCCTTGAGCAGTTAATTGATGCGATGACCCATCAGTTGCAATAAAAGTATTACCTTGAGATTTATCGTTAACAAATCCAATAATTGTGAAATCAGGATCTTTTTTTAATTTATCATAATGTTGTTGATTTACCGTAAAAAGTAATTCATAATCTTCACCACCATTTAATGCACATACAATTGGATTAATTTTAAATTCAGCTGATAAATTCATAACTGTATGATCAATTGGGATTTTATCTTCATGTATAGTTAAGCCAACCGATGATGATTTTGATATATGTAGAGCTTCAGATGAAAGGCCATCAGAGATATCAATCATTGATGTAGGGATAATATTTAATTCTTTTAAAATCTTTATGTATTTAACTGCTGCTTCAGGCTTTAACTGACGTTTTAGAATATAATCATTACCTCCTAAGTCGGGTTGAATTGTTGGGTTATCTTTAAATATCTCATTTTCTCTATTAAGAAGTTGAAGCCCAAGATAAGCGGCTCCAAGATCTCCTGTACAAACAACTAAATCATTAACTTTTGCACCGCTTCTATATGTGATAATATCTTTTTCTACTTCACCAAGTACAGTTACACTTATCATTAAACCAGAAGTTGAAGATGTAGTATCTCCACCTACTAAATCGACACCGTAATGTTTACAGGCTAATTTAATACCTTCATATAACTCTTCAAGTGCTTCAATTGTAAATCGATTACTTACAGCTAATCCTACAGTAATTTGTTTTGCGTAACCATTCATTGCACATATATCAGATACATTAACAGCTACTGCTTTATAACCCAAATGCATTAAAGGTGAATAAGCTAAATTAAAATGTACACCTTCTATTAATAAGTCTGTACTTAACAATGAATACTTATCGCCTTTGTCTATAACAGATGCATCGTCTCCAACTCCTAAAATTGTACTTGAGTTTTCTAATTTGATGTCTTTGGTCAAATGATCGATTAATGAAAACTCTCCTAATGTATCAATCGGGGTTGTTTTTAATGACTTGTCTTCTAATATTTTCATATTGCAAAGATATAAATACAATTTTTATTTGTTATTTTTGCAATCTTGTATAAATTTAGATTATTAAATGATTAATATTAGTAATACGGCTAAGGATAGACTCCTTTTTTTACTTAATAAAGATACTACCAGCAATCAATTTGTTAGAGTTGGAGTTGAAAGTGGTGGATGCTCAGGTTTAAGTTACAAATTAGACTTTGATAATACAAAAAAAGATGATGATGAGCTAATTGAAGACAATGGCATCAAACTTTTAGTTAATAAGAAAAGCTATTTGTATTTAGTTGGTACAACTTTGGAGTTCTCTGATGGCCTTAATGGCAAAGGCTTTGTATTTAATAATCCGAATGCCAACAGAACATGTGGATGCGGAGAAAGCTTTTCTCTATAAAACCCTTATAAATGAGCGAAAAAAAACAACTTTCCGAAGATATTTTACTAGAAGAAATTACTAGTGCAGAATATAAATATGGATTCACAACTAAAATAGAATCTGACACAATTCCAAAAGGTCTTACTGAAAAAGTTGTGCGCACAATTTCAGCAAAAAAAAATGAACCAGATTGGATGTTAGATTATAGATTAAATGCATACAATGCATGGTTAAAAATGGATGAGCCTGATTGGGCAAACGTTGAATATGAAAAGCCAAACTATCAGGATGTAATCTATTACTCAGCTCCAAAACAAAAGCCAGTCTTAGATAGTTTAGATGATTTGGATCCAGAAATGAAAAAAACATTTGATAAGCTTGGTATATCAATTGATGAGCAAAATAGACTTGCCAATGTTGCTGTTGATATTGTAATGGATTCTGTTTCAGTTGCAACATCATTTAAAAAAACTCTTGCAGAAAAAGGCATTATTTTCTGCTCTATTTCAGATGCTATTAAAAATCATCCTAAGCTTGTAAAAAAATATTTAAGTAGCGTAGTTCCAGTTAGAGATAACTTCTTTTCCGCATTAAATTCAGCTGTATTTTCAGATGGATCTTTTTGCTACATTCCAAAGGGGGTAAAATGTCCAATGGAATTATCAACATATTTCAGAATCAATGAAGCCGGAACAGGACAATTTGAAAGAACACTTTTAATTGCAGATGAAGGCTCTCAAGTTAGCTATTTAGAAGGTTGTACTGCACCAATGAGAGATGAAAATCAATTACATGCAGCAGTAGTTGAACTTGTTGCATTGGATAATGCTGATATTAAATACTCTACAGTTCAAAATTGGTATCCTGGTGATAAAAATGGAAAAGGTGGAGTTTTTAATTTTGTGACTAAAAGAGGCGTGTGTCACAAAAATGCTAAAATATCATGGACACAAGTTGAAACAGGCTCTGCCGTAACTTGGAAATACCCTTCCTGCATATTAAAAGGAGATAATTCTATTGGGGAGTTTTTCTCTGTAGCTGTAACAAATAATCTTCAACAAGCTGATACTGGAACAAAAATGATTCATCTTGGTAAAAATACAAAGAGTACAATTATAGCAAAAGGGATTTCAGCTGGCAAAAGCAACGGTAACTATAGGGGCTTAGTTAGTATTTCAAAAGGAGCAACTAATTCACGTAACTTTTCTCAATGTGATTCTTTGTTAATGGGAGATAAATGTGGATCTCATACCTTCCCCTACATAGAAGTTAGAAACAAATCCTCACAAGTAGAACATGAAGCAACAACATCAAAAGTTGGTGAAGATCAAATTTTCTATTGCAACCAAAGAGGGATTGGAACAGAAGCCGCAATCGCCTTAATTGTTAATGGATATTGCAAAGATGTACTAAATCAGTTGCCGATGGAATTTGCAGTTGAAGCACAGAAATTATTAGAAATCAGCCTAGAAGGTTCAGTAGGTTAAAAAATAAAGAATGTTAAAGATAAAAGACTTAAAAGCAGGCGTAGAAGAAAATCAGATTTTAAAAGGGCTTAACTTAACAGTAAAAGCTGGTGAAATTCATGCTATAATGGGACCTAATGGCTCTGGGAAAAGTACACTTTCAGCTGTAATTGCAGGAAATGAAAATTACGAGGTTGAAGAAGGATCTATCGAGTTTGAAGATGAGGATTTATTAGATTTATCTCCTGAAGAAAGAGCTCATAAAGGAGTTTTTCTGTCCTTTCAATATCCTGTTGAAATTCCAGGAATATCAGTTTCTAATTTCATTAAAACATCTATTAATGAGAGAAGAAAAGCATTAGGAATTGAAAAGTTATCAACTCCAGATTTACTTAAATTAATGAGAGAGAAAATGGAACTCCTCAGTATTAAGAAAGGATACTTATCTAGGAATATGAATGAAGGGTTTTCTGGAGGAGAGAAGAAAAGAAATGAAATTTTTCAAATGGCAATGTTATCTCCTAAACTTTCAATTTTAGATGAAACAGATTCAGGTTTAGATATTGATGCATTAAGAATAGTTGCAAATGGGGTAAATAAATTAAAATCTAAAGATAATGCCACAATCATCATTACTCATTATCAAAGATTATTAGATTATATCACTCCAGATTATGTACATGTTTTGTACAATGGCAGGATAATAAAATCTGGAGGTAAAGAACTTGCTCATGAGCTTGAATCAAAGGGATATGATTGGATAACAAAAGAAGCAGATAAAGAGTGGGCTTAATAAACGAAATAAAAAATTATTCAGATAAAAAAAATTTATCTGCTGATAAAAGAAGTGCATTAGATAATTTTCTTAAAAATGGATTTCCAACAATTAAAGATGAAGAATGGAGATACACTTCATTAAAAAAAACAATTTCTGGTAAATATAGTATCAACGCTGTTGGTAGAGATGTTACTAAAAAAGAAATAGAAAATCATAGTTTAGGGCTTAAGCATAAGATTATTTTGGTAGATGGTTTTTTAATTTCCAAACCAGAAATTAAAAATATATCGATATCAGCATATTCAGAATTTAATTCTAACGCCAATGAAGCATTAGAAAAATTAAATTACTCACTTGCAAAAAACGGATATACAATTTCTGTAAATGCCAATACAACAATTAAAGAACCTATCGAAATTTTATTTTTTAATACTGTAGAAAATAATTTTATTCAATATAGAAATATCATTAGTGTGGGGGAAAATTCTCAAGTGAAATTCATTGAGAAAATTCAAAACATTGATTGTGACAATGTATTTGTAAATAGTTTTACTCATATTAATTGTGAATCTAATTCAAAATTAGAATTTAATAAAATTCAAAACAATACACCAAAATCATCGCTTATTGACACTGTAGATGTCTTCCAAAGAAAAGATTCTGTTTCTAATATTAATACCTTGATTTTTGGAGGGAAATTTATACGAAATAATCTGAATTTTGAGCAAAATGGTACAAATGCAGAAAGTAATATGAATGGAATTTCTGTTTTAAATAAAAATCAATTAGCAGATAATCATACTTTTGTTGATCACAAAAGCCCAAACTGTAGGTCAAATGAAATGTATAAAGGCGTATATTTAGAAAAATCTAAAGGAGTTTTTAATGGGAAAATAATGGTTCGTGAAGATTCTCAGAAAATTGATGCTTTTCAATCGAATAATACACTGTTACTAAGTGAAGATGCAACGATTAATAGTAAACCGCAGCTAGAAATATATGCTGATGATGTTAAATGTAGTCATGGATGTACGATTGGACAATTAGATAAAGAGGCTCTTTTTTATATGAGAAGTCGTGGCATTGGCAAAGAAGAGGCCCAAGCTATTTTAACATATGCATTTGCATCAGAAGCTATAAATAATATCACAGTTAATAAAGTGGCAATGCTAGCTAAACAACTATTAATAAATAAACTTGATGTTGATCTTGATCACAATATATGATGCTTAATATTGAAAATATAAGAGCACAATTTCCTATCCTTGCACAACAAATTCATGAAAAAAATTTAGTTTATTTAGATAATGGAGCTACAACTCAAAAGCCCGTATCAGTTATTAATGCGATAACTAATTATTACAAAAATGAAAACTCAAATGTTCATAGGGGAGTGCATTTTTTAAGCGGTCTTGCTACTAAAAAATTAGAAAAAACTAGAAATGCAGTCAAAAAATTTATTGGTGCAAGGTATAATCATGAAATAATTTTCACAAAAGGGGCTACAGATTCTATTAATTTAGTTGCAAATGGGTACAGCACGCTATTAAAGAAAGGAGACGAGATTATTATTTCTGAATTAGAGCATCATTCGAATATAGTTCCTTGGCAAATTTGTTGCGAGAACTGTGGTGCTTCGCTTAAAATTATTCCAATTAAAGATAATGGTGAACTAGATATGGATTGCTTTTATAATATGATTTCAAAGAATACTAAAATTGTTGCTATATCACATATTTCAAATACTCTAGGGACAGTCAATCCAGTTGAAAAAATCATCTCTAAAGCTCATGAATTGGGAGCTAAAGTACTTATTGATGGAGCACAAGCTACAACTCACGTAAATTTGAATATGATTGATTTGGATGCTGATTATTATGTTTTTTCAGGACACAAAATGTATGGTCCTACTGGCGTTGGAGTATTATATGGAAAAGAAGAAGCCTTAAATTCTTTACCTGTATATCAAGGTGGTGGTGAAATGATAAAAGATGTTAGCTTTAATAAAACAACCTATGCTCCTTTGCCACATAAATTCGAAGCTGGAACTCCAAATATAGCTGGAATAATTGCTTTAAAAGAAGCAATAACTTTTATTTCAGATATAGGAGTTGAAAATATTAATAATTATGAACTTAAGCTATTAGAATATGCAACTAATGAAATTTTAAAAATTAAGGGAGTTGTAATTTATGGCAACTCAATAAATAAAACCGGCATAATTTCATTTAATATTGATGGCATTCATCCTTATGATATAGGAGTAATTATTGACAAATTAGGAGTTGCTATAAGAACAGGGCATCACTGTACACAACCGCTAATGGAGAGATTTAAAATTCCTGGAACTGCCCGAATATCCTTTGCTGTTTATAACACAATTGAAGAAATTGATATTTGTATGGCGGCAATAAAAAAAGCTAAATCAATGCTAGTATAATATGAAAAGTATTGAAGTAATACAAAATGAAATAATTGATGATTTCAGTATGTTTGATGATTGGATACAGAAATACGAATACTTAATTGAACTTGGAAAAGATCTTCCCTTAATTAATAATTCATATAAAATTAAAGATAATTTAATTAAAGGATGTCAAAGTCAAGTTTGGCTACATGCAGAAAAAAAAAATGATACTATTATATTCACTGCTGATAGTGATGCTATTATGACAAAAGGAATAATTGCTCTATTAATTAGAGTTCTTTCAAATCACTCCCCACAAGATATTGCAGAGTCTAAACTAAATTTTATTTCTGAGATAGGAATTACTGATCAGCTATCTCCAACTCGTGCAAATGGTTTAGTTTCTATGATTAAACAAATGAAAATATATGCGATAGCATTAAAGAATTAAAATGAAAACCGAAGAAGAATTACAAAAGATAGGAGATGAAGTTATAGAAGTTATTTGTGAAATTTATGACCCAGAAATACCTGTCAATATTTATGCTCTTGGACTCATTTATGATGTTCAAGTAAGTGAAGATTGTGACGTCAAAATTATTATGACATTAACATCTCCAAATTGTCCTGTTGCAGAATCACTTCCAATTGAAATTGAAGAAAAAGTAAAAGTGATTTCAGATGTTAAAAAAGTTAATGTTGAGATTGTTTTTGAACCAACTTGGACTAAAGAAATGATGAGTGAAGAAGCAAAGCTAGAATTAGGTATGCTTTAATGGAAAAAGAAATTGTTAATAGAGTCGCTCAATCAGAGCTAATTACAATAGATTTTTCTGATTATATACCAGAAAATGAAATTGTTGAATTTGACTTAAAGCAATTTCTTTTTAGAGGTACTATTCTTAAAGAAAGAGAGTTTAGATTAGAATTAAAAAAGTTTGATTCAAGTATATTTAATAATAAAGAAGTAGCTTTATTCTGTAGTAGCGATTGCATTATCCCAATGTGGGCATTTATGCTTGCAACATCAAAAATTAATGGCATAGCATCTGAAATTTATTCTGGTTCTAAAGCAGAATTTTTACAGAAAAAAACTTTAGCTAATATTCAAAATATGGATACAGTTAAGTTTATTAATAAAAAAGTAATTGTTAAAGGTTGTGGGCAGATTCAATTTAATGAAGAACTATATATTGCTATTACAAGAAAATTAAGAAATATTGTAAGTAGCTTAATGTTTGGAGAAGCATGCTCCGCTGTACCTGTTTATAAAATTAAAAAATGAATCAGAAAATCTTAAAAATCAACTCAAATATAAAATCTTACAAAGAAGAAATTATTAATCATCCCTTATACGAGAATTTAAAAAGTATCAAAGATATTTCTATTTTAATGGAGCATCATGTCTATGCAGTATGGGATTTTATGTCATTATTAAAATCATTACAATATAATTTAACTTGCACATCATCTCCTTGGAAGCCAGTAGGAGACAGTAAGGTTAGACGATTGATAAACAGTATTGTACTAGAAGAAGAAAGTGATATCGATATGAATGGAATGCCATCTTCTCATTTTGAGATGTATTTAGACGCAATGAAACAATGTAAAGCAAATACTAACAATATTGAGACCTTTATTTCACAAGTTTCTTCGAATTACATCCCATCAGTTAGTAAAGGAGTTGATGATTTTTTAAATACCACCTTCAAAGTTATTGAAAGTGGTCAATCTCACAAAATTGCTGCAGCGTTTACATTCGGG
>Ga0206123_10001898_pt1 | contig 18896 bp, 16 predicted proteins | sample Helgoland_Spring_2_FD_160086 | JGI IMG/M metagenome (GOLD analysis project Ga0206123, IMG submission 160086) | Pelagic subsurface seawater microbial communities from Kabeltonne, Helgoland, North Sea - Helgoland_Spring_Bloom_20160316_1 | ecosystem: Environmental > Aquatic > Marine > Epipelagic ...
TATAAACCCGCGATCCGGGCTCGAAATGCGACCACAAAAAATGCAAGTGCCACCGCCGCCATTACCGTCAACAGCAATGCGACGCTAGCCGTTAATCGGGCACCTGCAATATTGTCAGCACCGACATTAAATCCAACCCGTATCGTCGCCGCCATACCCAGAGCCAACGGAAACATGAAGGTAAGCCCACCTAAATTGATCGCTATCGTGTGTGCGGCAACAACTTCCGAGCCAAATCTGCCAAGTAACAGGGTAATGCCGGAAAATAATCCCATCTCAAAAAACATGGTTGCACCGATCGGTGCGCCAACCTTGAGCAAAGCAATAATCCTGGCTGGACTAGGTGCAGACAGGCGCTTGTGCCAGCCGACGACCTCAAATCGTTTCCCCAGCGCAAAAAGGGAGATAATAAAAAACTCAAACCACATCACGATTGCAGTTGCGACACCGCAACCCACGCCGCCCAGTGCCGGCACGCCAAAGTGACCGTGGATAAAAACATAATTGAGGGGGATTTTTATCAGCAAAGCTGTCCCCGCAATAAACATCGCCGGTCTTGTGAAGCCCATTCCTTCACACAGGAACCGAAGGACAAAATAGCCCATGACCGCCGGAATTCCCCAGGCTGTCATTTCGAGGTACTGTACCGCAATATCTAACGCGATCGGGTCAACCTGCATCAGTGTGTAAATCGGCTCTACATGGGTCAAAACCAGAATAATAAAACCGGCTCCTAACAGTGCCACATACAGGGCCTGGCGAATAACCTCGCCAATATCCTGATGTTTGTTTGCACCATGTAATTGTGACACTGTCGGTGTGACCGCTTGCAAAACCCCGGTGATCAACATCATCACCGGCCACATGATTGACCCACCCAGGGAGACTCCCGCTAAATCGTCTGCGCTTACTCGGCCCGCCATCACCGTGTCGACAACTGCCATTCCCATTTGAGCAAGCTGGGCAGCGAGGATAGGCCAGGCAAGGTGTAGCAGGTTCCGCGTTTCGACTTTAAACGCCTGGCCAGAGTTGGCGCTGATGGGTACTTCCATGTCAGTTTTCACAGCGAATAAAAAGTCGATTCGAAAAAAGCATTGTAACTTAATAACGTCGGCAAAATTCGGGAGACTGCTGGTTGCCCCCATCAAGGCCGTTGAATTCAGGAGGTCTCAGCGACATTTCATCCACCAAACCGCTGGCGATAGTTTCGGCTATGAGTTACCATCAAGCGGCTTTCAATACCACGAACAATAATAGTCTGCTGTCACAAGTGACTTTTTGCAGCAGTGTGATTTCCTGTAACGCTCTATGCAAAAAGGGTTATGTACTGGCTAATTTGCCAGGCAGGCGGTGAACCGGGGTCAGGTCAAGCTAGTTTGCTTATCTGCTTTGTTTAGTCACTAGACAACCCCGATTGAATAATAATCAACGTTCGAATTGATAGCGCGACTGAACTGCTTTAGGGAAGCACTCGATCGATCCGCTCGAACCAGATCCCAGGTCCAGTATTGGGCAGCATGAGGAAATTGAGCAGAATACCCAATCGGGTAGTCCGGAACATCGATTCACGACAGCAGTAAATCTTGTGTTACCACCATCGCGCTCAATTGCAGCGTCAGGTAACCCGAGCGACAAAAAAACCAGGATACCCGGACTGATGTGCCTTAAATTTAAGCTCTTCAATTTAAGTTCTTTGATACCGGATCTGGAATCTGACCGCTGGAATATGTTTCACGAATGAATGTACTGTTACGCCTCACGCCTTATATTAGACAACATATCTGGGCCTTCAGTTTCGGCATGTTCGGACTGCTGGTCGCACGTATCTTTGAAGCGCTCATTCCGCTTTATGTAAAGATGGGTATCGACAATGTCATGGATGCGCAGGCTGCAAACACCAGCGGCAGCCCTATTTCAGCTGAATCACTTGCAATCGCCCAATCAACCCTGGCCTACCCTGCCCTGGCAATTTGTGCCTGTGTGATCGCCCAAATGCTGGTCACTGTGGTCAGCAGAATACTGATCAGGCGTATCGGCGTTTACGCCGCATTTGATATCAGGAATCAGATGTACGAACACACCCAGCGCCAGGGTCCCGCATTTTTTGCCAGATATAGTATCGGCGACCTGATGGCGAGAGCCATTAATGATATTTCATTGATCAGGCAGTTTCTGGCGGGTACAACCCGAATGACCACTGTGCTGGTTTTCACCGCGGTTGTAGGCCTTGGGTTTATGTTCAGCCTTTCTGCCCAACTTGCACTGATTGTGATACTCCCTTTACCGGTCATATCTTTAGTCGCCTGGATCTACTCCAGGCACATATACAGGCAATCGCATATTGTTCAGGAAGGCTTTTCCACACTCTCAACCTTTGTCCAGGAAAACCTGAACGGCATCAGAACTGTACAGGCCATGGCACAGGAGGAAGACGAGGTCAGGCGATTCGCCCAGGTGAATGACGAATTTGCCCGCCACAACCAGACCTTGTTCATCACCAATTCTCAACTCAGCGCATGGATGCCCGTACTTGCAGCCGTTGCAACGATCATCATTATTGGGTACGGCAGCGTGCTCGTTTCAGACGACACCATCACATTGGGGACTTTCGCTGCATTTTTTTCCTATCTGGCGCTTCTGCTGTGGCCAGTCCGCGAAGCCGGTTCACTGGTCACCCAATGGCAACGCGGTGCGTCCGGCACCCAAAGGGTCTTTGAAGTGCTGGACTATGAACCCGAAATACAGGATAAGGCCAACCGCGACTTTCCGGATTTGACCGGAAAAGTCTCGGTAAAAAATCTGTATTATCAATATGTCGATAAGGACAAATATGCCCTTGAGGACATTAACTTCGAAGTGGAACCCGGTGAGACAATTGCAATTCTGGGTCGTGTCGGCTCTGGCAAGTCCACCTTGCTGCGGCTTTTTGTTCGGCTCATTGATCCCGTTAAAGGTGAAATCTTACTCGATGACCATCCCATTAGCGGCTTCCCTCTTGAGTACTTACGCAAACATGTTTGCCTTGTACTTCAGGATCCGTTCCTGTTTGCGGATTCCCTCGGCGACAATATCGCCTATGACCGGCCAGACAGGGACGTGAGCGATATCTGGCAATCTGCAGATGCGGCAGCTTTGCGAGAGACCATAGAAAACTTTCCGGACGGATTGGAAACTGTGTTGGGTGAACGTGGCGTCACACTTTCCGGCGGACAAAAACAGCGCACCGCACTCGCCCGAGGGCTGGTGCGTATGACGCCGCTGTTGATTCTCGATGATTGCTTTTCAGCGGTTGATACAGAAACCGAAGAACACATTCTTTCCGGACTGAAATCAATCCGTAAAGATCTTACCACCCTGCTGGTTTCCCACCGGGTATCAACTGCTCGTCATGCTGACAGAATCATTGTGTTGGATGAGGGCAAGATCATTGAAATGGGTAGCCACCAGGAACTGCTCGCAAGCAACGGTTTTTATGCCGACCTTGAGAAAGCGCAGCGAGTAAAAGGTAGCATGCTTGATCGCCTCGAAAATGAGGAGATTGACTCGTGAAACAGCCAGAGACAAAGCTCGATCACTCCATCTTTGATGCCGACATCCACGGTCAGGCAATGAACCTGCAATACCTGAAACGAATACTGGCCTGGGTGAAGCCACATTATCTTCTCGTCTCAAGCAGTATCTTACTCGTTATTCTTGCATCACTATTGGCGGTTTTCCTGCCAGTTATTATCACCCGGGTAGCAATTGATACGGTCATCCTGGGTACACCCGATGCACTGATGCCTGATTTCGGGATGAACGGCATAAACAATTGGCTGATGAACCTGACCGGCCTGGAAGGCATTACAACCGTCTGCATCATGTACGGTATCACGACAATTATTTGCCATACCTTGTACCATTTTCATCGGGTCACATTCGCGAAGACGGTTTTGTTTGCCCTCCGCGATATGCGCCTTGATTTATTTGCACACATGGAACATCGACCATCTTCATTCTATGACAAGGTTGCCGTGGGCAGGGTGATGACCCGGATAACCAATGATGTCCAGGCGCTGTTTGAGTTAATGATGGGCGTCGGCATGTTGATCGGTGAATTTGTCCCTTTCTTCCTGGCACTCGGATTGATGCTCACCATTGATGTCGAGTTGACCGGCTATCTGCTGCTCTCAATCCCAATCTTCGGAGTCATTACTTATTTCTTCCGGTTAGCCACCCGAAAAGTCTACCGGCAGATCAGGAATACCGTTTCCCAACTCAATCAGAACCTGCAGGAAAACCTGAGTGGCATGCAGGTTGTTCAACTGAGCAACCGGGAAGCACGTAATCTCGAAGTCTATAGTGGCATCAACAAATCCAACTCCAAACAGGAAATCCACGCGATTCAACTGGAAACGGGTTACGGCGCATTTATGGACAACATGGTGAACCTGGCGCTTGCGGTCATCATCTGGGTAGGCGGTAGTGCCGTGATGTCAGACGCCATCACGCTTGGCTCCGTCATATTGTTCACCCAGTTTATCGATATGTTTATTCGCCCGATTCGGGTACTTGGAATGCAATATAATATTCTGTTTCGAGCCATGGCCAGTGCTGAACGAATTTTCCAGGCACTCGACTGGCATGAACAGATACGCGAGCCTGCAAATCCCGCAACCCTGCCAAAACGAATTGAGGGCAAGCTTGAGTTCAGAAACCTGACATTCGGTTATGATTCAGATCAGCCCGTATTGGAGGATGTCTCATTTACCGTAAACCCTGGTGAAAAGTTGGCCATCGTTGGACCAACAGGATCTGGCAAAAGCACCCTGATTAGGTTGTTGGGGAGGTTCTATGACTTTGCTGATAACAGTATTTTCCTCGATGACCGTGACCTCAATTCATTACACTCTACCGAGGTTCGAAAACGAATTGGGGTAGTCATGCAGGACTTCCACATATTCTCCGGGTCGATTCTTGATAACATTGTCCTGGGAAGCCAGCACATTACCCGCGAGGCAGCGATATCAGCAGCGAAGAGCGTCAATGCCCATGAATTCATCGAAAATCTGCCCCAGGGGTACGATACCGAGTTGGTCGAACGGGGGCAGAATTTGTCCCAGGGTCAACGCCAACTGCTGGCTTTTGCCAGGGTGCTCGCCTCAGACCCGGAAATCCTGATCCTTGATGAGGCAACCGCATCGATTGATACCGAGACAGAACAACTGATTCAGGCCGCGCTGGAGCGCCTGATGCAGAACCGGACCTCTATTCTTATTGCCCATCGCCTGCAAACAATCGAGACGGCAGATCGAGTCCTGGTATTAAAAGACGGTAAGGTAAGAGAACTGGGTACCCATCAGGAACTTCTGGACCAAAAAGGCATATATTACACCCTGACCCAGCTGCAATTTCAGGATGTTGTGGGTTAGCCACCTGACCACTGACATTTCAGAATTAATAGTCTTACATCCAGCCTCAAGTTCCCGTAGTATCTGCTGAATCAATCATCGAATCAGGATTAGCAATAATTAAAGCAGAGCGATCTTTCGACGAGAAACTCCCCGCGGGAATTAAATTCTCATACGGTATTGGCCAGGCCGCAGAAGGTTTAAAAAATACCGCCTTCGGCTTACTTGTCCTGTTTTATTACAATCAGGTACTTGAGGTTTCAGGCACCCTTTGTGGCATATCTCTCGGCATCGCATTGGTTTTTGATGCCGTCACTGACCCACTGACAGGCTCGCTATCTGATAACTGGAAATCCAAATGGGGCCGGCGCCACCCCTTCATGTATGCATCCGCCATCCCTCTGGCTGTCTGTTTTTACTTTTTATTCACGCCACCGGAACTATCCGAAACGGGATTGTTTATCTGGTTAACGGCGTTTGCTGTGCTGACCCGGGCTGCAATGACCCTTTACCACGTGCCCCACATTGCACTGGGTGCAGAACTTACCAACAATTTTGAAGAGCGTACCGTTGTTGTGAGTTATCGCCAGGGTTTTAGCACCGTGGGCAACCTCGCAGCCGTTGCGCTGGCATTTCTGGTGTTTTTTGTTTCAACCGAAGAATATGCAAATGGACAATTAAATCGCGATGCCTATTCACCCTTTGCACTGACCCTTGGCGTACTGATGGTCATTACTATATGGATTTCAGCGTTTGGGACTCATCGCCATATCCCGCTACTACCACCGGGTCCACTCGTTCCGGAAGCTTTTAGTCCCGGGAGAGTCTTCAGGGAAGCAAAGCTGGCGCTCGGTAACCGCTCGTTCAAGTGGTTGTTTATCGGTGTGATTATTGTATTTTTGATGGTTGGGGTCGACGCGGCACTCAACCTGTATATGAACACTTATTTCTGGGAACTCAAGCCAGGACAAATTTTCCAGTATGTGGTGGCCCTGCCTGTTGGCGTCATCGTCGGGACCTTCTTCACCAGGAAACTGCACGCTATGTGGGGTAAGAAGGCAGGTGTGCTGCTGGGTACTTCATTTTGGGCGATATGCCAGGTGGTACCTGTATTACTCAGACTCATGGACTTGTTCCCCGAGAACAATACCCAGACTCTCATGGTCACCCTGCTCATCATTCGATTCATCCAGGGTTTCACCGTGGTGCAGGCACTGGTCAGTTTTGGCTCCATGGTCGCCGATATTGTTGACCAGCACGAATTGCAAACTGGCATGCGGCAGGAAGGAATATTCTTCGGTGCAGTCTCATTTGCCAACAAGACAACAACGGGACTGGGAACATTAATTGGTGGTGTTGCGCTTGACCTGATCAGTTGGCCTACCGGTACAGCAATTAAGACAGCCGCTGATGTCCCGCCAGAGACCCTGTTCAACCTCGGCTTATTGTTTGGGCCAATTGTTTCCGGCTTTGCCGTACTTTCAGTCTGGTGTTACAGCCACTACAACTTAACCCGGGAGCAACATCAGGACATTCTGGATTCGTTGGAAAAACTGCGGATATCAAAGCGAGAAGTGGAACCTGCCGACGGATAGACTTGCGGCTTCCGCCAACAGCTAGACTGGCTTGAGCGATTCATGGGGTTTAACCGGTTTATGCACCGCGATCTCATCACCGGGAGTCACAATGCCCCCGGTCAGTACAATCGCCATAATGCCCGCTTTGCGAATCAGTTCACCATTTCCGTCCCGGTCAAGCACCGCGGCGGTCAATCCTTTTTGAAAATTGTCCAGCTGCGAACAAGGATTACGCAACCCTGTTATTTTTAGTTGCACCGTTTTCCCGACTTGCAGGACTGTATTCGTTGGCAGGTCAAGCAGGTTTAGTCCCTCGGTCATGATATTTTCACCCAGCGTTCCCGGCTGAATGCAAAAACCACGGGATTTTAATTCACTGATCAATTCTGTATGTAACAGATGAACCTGACGTAAATTTGGTTGATTCGGGTCTTTTTTTAGTCTGGAACGGTGTTGAACCGTTACTCCACGATGAGCATCTCCTTCTACACCCTCCCCCTCTACCAACTTGATGCGCGATACAACGGATTTTGAAAATTCATGGCGGGCATCGAGACTCACGGAGATAACCCTCGGTGATATTTTGACTTTCGAGCTTTTGTCCATTTTCTCCTCCTGACAACAGGAACCTAATTCGAGGTAAGGTGCCAGCGTTACGATTCGACTTACTTACGGGGATTTTGCGGACCTTGCGCGGGATTCAAGCCGGGCTAAAAGAAATGAGTCATTGGCAAAGGTGCCAAAGGGAATTATCGCAACAATCAAAACCCTGATTGATTCCCGAAAGTTAAATGCACCCATCAGCACCTGCCACATGGCAACACAAAAATAAGTGACAAAAGCACCACCATGAATCGGTCCAATTATCGTTACCGCAGCGGGATAACCCAGCAGGTGTTTTAGCGGGACGGCAATAAACAACAAGCTTAATAAAGTACAACCTTCTATCCAGCCAACAAATCTCAGGGTTTTCATTAACAATCACTAGCTTCCGGAAAATGGCTACCATACATGAGTCTCACGTTTATCTCACCGACCAGGGTATTTTTCCCAGGCTGATACCTCTGGAAATAATCAATTTCGAACGCCCTGACACCGACAGTGTCCAGGATTGGGTGTAAACTCTTTCCGTGCAACTAACTCAGGGTAACAACCGGATTCCCATGAATCGGAGAAAAATTGATTATAGAAAATTGGTGGGTTACCTGCTTATTGTAGGAGGCATCACAATGTCCTCCTGGCTGGGTAAAAATGTGTTGCTGGGGCTACAAACCCTCGACTGGCAATCAACTGACGGATTGATCTATCAATCAGAGGTCAGTTTCACAACTTCACACCCCGGTGACAAACGCCAGAAATTCTTTCGTTCCCATCTGGAATACCGCTACAGAATTGCAAGCCGGGCTTATTCCGGCACCCGGGTATACCGAACCGACCTGCCCTATCTTTCCGAGCAGGATGCCCAGGAGCTAATCGAAAAATATCCTACCGGCATATTGGTCAAGATCTACTACGATGAGACAGATCCTTCACAGGCAGTGCTTCAAACCGGTAACCCCCCAACCCTGTGGCTTATCCTGGGCGTTACTTTACTGTTTGCTGTGTTAGGGTTTAGATTGGTGCGCAGCAGGGATCAAAAGGCTATTTAACCGGAGGTCATCAGGCATTATGCTGAAGATAGTGTTACCGATACTGACAGCTCTCTTGTTCGGATTTCTGGCTGGCTACCTACTCCGGGACAAGGTTCTGGCAGAATTCTCGCAATCTGCGAATGACAATGCCCCCTATGCCGCCAACCCAAACGCACCAGGTCCTCGGCGTTCATCCATAGACCCGGGGATTCGTGTATCTGGCATTGATACTAATCCTGAAACAAAACGAACAAAAAAACTCACCTGGGACTTCGAAGACATTGATGACCAGGCAACTGTTTTTGACCAATTGATCATTGCCTATCGCCTGGCCGCAGAGTCCGACCCTGTCGCACTTGAAGCCTTAATCAAACGTTGTCTCAGATCAAGTGACCCATTTTACAATCCGCACCTGGTGGCAATATTCATCGAAAAATACACGGCCATAGATCCGCTCAAGGCCCTTGCATTTGTATCGTCTGAACCCGGGCTTAATGAGCAATATCTGGTGGGTCATATTCTGACAAGCTGGGTGAGAACAGACCCCGAAGCTGCCGTCGCCTACTACACCAGTCTTAACAATCAAATGTTGGTACGTTCGATCGGCCCAAGGTTACTCACCGACCCGGCGGTTGCCAGGGCAGGTTTGAGCAACGAAATTGAGGATAAAATTGGTCCCGGATCACAAATGTTAGTCGACCAGATAAAAGCCCAGACGACTCCCCCGGCAGAACTATTTGAAAACGCCATGTTGCTAACAGGCAACAGAAGGACCACCCAATTGCAGCAAGCACTCTCCGCATGGGCAAGCAGGGACCCTGAAGCTGCACTGGCACGCATCAACCTGATGCCAAACGCGAGTGAGCGTGAACGCTTTACCCAAACCGCCATGATGATTTACTCGCAAGTTGATCCCGAGAATGCACTTGCCTATATGAGAAATACACTCGTGGATAACCCACAGATCGAAGCGACTATTTTATCTGCAATTGCTCGTGCAGATCCGGAAAATAGCCTGGCGTTGATTGAAGAATTTTCACAGCGTACCGGTGATACTTCACCGATTGTTAACCTGCTATCTTTCTGGGCAAGCAAAGATCCGGCTAAAGCAATCGCCTATGCAGCAACCAGGTCCGAGGCAATTCAGGCAAAAGCTTATAGCGGCATCGCATACAACTATGTTAGAAGCCACCCCACAGAGGGGGTCGACTGGTTGCTCGGATTAGGCGATGAACACAGACAGACCAAACAAAATGTGCTTCGGTCACTGGTGAGGGTCGATAGTCAACTAGCGGAAGATACGGTGCGAAAGGTTAATGACATTGCTCTGCGTGGTTCCTTGATCAATAGCCTGGCCAGTCATAAAAGCGCATCAGATCCGGCGCAGGCACTGGATTGGATTAACCAATTTCAGGAAGAACCGGTTTACCGCCAGGCCAGGACAACCATCCTGAGAAACTGGGCAAACTCAGATCCCGAAAAAGCGGTGAATGAGATATCGGATGAACTGGATGAGGATGTGATGGCGCCGATACTGTCTCAGGTAGCCAGTTCCTGGTTTCGAAGAAGTCCGGAGGACGCGCTCAACTGGGTTGAATCACTACCCGCCGGCACTGGACGCGAACGAGCCATCACCTCAATGGTAGGCCTGGTTGCGGCAAAAGACCCTGACGATGCAATTAAATTGGCAAATCAAATCTCAAATCAACAGAACCAGCGAGATGCAAAACGGTCGATTGCCTATAGCTGGTATGCTCGCGAACCGGACCAGCTCGAGAATATCATCAGCCGACTGCAGTTGACGGAACAAGACGCCAACCAACTCCGCCAGGCCCGCAGAGGCGAACTCTGACCCCGGATTTTAATTCCTATAAGTACAGTTTTTGTAAAAACCTATCCATGTGTTTGTCAGTTCGGTTAAGGGGTATTTGATCCCTGTGAAACCATCGCACCGACTTAAATTCAGTCGCGTCATACACCAGCTTTTCACTGCGGCAACCTTGCAGTAAATACCAGAGCGAAATATCAGTGTGCCCGGCGGTCTTACCAACTGTCTCGGTGATCGTCACAAAGATGGGCGCTGGCTGGAGAAACTCGCCAACAATCGAGAGTTCCTCGCTGGCTTCCCTGGTCACCGTGTCTCTGGGATGTTCATCTGGCTCGACATGTCCCCCGGTCGGTAGCCATAGTTCTGCATTAATATGATCAACTAACAAAATGTAGTCACCATCAACCAGAACAAAGTAGGATATTAGATGCACAGGAGGGATATCCGGTTTCTGCCTGCGACAGAGTTCAGCGCCGGAATCAATCCATTTAATGACTTCACGCTGAAAGGTTCGCTCCAGTTCATCAAGGGGCTCAATCGATAAAACTTCAGCTCTTATCTCGGCTCTCATCGTAGTTTGCTCAGCAGTTCTCATTGCTGTTCTCATCAACCCACTCAGACCTGACTCCTCCTGGCAATGAAGAAGATATCCGTATCAGCATTGTCCTGATCCAGCTTCATTTGTTTTTCATAAATAACTTCAAATCCGCAAGCTGTGAGCTTACCCCTGACCTGATCCGCATCATGATAGTGGATAAAAACCTCATCGCCGCGGTCATTCGAAAACATGCGGGATTTTTCCAGATCATCCGCCATAAAACTTAAGTAAAACAATCCATTGCCGCGACTGAGTTCCGCACATTGACGAATTAACACCGCCACATCTTCATTATCGAGATACGGGATACAAAACCCACAGACCATAATATCAAAACTTTGAGGGGCTAAATTTGCGACACCTGTACCAAGATCCCGGGCATCAAGCACAAACAGATTGGCGTCGGGAAGATTAGTCCGAGCCAAGACCACCATCTCCTCGGCCGGATCAAAACCCGTGAATTTTAGGTTTGGCCTGTTTTTAGCCAGGTGCAAAGAGACAGAACCCGGCCCACAACCAATATCAAGCACTTCAATCTGTTCAGGATCAATCAACCCCAGCAGGTCATCGTAGGTTTCCTGGTAAACATCATTCTCCAGATATTTTTCCTGATACTGTTCCGCCAGTTTGCCAAAGGTATTAATTGTTGTCTGATACTTGTCCAGGTTCATCTCATCCATCGCTTAATTTACAGTTTGTTTCTATCACCTTTTTGTGGGAGCTTTCTTTTGGGAGCTTTCTTTTGGGAGCTTTCTTTTGGGAGCTTTCTTTTGGCGGCTTTGTTTCATAAGCTGGTAGCCCTTCATTTGACCACACAGCTTTCGATGAATATCAAATGCGTAAACCAAAATTGCAACGACCCCCGGGGAGAATCTTACACAGAATGGTGTGATTTTAGCCATTCAAATACACAATAGAACAAGACCAGCCTTTGGTAACAGTCCCGGGTCTTGAATAAACAGAGTCAGTCTTTGACAGGAACCAGCATGGGAAAGCAGCGGTACCCAATTAACATCGTCTCCGGCGTTCCCGGTACAGGGAAGACAAGTACAGTTAACGCCTGTCTTGATGCCACGATCCCTTTTGTCGCGCTGGATATCGACTGGTTACTGGACAGCGCCAATGGACTGATATCGATCGACAACAACATCGATATTCGATTTGCATCGAGGACATGGCCTGCCTATAACGCACTCTGGCTTGAGGTAATGTCCACACACCTTAGGAACGGCAACATCCCGGTCCTGTTTGCACCGCTAACCCCGGTGGATATTTCCCAACTGCCAGACTGGTGTGAATCAATAAACTGGTTATACCTGGATTGTCCGGATGAGGAACTTGTGCGCAGGCTTCAGCTAAGAAAGTGGTCCACAACGGCAATCCAGGGCGTCCTCGGTGACGCTGAACGACTCAGAGTGCTCGCCAACACAGAAGCGCACCCAACGATGATGGATACCAATAAATTATCCACAGCGGATCTGGTCAAAGCTATCTCACAATGGGTAACCGGCAATACGACTTGTCCGCCATAGGATACAAAACTTGATTAATTCAGCAACTGCAGATGTGAAACAATGAATTTGATGAAACAAGATCTGGATAACATTGACACCCTGGCCAATTCGATTACCCGATGGAGTAGCAAGTTTCAACTGGAGGTTGGTCAACACCCTGTTGCTGTCACTCACAACCCCCTACCCGCTGCAGAGGCAATCGAACAAAACGGAGTTGGTGCAAAAACAGCATTTGACGAATTTAGAAAAAATATTGCACCCAAGCTGTCCGGCTCAGTGGGTCCTCGTTACCTCGGTTTTGTGACTGGAGGTGTCACACCAGCAGCACTTTTTGGGGACTGGCTGGCAGCGACGGTAGACCAGAATGTCATGGTACCAGGCGATTCAATCAGCACAGCAATTGAACTGCAGGTTCTGCAATGGCTAGGCGAGATGTTTGCCCTCGGTCACGATTTTGAAGGTGTATTGACCAGCGGTGCCACCAGCGCAAATTTGTTAGGCATATTAACCGGCAGGCAATTTGCCGGTGAGACCCAGGGTCTGGACATCGCCAGCGAAGGCCTGGGCCGCGCCCACATAGAAATTTTTTCTGCTTGTCCCCATGCCAGTCTCAGGAAAGTTACTTCGTTTGCGGGGCTTGGTCGAGAATCACTGAAGCAAGTCCCCTGCATCACAGGCACAGAACAAATGGATGTCCCTGCGCTGGCAAAATTACTTAATCTAAGTACTGCACCGGGAAAAATTGTAGTCGCCAGTGCGGGCACTGTAACCGGCACCGATTTTGATGATCTGCTTGCGGTGACAAAACTCTGTAAAGAATTTAATGCATGGCTCCACGTTGATGCTGCTTTTGGTCTCTTCTCCCGATTGGTACCAGAGATGCGAGGACTCTCGGAGGGAATCAACGGTGCTGACTCAATCACCTGTGACTCGCACAAATGGCTAAATGTACCCTATGACTCGGGTATTTTTTTCACCAGGCATCCACAAATCCTGAACCGGACATGTTCTGTGAGCGCACCCTACCTCAAAGTCACAGATGAACTACCCGCGCTGATGGACAGGGGAATCGAGAATTCAAGAAGATTTCGGGCACTACCGATATGGATGACGTTAAAAGCCTATGGCAAGCAAGGCTATAAGAATCTGGTCCAACGCAACTGCGGGCAGGCAAAGCGCCTGGCGGCATGGATCAGCAAGTCCCCGGACTATCAGCTTATGACATCTTGTAAACTTAATGTGGTGACATTTCGACCCACAAACGATTCGGTAAGTACGCCAGAGGTGCTGGCTAAAATCAACAATTCCGGGTTGGTCTATCTCACACCAGGTATGTGGTTGGGACAGGAATGTATCAGAGCGGCATTCAGTAACTGGCGTACCGAATCAGGGGACGTCGAGACTATCTGTGAGGTACTTGAAGCCGCAGCTTCTGCCGATTGATCAAGACACCGGGAAACTTCTTTCATCTGCGAACCAGTTCAGCTATTGAGTTCATCTGCCGCAAGCTTCAACCAATGTTTATGTTGTGAACTGTAATGTTTGCCAGCGCGCTCTCCGGTTGCAACAATACCGGCAAGCACTTCATTCGCAAGTTCCAGGTTTCCCTGTTTCCTTGACAACAACGCGTACCGATAGGAGGCTTCAGGACCAACGTAGTATCCATGTAAAACCTCATACTCATGCAGTGCCGCCTCGGTATTACCCAGGGCTTCCTGTACCTGGGCATATAGCAGGTGAGCATCCTGATTCTTAAAATCAGGGTTATATCTGATTAGCTCATCCAGGGTGTCGCATGCCGCCTCAAACTTGCCAAGTGCAAACTCGGCTTTGGCTAGCCCGTGCATGAGATAAGGGTCTGTGAGATGAATTCCATGTAAACACTTTTGATAAAGCGCCCGGGCTTCAACATACATTTTCTGGTCGAGATACTCTTCGGCCAACTTCTTTGAATTTTCTGTGGTGTCGGCAATCGCGTAATCGTTCACCACCTGTTTTAGTGCCTGGTTTGGATTGATGGTTTTGGAAATTGTACGAGATACTGACCTGCCGGTTTTACCGGCCATGAGGTCAGGCAGGACCTCGATGATGAAATACGCAATGGAACCCGCAAGGGGTAACATCACAACAATCCATATCCATGTTGTGTTTCGTCCGGTCTTCACAATATGAAGGACCAGGGCAACCTGCAAAAGTATTGAAATGACGATTAAAGGCACTGTCCTCTCCTAACCTCAGAACCAATTGATCCACCTGGACTAACGGCTAAACTCAGCAACCAAAAACCCCACATAAGTGCCAAGCCCATTGCCAAGACTGCCGACAAGGATAGCAGGTAAGAACAATTCAGGTCGGGAAAATGTCCGGCAAAGGGCTATAGCAGTGGTTTGACCGCCAATATTTGCCTGTGAAGCAATTGCAATCAATTCATAATCCATTTTAAGCAATCGACCCACCCCAAAGATCACCACACCATGCACCGCCACAATGACGCAAACAAAAATCACCAGATTGACGCCAAGCTGACCAATGTTTGCCAGGGCGGAAAACTCGGCAAAGGCACCGATAACCGCAAGGAACAGATAAACCCCGAATAGTCCCAGTACCCGACCTCCCCGTAAATGCTCAAACCAGGGTAGTTGTGCCAGTACCAGTGCGATGGTGGTGAGTATCAATATCATTGGTAGCGCAATGCCATGGTCACCGAGCCATTGGGTCAATGCAAAGGAGATTGCGAGTACACCACAGCCCAACGCCATCAGTACAGCGAGATCCCAGGGGGCTACTGTGGCTTCATCCTTTTCTGCTAAAGCGTCAAGTTCCGAAATTGGTGTGGGCTTCCCAGCGGTGGTCCGACCAAAGATTTGAGGAATTGCGAGGGTCACCAACATCCATATCATGGTAAAAATATTGTCGACAACAACAGCCCCTGCATAGAGTTCTCCCTCCTTTGTCACGTCGTAACTCAGTGCCAGGGCGTTAAAATTAATACTGCCACCAATATAAGTGCCTGCGAACATGCCATTGAGCGCATAGTGTCGTGGGCCAAATGCATTTTCACTATCCACCAGTGAACTGGCAACAATAACACCGAGGGTTGTACCAACAGCCCCTAACAGGAAAACGAGGAGCATGGGGACACCAGCGCGTTTCACATCACGAAGCTTAACTTCGAGTAACAGGAAAAATATCGCCAGGGGGGCAAGGTATCCAAAAATATCGTCATAAAGCGGAGACGCGTTTGATGCAGCAGGGATGACATTCAGGTTTGCCAGCATCGCGGCAATCAATATCACCATCAATGCGGTGCCAAGATGTTTACACGGGGTATGTTTTACCAACCACTCAGCGAGGACTACCGTACCGGCGAGTATCGCCAGTAGTATCAAGGGATCAATAAACAGACTCAGGGTGAACTCCTTCCATACGGACACTGCGGGCACAATTATTCAGGTAACAATCACCCTGACCCGGGAAATCTCTAACCGCAAATATGCCTGATTAACCAACCGGCCTCAAGAGGCGTATTATCAGTGCCTCAAACCCTGATCTCTTTAAGCTGGATTTAGCATATACTGGCAAGCCACCGGAGAGGAGCCAAGATGATAGATTCAGGAATTCGCCGTTACATTGATCCGCCTTTCAATGCCGTTGGCCGGGCTTTGTCACATATGGGACTGACAGCAAATCAGGTCACAGTGGCAGGATTTGTGTTCGGCATGTGTGCAATGCCGCTATTGGCATTCGAGATGTATTATTGGGCGTTGGTTGCGGGAACCTTAAACCGGGTTTGTGATGCACTTGATGGCGCCATTGCCCGCGACCAGGGCATATCTGATCTCGGTGGCTACCTCGATATTGTGCTGGACTTTATTTTCTATTCCGCCGTTGTCTTTGGTTTTGTTCTCGCGCAACCAGCGGAAGCGGTGTACGGTGCGTTTCTTATTTTCAGTTTTGTCGGCAGTGGAACAGCGTTTCTGACTTACTCGATATTCGCTGAAAAGAATAATTTCTCCACAGAAATCCGGGGTAAAAAATCCATCTACTATCTCGGTGGTTTAACCGAAGGCTTTGAGACAATTATCACCTTTATCCTCATGTGTTTGCTGCCTCAATATTTTTGGCTGTTTGCATTAATATTTGGCACCCTCTGCTGGATCAGTACAGCCGGGAGAATTCATACTGCGGTAAATACGCTCCAGGGGGCCAATCAGGGTCATCATCACACCTGATTTGCGACCACATCACGGGGCAGATAGAACTTCACCAACAGCACAACAATCGTCAAAACCAGGGTGGTCGTCACCAGGGGTGCCCTGAAATCAAAGATGTCATAGAGATAGCCTCCAGCAAGTGGGCCAAGCGTAGCGCCAATACCAAATGCAAATTCAGAAACGCCAAAGTTCATTGCTATACGACTCTGGTCACCCTGGTTTGCCACAAAAGCCTTACGTGCCGGTTCTATCAGCGCCCATCCAACGGCAGATATCGTGAAGACCACAACCAGCCACCAGTAATTCTTGACCGCAGGAATCGCCAGGTACACAAGCCCGGTAATCACCGCACCCGCTATCAGCACATTCATCGGGCCAAACCGGTCAGCTAATTTCCCTGTTCGCGATGGCAAAACGGTATAGAGGATCCCCATGGGCAAAAATGCCCATGCCAGTATCCTGATATCAGTCGTAAATTTATCCTGCAAGTACACCAAAAAAATTGGCTGCACCAGGGTGCTTGCGAACCCCAGTAGCACAAGTACCGGTAGAAATTGTTTGAAGCCGGCACTGGCACTATATTTTTGATCGATGGTGGCTAATACCCCTGATCCGCCCGTTTGTTTGAGCTTTGTCACCGCAACCAGTACACCCAGCAGTGCCGCGAAGGCGAAAAGATAAAAACTATACTCCCAGGCCAGCGCAGGAATCGCGCCAACCAGCATGAAACCAATGGTCGCACCTAACATTGAAGCACGTGTCTGGGTTTCTACATTACGACCCAGCGCCTGGCCCCGGTCCAGTGCCGGTGTCAGATCAGTGGTGATGGTATCCACCGTGATCAATAACAGTGAGGCACCAATGCCCTGGCAAAATCTCGCGATATACATCGCAACCAGATCTTCCGAACCGGCATAGCCCAGATAGGCAAACGCGTAGAGCAATAGAGCACCCACAAAAAAAACCTTCCGACCGACGCGATCAACCCATATACCTACAATTGGTCTAAGCAACACCAATGAAAATGTGAACAGGCTAAAAAGCCCACCAATTTCCAGCGCGCTTGCACCCAACTCCTTCGACTTAATCGGCAGGATAAAGTTAATAAAGAATAGCGGTAGGGATACAAGGAAGAGACTTCTGCGGAGTGCAATGATAGAACTCATAGCCATAACCCTGGCGGATGAAGGTGCAAAAAACTGGTCGCCATCTACTTGATCCAAGTTGATGGACGAAACTGCAACTATACGGCATGGAAGTGTATCTGGGAGAACACATTTTGAGGGAAAAATGCGTCAGATAGCCCTGGCGCGGGACGTAGCTACTGACAGCGGACACTGCGGGCGCCCGGAGAGGTAATCCTTGTCAAGATTTTCATCCGGTTCAACCGCATACCGATAATACAAATTAGATAACTTTATTTTTCTCTAATCGTGAGATCAGTTCACTAAGCTTCTTGTCAGTTGTTGAATTACTAAAAGTATCACTCAGAATGTTTGTGATCTCTTTGTTCATTGAAGTATTGTTAGCAATGGCACGACGCTTCAGTTTCTTATGGATCTTTTCCGGTAGACGTAACACAAATTTAACCTGTTCTGCTTCTGGCATTTTCTGCTCCTTTTTATGAGATTATAAATGCTGGGCCAACCCAATATTGTAACAATAAGCTTACATTGGTTACGGAGTTGTACTGATATCACAATAATAGTGCGCAAAGGTCGATTGCAGGTCATTAATATTGCCTGGCCTATCATTCTTTCTAATTTATCAACTCCCCTGCTTGGCCTGGTCGATACTGCGGTGATTGGCAATCTTGGTGATGCGGCATTAATTGGCGCGATTGCGGTAGGCGGGATTATATTTAGTTTTCTCTTTTGGGGGTTTGGTTTCCTGCGCATGGGAACCACCGGGCTTGTGGCGCAGGCTGTGGGCGCGGACGACCATGAACTTGCAAAAGCCTCATTCTATCGAGCCCTTGTGCTTGCAGTGTTGATCGGATTGACACTGATACTATTCCAATCGCCAATCCTTGGCTTTGCCCTGTTAATGATTGACGGCAGCACCCAGGTGGAAGTTGCTGCGGCCACCTACGTCCAGATCAGAATCTGGAGTGCACCGCTAAATCTTGCCTCACTGGCACTCAT
>Ga0206123_10001899_pt1 | contig 18876 bp, 15 predicted proteins | sample Helgoland_Spring_2_FD_160086 | JGI IMG/M metagenome (GOLD analysis project Ga0206123, IMG submission 160086) | Pelagic subsurface seawater microbial communities from Kabeltonne, Helgoland, North Sea - Helgoland_Spring_Bloom_20160316_1 | ecosystem: Environmental > Aquatic > Marine > Epipelagic ...
GCAGGTCTAATTTTTTCATCCACTGGCGATTAACTGCACGGGGTCTAACCGGGTCGTCGGGACCGTCTACAAACAGATCATCGATCACCACACTGAATTGCGTCACACTCTCCTTAATCCATTGGTAGGCGTCTGCGTGGATGAGCCTGGTGTTTGGTGTGCCACATTTAAAGAACCGGTTCGCCACTCTTAGATGATTCCTGTCGTATTCGATGCCGGTCGTAGCAGGGTAATCGAACAGTTCATTAAAGAGATGAATCACCGCACCTCCACCGACCCCGAGAACCAGTAGATTCTGCCCGGACCCAGAGAGAGTCGGTGCGGTCTGTGCTGCATCTGTTTCCTGTCTGTTACCGGGATAGACAGTTTTGGATGCGGAAGGACTGGTGTAGAAGGCACTGGAACAGAATGTACCGGAATAGAAAGCCGGAACGGCCAGTAGATCCCAGATGCCCCCGGTAAACAGGTGATTGGGATTGTATTGGGAATGAAATGCCCCATTGGTGTATAACCTGAGCGTGGCACCGGCGGAACGAACCTGATAATTGGTCTGTCCTTCTGTGAATTGCCAAATTATCGCCAAATTACGCTGCCTTCAAACTATCAACTACAATGGCTGAAAGTTTATCATGTATGCACGGGTCTTATGATCCATGACTAGTCTCAAATCAGAAACAGGACAAATTCAAACTTTATGAATATAAATATTGCTTGCAGGAAATTACAAGATCCACTGATACCACTACTCATAGGTGGACTGCTGAGTCTGCTGCTGGCTGCGCCCGGTGCTTTTGCCGACAAAGCTGTTTTTGCTGGCGGATGCTTTTGGTGTGTTGAGTCACTTTACCAGGAGCAGGCGGGCGTATCGGAGGCTGTTTCAGGTTTTACCGGCGGGACGCTTAGGAATCCAACTTATAACGGTAATCATCGCGGACATTATGAAGCGGTTGAGGTGACCTATGATCCGTCCATTATCAGTTACCAGGACTTACTTGATTTGTACTGGGTGAATATTGATCCCTTCGACAATAAAGGCCAGTTTTGTGACAAGGGACCGAGTTATCGTGCCGCCATATTTGTCGACAATGAGGAGCAAAGGGCTCTGGCTATCGCCTCGAAAGAACAGGTAATGGCCAGATTTGACGGCAAAACCGTTTACACAGAAATTCTGGATACCAAAACATTTTACCCGGTGGAAAAATATCATCAGGATTATTATGAGAAGAACCCTATCCGCTACCGTTTCTATCGTTCTGGCTGTCGTCGGGATGACAGATTAGAACAGATATGGGGTGATGACGTCAGACACTAGGGCTGGCGATGACCGTGCAGTAAATATCAGCTTTCCTGGCTGGTTGCGGGACCTTCAGTTTGTTATTTCAGTAAGAATGAACAGGCGCTGTTTGATGCGGTCGCCTCACAATACTATGGAGCACGAATGAGCACAGGCAGAATCATAATAGTCATCGCCATCCTTGGTTTGATCGGATCATTTTTCTATTTCGATCTTGGTCAATTCCTGACGCTGGATTACGTTAAGTCTCAACAGTTGGAACTGGATAAGCTGGTTGCTGAAAAGCCGCTGGAGATAGCAGCAACTTTTTTCCTGGCCTATATTGCTGTCACTGCCGCTTCGCTGCCCGGTGCGGCGATTCTCACCCTGGTTGCTGGCGCCATGTTCGGTGTTCTATGGGGAACTTTGCTGGTTTCATTCGCTTCAACCATCGGTGCGACGCTCGCTATGTTGGTTGCTCGATTTATTCTTCGTGGTCAGGTCGAAGCCAGGTTTGGAGCGCAACTAAGCGGCATTGACAAGGGTATAGAAAAGGAAGGAGCATTTTATTTATTTACGCTCCGTCTGGTACCGCTATTTCCTTTCTTTGCGATCAATTTGTTGATGGGCTTGACGAAGATTAAGGTGCTGACCTTTTTTATCGTGAGTCAAATTGGGATGCTTGCGGGAACTTTTGTCTACGTAAATGCAGGTACCCAACTAGCTCAAATCGAATCAACCGCTGACATACTTTCACTGGAATTATTATTGTCATTTGCGTTGTTAGGGGTATTTCCACTCATCGCCAAGAAAATAGTTGATGTTGTCCGGGAAGGAAAGATTCTCAGGAAATGGCCCAAGCCAAAATCCTTCGATCAGAATGTTATTGTCATTGGTGCGGGTTCCGGCGGGTTGGTGGCAGCACTTATTGTTGCCACGGTAAAAGGGCAGGTTACGCTGATTGAGCGCGACAAAATGGGTGGTGATTGTTTAAATACCGGTTGTGTACCCAGCAAATCCCTTATTCGTTCCGCGAAACTGGCAGCGGATATGAGACGAAGTACCTCCCTCGGTTTCAAAACCATGAAGCCTGAATTTGAATTTGCCGATGTCATGGAGAGAGTGCAACGAATCGTCAAGGAGATTGAACCCCATGATTCAGTAGAACGTTTTGAGAGTCTTGGTGTGAATTGTGAAATCGGTGAAGCCAAAATCCTCACACCTTACTCGGTTGAAGTTAACGGCAAGGTTATAACGGCAAAAAGCATTATCGTGGCAACGGGCGCAAAGCCGCTGATTCCCGGTATTAAGAATATTGAATCTATCGACTACCTGACCTCAGATAATGTTTGGGAGCTCAAGGAGCAGCCTAAAAGGTTGGTTGTGTTAGGTGGCGGTCCAATTGGTACCGAACTCTCGCAAGCATTCCATCGGCTAGGCAGTGAGGTCACACAAATCGAGTTCTTTGACAGAATTTTGGTAAGGGAGGATCCTGAATTTTCCAGCCTGGTGATGGATTCGATGAAATCTGAAGGGGTTAATACACTCACTAACCAGCTTGCCACCGAAGTGATTGTCGAGGCGGGGGAGAAATTTCTACGCGTCGAGGCGCAAGATACCAAAGAAAGTCAGTTAATCCCCTTTGATCAGTTGTTGGTAGCTGTTGGGCGCAAAGCAAATGTGTCTGGATTTGGGCTGGAAGAACTGGGTGTCACCCTGACCGAGAAGGGTACGGTTGAGGTTGACGAATATCTTCGTACCAATTATCCAAACATTTATGCGATAGGTGATGTTGCCGGACCCTACCAGTTTACACATACCGCATCTCACATGGCCTGGTATGCAGCTGTCAACGCGCTATTTGGCACCTTCAAAAAATTCAAGGTAGATTACTCGGTTGTACCCTGGGCAACGTTTACCTCGCCGGAAGTTGCCAGGGTTGGGCTGAATGAGCTTGAAGCCAGACAACAGAATATTCCCTACGAGATTGCGACCTACGATGTTGGTGAACTTGATCGTGCACTGGCGGATGAAGAGGGTCATGGTTTAGTCAAGGTTTTGACCGTGCCCGGCAAAGACAAAATCCTGGGAGTGACGATCGCGGCAGACCATGCAGGGGATCTGATCAGCGAATATGTCCTCGCAATGAAACATGGACTGGGTTTGAAAAAAATTATGGGAACAATACACATTTACCCAACACTGGCGGAAATGAACAAATTTGCTGCGAGTGAGTGGGCGAAGCAGCACAAACCTGAAGGTTTATTGAATTTCTCTGAAAAACTCCACGCCTGGCGACGCGGGTAGATTATTTAGTACGTTTTGACCTACGATAGTACTTTGATCCATATACTCTCGGAAGGTAAAGCATGACAGAGAAAATACATCGTAGTGATATCTACGGTGATCTTAAGAACAAGGGTGAGAAGGAAGCCGCACCGCTAATTCCCGCATCAACCGTGATACTGCTGCGGGATGGTTCAACGACAGCTGATTCTGACGTTTCTACTGCCGGAGAAGATGTAGAAGTTCTGATGTTGCAAAAGAACAAGAACATTAGCTTCGGCGGTATGTGGGTTTTTCCGGGTGGTCGACTGGATGAAGAAGATTACGCGGGTGAAGGTCGAGATTCAGACGATCAAATGAAGGCCGCGCTCACTGCGGCAGTCCGGGAAACGGTCGAAGAAACTGCCCTCACGGTAGATCCCGGCGAATTTGTTTATTTTGCCCACTGGACTCCACCCCCGGGTACACCCAAACGATTTTCAACCTGGTTTTTTGCTGCAGAAGCCGATAATGCAAGCTCGGCCTCCCATCATATCGAAGTCGATGGTCAGGAGATTCTGAACCATCGGTGGATTCGACCGAGGGACGCACTGGCGCTCCATGCCAAGGGTGATATTGATCTTGCACCGCCTACCTGGTTAACACTGCATCACATTGATATGTACCCTCAGGTTAACCTTATTCTGGATCGATTCCGGACAACATCAGAGAAAATATACAAGACTCACGTCGTCAAAGACAATACTGGTGTCAGAGTTGCCATGTGGCACGGTGACGCTGGCTATGAGTCATGGGATGCTGATAAAGCAGGTCCGCGGCACCGCCTGGTCATGTTTGAAGATGGATTCGTTTTTGAAAATACCGCAGAGGACTATTAGTCGACCGGACCAGGTAGTGTACGGGTATCAGTGGAAGAAACAGGGCAAGGCAGTCCTGTGACTGACATAATAAAAAACAACGGCCGAATATCACAATTCAACAGCAATCTAACAATAATTCAATGAGATGAGGAACTTAGAAAATGGCGATTGATTTTGAAGTAGAACCGGAATTCCAGAAGCAGATTGACTGGGTGAAAGCATTTGTAAAAGACGAAATTGATCCGCTGGGGCATTTCATGAGTGTGGGCGAAGATAAACAGGGTAATCCGCTGGACGGAGACGGCTGGAAGGCTATTCGCGCCTATATCAAGACCCTGCAACAGAAGGTAAAAGACCAGGGGTTGTGGGGTTTCCATCTGGGGCCAGAACTCGGTGGGCCAGGACTTGGCCAGGTCAAATTGTGTTTACTTAACGAGATCCTCGGGCGGACCCGAATGGGACCCACGGTTTTTGGTTGTCAGGCACCGGACACGGGCAATATGGAATTGATTGCCCATAACGGAAACGATGAGCAGAAGAAAAAGTATCTTGAGCCATTACTCGCAGGGGAAAAACGTTCTGCTTTTTCAATGACCGAACCCCATGCCGGTGAGCCGGGTGAGTTTAAGTGTACGGCGGTTCGTGATGGAGACGAGTGGGTGCTTTCAGGAGAAAAGTGGTACACATCAAATGGTGCTGGTGCAGACTTTTTGATTGTAATGGCGATCACTGCGCCGGATAAGCCGCTAGTTGAGCGCGCCTCGATGTTTTTGGTAGATCGGGATACTCCCGGAGTAGAAATTATCCGTGATGTACATGGTTTTGGTACACCGATTGAAATGAAATATGATGATTCCAAACGAACACTGGGTGGTCATGCATATATCAAGTATGACAATGTCAGGCTGCCTGCAGGGGCCCTTCTGGGCGACGAAGGTGGCGGCTTTGTCGGTTCGCAAACACGGCTTAGCGGCGGTCGAATTCACCATGCGATGCGTGCTGTTGGTGTGTGCCAGTATGCTCTGGATATGGCATGCGAGCGTGTCTTGAGTCGTCGAACAAAAGGTGAATTGTTGGCGGACAAACAAATGATTCAAGCTGACCTGGCCGAGTCGTATATTCAGTTGAAACAGTTTAGATTACATGTGTTATATACAGCCTGGTTAATTGATAAAACAGGCAAATACACCCGTGAAATTCGTAAGGAAATTGCAGGTATAAAAATATCCGCAGCGAAGGTTAACCATGACATTGTCTATCGGGCAATTCATGTTCATGGTGCGCTTGGTATGTCAAATGAAACGCCGTTGGGAGACATGTGGATGTCAGCCCCCTATATGGGAATCATGGATGGATCCTCTGAAGCACATGCGGCAAATCTAGCCAAATTGATGCTCAGGGATTACGAGCCAAGTCATGACCTGTTCCCAACGTATCACTTGCCTAAATTGATAGCTTCAGCGCAGGACAAATTCGACAAGGTGATCGTTGACTATTTGTCGGCGTGAAGCCTGGCACGCAATTTTATTGTGGTGAGTTGCAAATTAAAATCCACAGGTGGGCAGATAGATGAACGAAAGTGCGATACCAACCTTTGATAACACCTATGCGGGTTTGGGTGCAGGCTTCAGTTCCAGTCTCGCCCCCACCGCTGTGTCAAAACCCGGGTTAATCCGGATCAACCACGAGATTGCAGTGAGTCTGGGATTTGATCCTATAGTGCTTGCATCCGAACAAGGCCTCAATGTTCTGGCTGGAAATGCACTGTTTGAAGGGATGGAACCTATCGCCACGGTTTATGCAGGGCACCAGTTTGGCCAGTTCAACCCGCAACTTGGGGATGGCAGGGCTATATTGTTAGGTGAAGTTGTCAGGCAGGATGGCCAGCGATTTGATATTCAACTTAAAGGTGCCGGACCAACACCTTATTCGAGGGGAGGCGATGGCCGCGCACCATTGGGTCCGGTATTACGCGAGTATATTGTCAGTGAGGCGATGGCAGCTATGGGTATACCGACCACCCGTTCCCTGGCCGCAGTGACAACCGGGGAACTTGTCTATAGGGAAGAACCATTGTGGGGTGCGGTATTAACCCGTGTCGCCAGCAGTCATATTCGTATCGGTACGTTTCAATTTTTCGCTGCGAAAGGCATGCTGACTGAGTTGCGGCAATTAGCCGACCATGTCATAGGAAGACATTTTCCCGAGATTGCCGGGGGTGAGAAACCCTATCTCAATCTCTTGCAAAAAGTCCTTCATCGTCAGGCAGAACTAGTGGCCAAGTGGCAAAATATCGGTTTTATTCATGGCGTGATGAACACCGATAATGTGCTGCTTTCCGGGGAAACAATCGATTATGGCCCCTGTGCATTTCTTGATGAGTTTAAGCCTGAAAAGGTTTTTAGCTCAATTGACAGGGGTGGTCGTTACGCATTTGAGAACCAGCCTTCGATAGCGCACTGGAATGTAATGAATCTTGCGCAGACATTGTTACCCTTGATCGATGAGAACACCGAACATGCGGTTGCGCAGGCGCAGGAAGTAGTTGATCAATTTCCGATCTTGTTTGAAAGCGCTTATCAGCGTGGTATTAACCGTAAGCTGGGCTTGCGGGATGATGCGGTGGCTGGGTTGGAGCTTGGCCAAAACTTTCTGCAGTTGTTAGCAAGCAGTAAAATAGATTTTACCCTCGCGTTTCGCAGGCTTGCTGAAATGCGGTCAGAATCGATTGGCGTTGGGCAGGATTTTGGTGACCCGGTGATAGATTTATTTAACTTTCCCGGGGCATTTAACGAGTGGATAGGAAAGTGGCAGCAAACAATTAGCCAGTCAGACTTGAAGGCGGATGATCTTGATATGATATATCGGGAGAACCCGGTGTTTGTGCCCCGCAATCATCTGATCGAGGAAGCAATTTTAGCTGCTTACCAGGACGACTTTGGATTGTTTGAACAATTATTGAATCGGGTCACTGATCCATTCAATTACAAGCGTGAAGACATAAAGTTTGCCTCACCTCCATTGCCGGAACAAGTTGTTCAACAAACATTTTGCGGTACTTGAAAATGAAAAAATCTGCTTCGCCCCCAGACACATCACCTGTTCAACATGGATGGGTAGGGCTTGACCGAAATTCACCTGAATTTGTCAGGCAAAGAGAGTATTTCACTGCCAATAATGGGATCAGGGGGCTCGAGCTTGTTGAGGTCGACGAGATCGAAAGGGCAAGGAATATTTTCTATCGTGATGGTTTTGTGGCTGTTAGAAATTTATTGACTGCAGAGCAGCTTGGGTTTATCCGAAACGGGTGCGATCGTGTGATTGCTGAGATTATGAGCCTTGATGAAGCGCGGGCAGGGAATCGTGGCTCACATCGCTATTCATTTGGCAGCTCCAGTTTGACAGGGCAGATGAGCCATCATCCCGAGTGGGCGATGTTGTTAGATTTGCCAAAACTTGATGCAATATTGACCGCCATATTTAATTCAGAAGACTATATTTCAAGAGGGGCAGGAGGAGACTTTTGTTTACCCGGTGCTGTCAGTTATCAGCCGCTTCATTCCGACATGGGTGACTATCGGGAATATACTGATCCAAAATCGGGCGAAGTTATTTACAAATCCGGCTCTTTTCAAGATCAAAGGGGGATACTCACTTACCGTGATTTACCCTGTCCATTCGTCGCCTGTAATTTTCCGATGGTAGACTTCACGCCGATCAATGGACCAACCAGACAGATACCAGGTACACAGCATACAAGGGAGCCTGTTCCTGATCTGGAAAATGAACCGGAGTGGATGAAACTCAGTACTGTCTGTCCCGTCCCCGCGGGAAGTGTTGTGATCAGGGATGTGCGTGCATGGCATGGTGGAACACCAAATCTTTCCGATGAAGTCAGGGCAATCCCGAATTCTGAATACTTCGCGCCATGGTTCAGGCAAAATATTAGACCTTCACTTCCACGTGAACTGTTTGATTCTCTCAGTGAACGTGGACAGCGTATCTGCCGGGAGATTGTTGCGCCATCAGGAACCCCATTAAAATTGGGATACCGTCCTAACCTGGGTGGTACCCCCAGGGGCTTTTAATGTTGATGTGAGAGCGCTTCCGCGGTTGTTAGCTATGCTTCGAATTTAAGTCCGGTCGCGGCACTAACAATTTTACCCGCGGTTGGTGCACTAAAATGGGTGCCAATTACCAGCGTATCTGAGTCCGCCAGTTCATCTAGTAATTTCTGACGACACTCGGCTGCGGCTTGTGGGTCTTCATCAAAGGTAACAGTCCAGCCAGGGTGTGCAATCTGACAGGGATGATGCATAAAGTCCCCGGTGATTAATGCATTCCTGTTCCCTGACTCCAGCTTCACACTGACATGACCTGGTGTGTGTCCGATTGTGGGGATAAGTCTTATTTCAGGAGAGAGTCTGTGATTGGATTCAACCAGGTCAACCAGCCCCGCATCAAAAATCGGTTTGATCGAATCGCGCATGATTTCGATCTGGTCTTCATCTTCGTCATTTGACCAATAGTTGTACTCGGTTGCACCAATCAGGTATCTGGCGTTTGGAAAGGTTGGTACCCAGGCATCCCCGACTTTCATTGTATTCCAGCCGACATGGTCTACATGAAGATGAGTGCAGACGACAAAATCAACAGAATCCCTGGACCATCCTGCAGCTTCAAGATTTTTAATAAAATCTGTTTGGAGTGCTTTACCTCCCAACATGGCGCGAGGTTTGTCGTTACCAATACAGGTGTCGATTACCAATCTTAGTCCTGGCGCTTCAACAAGAAAAACCTGGAATGCCAGCTTTATGTAACCCTCTTTGGTGACATAGTGTGGGAACAGCCAGTCGATTTCTCTGATTGCATCAGGTGTCGCGCTGGGCATAAATGCTGTGTCTTTATGGTATTTAAGTGGCATTTCCATTTCCAGGATTCTGGTCACTGTGATGTCACCAATTCTCCAACTGTCCTGCATATTGTTATCCCGGGGTGTGCCCTGAAGCATTCGGCTTATTGTTCGGTATTCGTCTGGTTTTTTATGATGCTACCCGAAATGCCATGTGTGGCATACTGGTCCGCGTTAAAAACAATCAATATAAAAAAGGATTATGGAATGAGAATAGGATTGATGGTTGGTGCGTCTGATGGACCCGATGGTACTATCGAAGGATTAGTGAAACTTGCACAAGAGGCGGAGACAAAAGGATTTGATGATCTTTGGATGGCTAACATCTTTGGTCTTGATGCCATCTCTACGCTCGGCATATTAGGTCAGGCAACCAAAAACATTGGTTTTGGCACGGCGGTAACCCCAACGTATCCCAGACATCCTTCTGCGTTGGCACAACAGGCGCTCACCACAGGTGCGGCAACCAATGGCCGGTTTACCCTGGGTATCGGTCTGTCCCACAAGATAGTTATAGAGGACATGTTGGGACTGTCCTATGACAAGCCAGCGCGACACATGAAAGAATATCTTTCCGTATTGATGCCACTCCTTAATGGTGAGACGACAACATTCCAGGGTGAACAATATCAACTCGCTAACGTGACACTTGATTTCCCGGGTAGAAAGCCGGTGCCGACCCTGGTGGCTGCCCTTGGCCCATTAATGCTGAACCTGGCTGGAAAAATGGCAGATGGAACAGTTACCTGGATGACTGGTGAAAAAACTCTCGAAAATCATATTGTTCCAGGTATCACGAAAGGAGCAGATTCCGTGGGCAAGCCTGCTCCCCAGGTAGCCTCTGGTTTTCCCATTGTCCTGACCAATGATCCAGATGGTGCTAAAGAAATTATTGCAAAAACCCTGCAAATTTATGGTGTGCTACCTTCTTATCGGGCGATGCTGGACAGGGAAGGGTTGGCAGGTCCGGCTGATTTGGCAATAGTCGGGGATGAAGCCGAGCTAAGATCCAGGCTCAGTCGTCTGAAAGATATTGGTGTGTCACACTTTTGCGGGTCGATAGTTGCTGCTGATGAATAAACCCACAAGCGAACGTTTGATTTTCTGGCTAGCTGTGCTTAATGCCTGAACTCTGGCTACTAAACACTGCTTTCTGGATGATGTACTTAAAGATGGCGCTTAAAGATGGCACTTAAAGATGGTAGCTGTGACTGGAACTAACATCTGGGGTTTGTTTCTGGACTTGATTTACAGATGCTGAAAAATTGAACGGGCCGGTGATGACGAGTTGATCCGGCTGTTCATGGTTTACCTGCACTATTTCCCGCTATTGTTTAGTATCCAGAACCGTCTATATCCAGTAGCGGAAACGCACTCATCACCGAGGGAGTCGACACGGGTGCAGCAGTGGTAATAAACGATGGTCCTAGCTCTGAGAAATCCTTTACGCCCAACAGTGCCATAGTGCCGGTAATTTCAGTTTTCAATAATTGAAGACAAAGTACCAGCCCCTCCAGACCGCCTGCGGCTAAAGCCCAGGCTTCCAGTCGACCTATACCAACGACATTTGCGCCCAATGCCATGGCTTTGACGATATCAGAGCCACGACAAATGCCACCATCAAATGCAATTTCTGCTCTACCGTTAACCGCGTCGACTATTTCAGGCAGCAAATCGATAGCACCTCTGCCATGATCGAGTTGTCGGCCGCCATGGTTGGAAACGTAAACAACGTCGACGCCATAATCTATGGCTTTTTTTGCGTCCTCGGCTGTATTAATTCCTTTGAGAATTAGCGGTATATCAAATTTGTCTTTTATTCGCTCAACATCTTTCCAGTTAAGGCTGGCCTGGTAGGCCATGTCGCCCGACGTTGTCGGCGAGGTTGGTACAACGCCTTTTGCAATGTCCCGCTCACGACGGCTGACAACGGATGTATCAACTGTCAGACAAAACGCTTTATAACCGCTGTCTATTACCCGCAGAATAATATCATCAACCCATTTTTGATCACCCCGGACGTAGAGTTGATATGCCTTGGGAGCGTTGGATGCGGCCGCTATATCTTCCACGTCGGGGGTGCATACTGAACTTGCTATGCTCATGATCCCGGCTGCTTCAGCCGCTCTGGTCGCCGTTGCACCACCCCCCGGGTCAAAGACCTGTAGTGAACCAATCGGTGCAAGGACAAGCGGCATTGCGAGATCCTGGCCCAGGAAAGTTGCGCTTGTGTCGATCGATGAGACGTCATGTAGCACCCGGGGCCTGAATGCCAATGAGTCCAGAGATAGCCTGTTCCGGGCAACTGTCGTCTCGGTTTCGGTGCCGCCGATAAGATAATCCCAGCTGGTTTGGTGTAAATTTTGTCTGGCCAATTTCACCATCTGGTGAAGAGTCCGGAACTGTTTCTTCGACACGGGGCTTCCTTAACTGAAAGTATTAACCTCTACTGCTAGCCGTTGCTTTTTTTGTTTCCGCATTCCAAATTTTTGAACCAGGGTCCACCCGGGACCCTGAACACATTAAGCAAGCTCGGTTACTGATTTGATCACTTTCGACACGATACCGTACTCAATCGCTTCTTCCGGCGACATCCAGTAATCGCGGTCTGTGTCTTTTTCAACTTGCTCCAGGGGGCGACCGGTTTCGTCAGAAATCATTTTGTTGACGCGTTTTTTGGTTTTCAGAATCTGTTCTGCCTGAATACTGATGTCGGTCGCGTCTCCACGGGAACCGCCGGAGGGCTGGTGTACAAGATATCGTGTGTTAGGCAGGGAAAACCGGTTTTCCTTTTTGGCAGCGAGGTAAATAGTCGTTGCAGCGCTTGCAACCCAACCCGTGCCAACGACACGGACTTCAGGTTTGATGAATTTGATCATGTCATAAACAACGTCCCCGGATTCCACGTGACCACCAGGGGAGCTGATGTAAATTGTGATTGGATCGTCGCTTTCGGCAGCCAGTGCCAGTAGCTGTTGTGTCACGGATCTAGCGACCCGCTCGTTAATAGACCCAAAAATGCTGATAGCCCTTGAATTAAACAGTTTCTCGTCGATGAAGCTGGAGGAAACCGGCTTTTCTTCCGGAGATTCTTCATCCATTCGATGGGGAGCGTTAGACAGTGTATACGGTGCTGTGGTTGACATTATTTCTGAAAATCCTTTGAGAAGACGACGATGGGTTTGAATTAAAATTGGTGATCGGAATACATAATTTGTAAAGGCAGTTCCTGAATCAAGAATAGCAACGCGGACAGGTTAAAGCTATAACTGACCCGTCATTCAATCGCTCAATTTACATGTATTACCGCTCTCCCATTTCAGAATATGGGGATTGTGTAACGATAAAACAAGTTTTTATGGGTGAGGCGCATCCCTGGGAAATAATCGCTGGTTTAGTGTTGGCTCCTGTGTCTGTTTTATCTAACAGTGTCGACATCTGGAGACAGACACTTCTCCTTCCTCATTTTTTTCAGATCACTATCTTGTTGATATTTAAGGGTAATTTGAGTTTTTTCGGTTGGCACAATGTCTGCATCCTGGTTGTTGTAGTTCACAGAAGTCATTAGTCGTGTTCTAGCAGCGCCGCTCAATAACTTCGCCGTATATAACACCTGATGGATTTAGATTATGAGCCAACATCCAATTGAAGCAAGCCGATCAGTGATGAGCGACGGCGCACTGGCACACAGCATAATTGCGGGCCAACGAATAGCAGAGGTAGAGCTGTATCGCCGTTATAAGCCGAGGCTATCCCGGATGTTGGATTCAGTGACCTCAAATCCAGCTGATGCGGCGGATATACACCAGGAGGTGCTTCGCATCGTTATTGAGAAGTTGCGTGCCGGTGAGTTAAGGGACAAAAATAAATTGACCAGCTTTGTTTTTCAGGTCGGCCGTTATCAGACAGTTGGATACTACAGAAAACAGAAGAAACTCGAGTTTTGCGCCAACATTGAGTCCCATATAGACCCCAATGCGAATGATCCTGCCCGCATGCAGTGCGATACAATTGTGCGGGAAGTGATCGACAGCATGGAACTCGACAGGGATAGACGGATTCTCAGTATGTATTATATTCAGGAGCGCGAAAAAATTGAGGTCTGTGATTTGCTCGACTTGAATGCCCTGCATTTTGATCGTGTACTTTTCCGGGCACGTCAAAGATTCAAAGCGAAATGGATGAACAGGGTTGAATCGACCGATAATTTATTCTGATTAGTGGGTGGGAGGATCTCCCCATTTGCAGCAGTAAGTTGATTGATCGGTATTGAGAAACCTTTCAACCTGGCCGGTTGTGAACAAGACCGCGATTGAATGCATTTGAGGGGAATATAGTTGTGATGGTGGATAAGTACAGGGAGTATCGCTCGATTCTGGATGAGTTTCTGGACCAGCGTAAAATAGGTGAAAGGCACAGTCCGCTTCGAAAATCTCTGAGTGATACTGAAGCTGATACCAGTTCCAGTATGAAGCGCGCATTTCTGGGTGTACTAGAGGAAGAATTCAATAAGTCGACTCGCTAATTTGAGGAGGGATCGAGTGCGCGATAGATCTTAACCTCACTATATTCCTTGAGTTCATCCAGATCCGGAATTGTCGTGGTGGTGACTCTCTCCAGAATCTCATATCCCTGTAACTCAAAATTTTTAATACGTGAGTCAGCGATAATTGTCTCACGGCCAAGTCCGGGCAATACATCCAGTAGTGAAAAATTGTCTCTGTCGTAAAGCACATCCGCCGCTAGTACGATATCCACCGGTTCCGAAAGCGCTCCAAGGCCTGGCAATTGTGTGAGGCTCACGCCATTCAAACAAGCATTCGCCCGTATCGCGTCCTGAGAAAGTGGATCGTTATCGCAGGCAAATACTAATTTGGCGCCAGCCAAACACGCTGCAATAGCGACAACCCCTGATCCTGATCCGAAATCGAGCACAGATTTATTTTGCACCAATTCTGGATTTTGAAGCAAAAATTTAGCTATCACCTGACCGCTTGCCCAACAGAATGCCCAGTATGCCGGCGCATGCAGAATCCGGAGCATTTCATCGTCGGGCAATTTGCCCCTGGGATAATCATCCGCTAGCAGGAATAGAGAGATTTCAGGGCACAACGGTAAGGGTGTAGGTACCAGGTGTGCATTGCTAATCGTAGTGATCAGGTTCTTGTCGATACGATTTTTTAAATCAGTTAACACTGTACTCAACGGGTCTATTATTCCTTGATTTGATAGCGACATCTACACGGGGCAGGGCAAGCTGCTATTTATTCAATACAAGGTACTTTACCCGGGATAGCGTGAATGGTTAGGATAAATGAATTGGGTACCATCGGTACACGGTATAAATAAAAATATGACAATATTTTCGACGGCGCCAGGCAATTCACCCGATATCCCATTTGCCGTGAAGGACCAACAGGTAAGCTGCTGCAGTTATGGTGGCTTCAATTGGCCGACGGCGCTGATGAGGTGCACCTGAAACACAAAAATCTGAAGTGGTATGTGTCCGGCTATGCAGTCATTAATTGTTCGATCGTTGTTCGATCAGGAGTGTACAAAATGTTTCCGTCGCAAAAAAAAGTTTGCCTGTTTGTAAGCCTCGCGGTTGCAATGGTATTTACCTCAGTTGCTATTGCCAGTGAACAGGAACTAAACCTGTATCGAATTGCTGAATCAGCATCTGCAGCTCGAATTGAGCAGGATATTCGTAAACTGACCAGCTTTGGTACCCGGCATACCTTGTCAATTACGAATTCAAATACCCGGGGTATCGGAGCCGCTCGCAGGTGGATTAAATCCGAGTTTGATCAGATAGCAAGGAATTGTAATGAGTGTCTTGAGGTTTATTTTCAGAGTGACACGATCAGTGGTGAACGACGAATACCAAAACCTACAGAGGTTGTTAATGTTATTGCGATTCTGCGCGGTCAGTCTGATCCCGACAGATACGTCATCATGTCCGGAGATATAGATTCGCGGGTTTCAGACCCTCTGGATAGTACCAGTGATTCGCCCGGGGCAAATGACAATGCCTCGGGGATGGCGGGTGTACTGGAGGCGGCCAGGGTCTTGAGTGAATACAGATTTCCGGCCAGCATCATTTTTGTTGGGCTGTCGGGTGAGGAGCAGGGCCTGTTCGGTGGTAAAATCATGGCAACCAAAGCCGTGGCTGATGGATGGCAAATCGAAGCTGTGCTTAATAATGACATGATAGGTAACATCTCCGGAATAAATGGGGTAACAAATAATGCCACTGCCAGGGTTTTTTCCGAGGCTACTCGACCGATTGAAACGGCAAAGCAAGCAAGAATCAGGCGATTTACCGGAGGGGAGGTCGATTCTCCTTCAAGAAATGTTGCCCGCTATATTGATACGATTGCAGATAAATATATTCCCAACCTTGATGTCATGATGATCTACCGGTTGGACCGTTTTGGTCGAGGGGGCCACCATCGACCATTTAATGAAGCCGGTTTTCCCGGCGTGCGGATCATGGAGACTAATGAACACTATGATCGTCAGCATCAGGACCTGAGAACAGAAGGAGACCGGGTATTTGGCGACACCATTGATGGGGTCGATTTTAAGTATGCTGCAAAGATGACCGCGCTTAATGCTGTCTCGTTAGCTTCAATGGCTTATGCTCCTGCACCTCCAAAGCATGTGCTCATTGATGGAATGGTATCAAGCGATACAACGCTGAAGTGGGAACTGGATGATAGTGCAGCCAGTTATAAGATCTATTGGCGACTCACAACGGAGCCTCAGTGGCATTGGAGTCGGGAGGTTGGCAAGGTCAATGAATTCACCCTGAAGAATGTGGTTATAGATAACTATATATTTGGCGTCGCAAGTATCAATGAACAGGGTATCGAAAGTCCGGTTGTATTCCCCGGTCAGATCGGCTCATTTATTTATAGTACAGAAGACTAAATGATTTTGTACCCGTGGCAGGGATTTCCAGTCACGGGCCTGTTGGGAGAACCTGGGCGTACCCTTCAGCCTTTTAATTGCCATCTTCTAGCTGAGTCAGATCCTCATACAGCGAGATATTTCGATAGCTCGGATTCCCTTATGATTTACAGAGTGATCAAATGTCTAAACTTCAGTCAGGTCTAAAATCGCTTGAATTTGCAAGGTGAGCGAGTCCAGCACTTCAGCAGCAACCTCGACTTGTTTGCTGGCTTCCTCAAATTCTCGAACCTCAATTGCCTCACGTACCCCGGGGATTGTCTTGACGCCGTAACCCGTATAAAAACCGGGTGCATAGATATGATGTTTGTACCAGTTCCTACCTTTCAGTCCATGCGGGCGGGTTAGTTTTCGTTCACTCAGATATAGCAACTGGTTCACATCTGCCTGGTTTTTTACAGATAATTTGTGTGTCTCAGTTGATCTGGCGTATTTGTCTGCGGCCATCTGTAATCGTGCCAGTGCATTCTTGAGCGGTGCAAAATTCAGGTAAGGGACTTCTGCGTGACGGGTAGGTGCCCCCAGGGACCTGGTTGGATCCAGCGCTAGCGTAAAGATGTTGTCGTCAAGTTGTGAATTGTGGGTCCTGGTTTCAACCCGCATTTTTTCGGTGAGCGTTTCCAACTGAGTGATATAGAGTTCGACATTGTCAGCAAAGCCAACAAAATCGAAAGGTAAAATTGGCGAGTTAGCGAGTCTCAGGGTCGCTCGACCCGCAACTCTGGCCAGGGCGACGCCGTACGACAGACCCGGGTCGCGCCAGGTTGTGTAATGTTCGTATGTGTCATACAGCGTATGATAACTACCTCCATTTCCTTCTCCCCCAAATCCCAGGTTTGCTGAGGCAATACCGAGGTGCTGAAGAAACGGGGTATAGTCGGAACCTGAACCAAGGGGATAGAGACGCACATCCTGCCTGCTCCCTGTTTCTTTTTTCTGTTGCTGGGTTCCGTTTACCGCGAACCTGGCTTTTAGCCGCTTTTTTAATGACACATTGGTCTGGGGGTCGTTCACATCGGCAGCGACCTGGTTAAAGAATTTCTCCAGAATGTGACTGCCACCCATATTGAGGAATCCTCTGCTGTTGCCGTCGGTGTTGAGGTAGGCGACTGCATGTTTTCTCAAGGCTTTGGCATTATCCTCTACCCATTCTGTTGAGCCAATAAGCCCGGGTTCTTCAGCATCCCATATACCATAAATGATGGTTCTTGCTGGTGGGCTACCATTTTTAGCGAGTTCGGCGATGGTTTTTGCCTCAGCGAGTAACGCAACCATGCCACTAAGGGGATCGGCCGCACCGTGATTCCAGCCATCATGGTGATTCCCTCGAATTATCCATTCATCCGGGAACTCACTACCCTCCAGTCTGGCGATAACATCATAGGCGGTCACCATGTCCCAGTTAAATTTTAGCTTCAAATGTACTTTTGCAGGGCCTGGTCCAAGATGGTATGTGATGGGTAAACCACCGGCCCACTCTCTTGGAACCGTTTCGCCGCCCATGGCCCGTAAAAGTGGCAACGCATCTTTATAGGAAATAGGCAGTACCGGGATTTTTGTGATGGTTTCCACATTCTTGCGCTTTAATCTTTTTGCTTTCTTGGTTGCGCCGATACCCGGCGTCAGTACATCCCCGGGATAGGTCGGCATATCCATGACCGATCCCCGCTGCACACCGCTTTCATGTTTGAATGGGCCGTCGGGATAGGTGTCGCCAACAACATAACCATCATCGGCCGGGTCGGAATATATGATTGTACCAATTGCACCTTTTTCGGCTGCGAGTTTTGGTTTGATGCCGCGCCAGGATTTGCCGTATTTTGCAATCGCAATTTTTCCTTTCAGGCTGATACCATAGCGCTCCAGTAGCCTGTGATCTTCAGGCCGCCCGTAGTTGATAAAGACTAATTCCCCCTCAACGTCACCGTCCGTTGAAAATGCATTATATGGCGGCAGCAGTTCCGTTTGTTCCGATGTACTTAAATCACCACTTACCGCCTCTTCCTTGAGTGACGCTTTGAATTTTGTCGGGTGGGTGAGTTCCAGCAGTCTTTCGTTTGGCGTGGGTAACAGGATCTCGTATTGCCTGATTTCGGTTTCATAACCCCATGAAGTCAACATTGCAGCGACTTCTTCTGCAATTGCTTTGCCCGCAACCGAGCCGACATGATGGGGTTTTTGAGAGAATTTTTTCAGCCAGACATCCTGGTCAGTCGCATTTATTCGGGTATCGAACTGGCTTTCCAGTTGCCTTTGCTTCTGTGATGCTGCTTCGTCATAGCCGATAAGGTTCTCCGCATTGACGAATCCTGTGGTTAGTACCAAAAGGGTGCCAATAATGCAGGAAAGTGATTTCCGGTATGTTTGATGTTTCATAAAATTCTGACCTGACAATTTCTTAAGCGATCAAACATGCCGTATTTCCCGCCCGAATGCAATTGGTCCACCCTGTGCCAGGGTTCCGGACTTTAGTCATGATGACCAAAGCCTGCAGTTGCACTGGATCCGGAATCATAATAGTGTCGAATTATCCTTTTAAGAATCACAAAACCGGGGTGTACTGCCCATTGTTA
>Ga0206123_10001906_pt1 | contig 18835 bp, 17 predicted proteins | sample Helgoland_Spring_2_FD_160086 | JGI IMG/M metagenome (GOLD analysis project Ga0206123, IMG submission 160086) | Pelagic subsurface seawater microbial communities from Kabeltonne, Helgoland, North Sea - Helgoland_Spring_Bloom_20160316_1 | ecosystem: Environmental > Aquatic > Marine > Epipelagic ...
ATTGCGGCGGCTGAAATCCCTACCGCAAGGTAAACACCCGAGCCAACTCCTGCTAACGCCCTAAATATAAGCAACCACAAAAAGTCCGTCGACAATGCACTGGCGGCGTTTGAGATTACAAACAAGCCAAGTGCTGCCAATAGCCCATTTCGCTGACGATTCCCAGGCAATAAAGCAACAACGATTGGCGAGCCTATGCCGTAAGCGAGAGTGAAAGCTGTTACAAGCTGTGCAGCAACACCTGTAGATACACTAAATGCTTGCTCAATCATTGGAATAAGTCCGGCTGTAACGTAAGAAGCCATGCCAAGCGCAAAAGCGCCTAATGCAATTAAGTAAACAGTGGGCGACACTGAGGATGTATTTTTGAAACTCATGCTAGATTCTCCGGTGAAGAAAAATGAGCATTCTACGAGCCGGTTTAAAGTGTTACAATTTAACCATTTATGCTATTACTAAAAGCAACAGGAATATGATGAGTAAACTAGAACGCAAGCGTCACGAACTTGCTACTTTCCTAAAATCACGGAGAGAACGCCTATCTCCAACAGAAGTAGGTCTTCCCTGTGGAGGCCGTCGACGTACACCAGGATTGCGGCGCGAAGAAGTTGCAGCGCTTTCAGGCGTAGGGCTGACTTGGTATACGTGGCTTGAACAAGGACGTGATATTAGTGCGTCCTCCTCTTTTCTCGATAATCTGGCACGAGCACTAAAACTGGATGCCGCTGAACGCAGGCACCTATTTTTGCTCGCCCATGGCCGACTACCGCCAGAACCGGGCAAGACCTTTTGCGAAGTTCCGCCTTTAATATTGAGGTTGATGAGAGATCTCTCACCCCATGGTGCCTATATACTCAACTTAAGATGGGATGTGTTGGCTTTCAACGAGCAGGCAGATGTACTTTTCGGCTTCAATCGTCACCCTCCTGGACAACGCAACCTGCTCTGGATGCTTTTCACAGATGCCGTTCTCCGCGAACGACTAGTAGATTGGGACAGTCAAGCCGTTCAGATGTTATCCAGCTTCAGGCGAGATTACGCCCATGCAACGCAAGAAACAGATATTCAGGCTCTGGTTACCAATTTAAAAAAGGCTTCTCCTGACTTCAGGCAATGGTGGAATCGCCACGATGTCGACGCCCCATGTCAGGGCGTCAGGGATATGAAGATGGAAAATGAAACAGTGTCATTCGAGCACACTTCGATGACTGTCGATGCTGATCGTCATCTGCGATTGGTTGTTTATGCGCGAAGAACTGAATGAGGGATATGAAAAAACTGCGGTATCCCATTCATGAACAAAGTTCTACACAAAGAATAGCAATAAATATTCTTGGTATTTTCAGTAGTAACGTCACCTAAAGCCATCGCTTAGGATAATCATGCCCTGAAATTAGTCGGTGATATATGACTCCGAAGACGACAATCAGAACGGCTCCCGCTGCTACTGGCATAAACAAAAAATCCCATTGCTCGCCGGCTAGCATAACAACAAGCGGGTTAGCTCCCGCGGGTGGATGAGTCGTATCGGTCAGCAGCATCAAACCTACCGCCAAACCTACTGCCAACCCCAGAGACCAGGGACTAACACTTACTACAGAAGCTACAGACAAACCAATTGCCGTGGTTAATACATGCCCCATGACGATGTTGCGGGGCTGCGCCAGAGGGCTTTCTGGTAACCCAAACAGGATGACCATGGTGGCTCCAAAAGGTGCCATTAACCACACAAAAGACTCGACAGTTGTGCTCAGGCCGCTTAAGACGGTAATACACAACATAGCCCCCAAACCCGCTATTAATGGAACAGAAAACCGAGATGCGGTAAGACGTTTATACATAAGTAAAACCCTAAGTAGACAGATTGGTCTACATAGAATAGACAGGTCTGTCTACCTGTGTCAAGATAAGGGTATGTGATGAAACAAGGTGTAAACATGGACAAGCAGGAATTGTTAATTCGTACAGCCTTTAAACTGTTTTATACTAGGGGTATCCACGCCGTGGGAGTAAATCTCGTGTTAGCGGAATCTGGTGTGGCCAAAAAAACGCTCTATCATCATTTCCCCAGTAAGGATGACTTAGTTGAAGCAACCGTCAGGTATCGTGACCGCTGTTACCGGGACTGGCTTATATCGAGGCTGGAGCATGTGCCTGCGGGCAAGGACGCTTTATTAGAACTTTTTAATGCCCTGGATGATTGGTTTCACGACCGCGTACCGGATATCAACCACTTCCATGGCTGTTTCTTCGTCAACGCCAGCGCTGAGTTTGGGGACCAGAAAAGCGCCATTCACAGGGCTTGTGCTGAACACAAGGCCTCCGTTACAGCACTGATTCGAAAGCATGTAAATCTGTTATCTCTTTCGAAAAAGAAAGCTGAAGAGATCACGCAATTAATTGTTCTATTAAAGGAAGGAGCTATCTCTCTGGCATACGTTCAGGGCAACCTTAATGCGGCTAAGGAAGCCCGGAAGATAGTGGAAGGTACTTTGGAAGATTAAGGGGTTATGCCTAAATCAGAACCAGCGCTCTCACTCTTCAACGATGAGTCCGTAGTTGAAAGACTAAGTTCCGATGCAAGACATTCTGCTCGGTCTTTTGCATTGGCTACCGACATACGGTGTCTATCGTCACCAAACTCTTGGTATTCAGAGGCTATTTCATACATTGTGTCCACGCCTAAATATTTGCTCAGTGTTCGTAGGTGTGGTGTCAGGTGGCCAGAGTCTTCTCTTACTCCCCCTTTTTCAAAACCAAACTCACCGCTGGAAGTCACTGTTATCAATGTCTTACCTGAAAGTATAGGCTGCAAAGGAAAATCCCCTCGTGAAAGATCAAAATCAAAGGTTTTGTTTATCCGCACAATTTGATCAAACCAAGCTTTTAGCTGAGCCGGCATTCCGTAGTTATACATGGGTGATGAAATCACGATAACGTCGGCTGCTGACACTTCATCTATCAGTTTATCTGATAGCGCCAATCTCTCTTTCTGCTCTGAAGTCCTTTTCTCATCGGGGGTAAACACCGCACCAACCCAATCCTGAGTAATAAAATCAGGCGGGTTCACTCCAACATCACGATAGATATACTCATCTTTAGGCCGATGCTGTTTCCATGTCTCAATAAATCTTAGAGCGATGTTCTTCGATATCGAATTGTGGTCTGGGTTCGTGTTGTTTACGGCTCTTACGCTTTAATCTATATGTAATAACGTACTCATGTTCATTACCTTAGTTGCTAAATAACAGGAGCTATTTTGTGAGTCTGAGCAGAGTAAGACAAACGAGAAAAATACATTTATAGATGAGTTTAATTCATCTATAATTTCGGTAAATTGATTGCTGCAGAGGGGATAACATTGCAGGTATCACTACAGGCACTTAAGGCCTTCGAAGCGGCTGCACGCCATGGAAGTTTCAAGTTGGCTGCAGAAGAGCTTTCGCTGACACCAACAGCCATTTCTCACCACATTAGCAACCTAGAAGGTCGGTTAAATGTAAACTTGTTTCACCGACAAGGAAGACGAATAGCGTTAACCCAGGCTGGTAGAAGGCTAGCTGAAGCGACCTCAGACGGATTCCGGAAAATTGAAAACTCTCTGGAAGAGCTGTTGACCGCTGGCAATACAGTTAGAGTAACAACAACGTCATCACTAGCAGCTATGGTGCTTATCCCTTCCCAGAATGAATTTGAGCAAATCAACCCTGGTATTTCTGTCGAAATATCTACCGGTGAGTCGGTCGACAATCAGTCCTACATTATTCCAATTCGTTTTGGTGACGCTACAGGCATTGAGCCTTCGGATATCATTAAATCCGAATCCTTCAACGTTTTCGGTGCTTCTGGAATGAAGCCCCCTTCCTGGTCAAATGAGCCCGTTACCCTTTTTACCACTGAATGGAAAAATAAAGCGTTACCAGATGCGCCATTAGAGGCCTGGTTAGCGATGAATGGACTGGAAGGGTCAAATATTAAACTCAAAGAATTTGATCAAGAACTGTTCGGGATCCAGCAGGCTATGGCAGAAAATGGACTTGTATTCTGCTCTACGACACTTACAAAACGGTTGTTAGAAGCTAACCTTCTCCAGAAATTTGAAACCCAGCCGGTAGAATCTGATTTGTGCTATTACGTGCCAAATAAAAGAAACTTCGAAACCAGAAGTGCCGTTCGGTTTTTAGAGTGGGTTGAGGAGCTTTTAAGTCCCTCAACCAATCATTTTAGAACTCGATAGCACTAGTGAACTAGTCTCGATTCAATTCAAAACTCAACTTTTAAAGAGAAAACATCAGGAGAGAGCATGGATACGAATAATCCTTTAATTGAAAATATATACTTTTGGTTAATTCTTATACCGTTAATACTCTCAGTTGCCAAACAGCTTTGGAACTTTCCTTTTCACTATTTGAAACAGTTTAAGTTACGAACTTTGGACACTGAACTAAAGAAGCTTGAAGGTGAAGATTCCGATATCAGAGGGCTATTAAGAACTAGATATTCAGAGGAAGCTTCAGGGGTATTTTTAGGAAAAAGATTATCACCTAAACAACAAAAGATTTTAAGGGAAGAATCAGAGAGATACTCCTTTCCTTTAGCAATGCTTAATCCAGGGTGGCGCTTTGTAAAGTTCGACTTAGAAAAAGAGAGAATCAGTATTAATTTCACCCAAGCTGACAACGTCGCACGTATTTATTTCCTAGGTGGTTTAGTCATATATATTACAATTATAGCTGCAAGTTTAATATCAAGATTTACTACAGGTAGTAGTTTTGGTCTAAATTGGCACGATATCGGAGCCGCCATAATAATATCAGTTTTCGTTTTTTTACACGTTAGGAGTCATATCGCTGGATATAACTTAAAAAAACATATTGAATCAGTAACTCCGAGCAATGGCTTAACACGAAGCCAATTGAGATCAAAGCCAGTTTCTAAAGCTCGGTGATTATATCAGTTACTCTTCGGGCTTTTTCAATTATTGCCGAAATGGGGCTTTTATGTTGGATGAGTGTCATACTTTCCGTTTCATAACTTTACCAGCTATGACTTTAACTTGTTCATATACAAAAACTTAAGGATATTCTCATGGCTGTTAAACAGGAATTGCCCATCAAGGAAATAAAGGCGGTAAAACTGGTTGCGGCTTCGATACTACAGAGAATTCAGGACACTGGGTACAGTCACACGAAAAAATAAATTGCGACAAGAAAAGCTGCAAGAACTAACCAAGCTCGAGGAACTACTTAGCTACCTCAGTAGTTCCTCGTTTATCCCATACCTTCTCATATCCCCGTACGGAAGCTCATTTACACCACGAATGCGATTGAGTCTCTGAACGCCTCCTTGCTCAAATTCATCAAGATTAGCCACTAATTCGCTATAATGACGAAGCCGTCATTAAAGTACTTTATCTAGCCTTGCATCAGGTTCAGGTTTAATAGTGAAAACCGCCACTTACACAAAATCTTTTATAGTCTAGGTGTAGTGGTCAAGAAAAGCGGCAACAATAAACATGAACTTCTTCCCCGTTATGCAAGGATTTTTAACTGATGAGTCTGAGCGAGAAACGACTTATAAGCCGGACGAATCAGGAAAATATCCACGAGCTCAAGGTGTATCTTATCTTCAACGGTACGATATGTAGTGGCAAACGATTGGTATTGAGAAAATTTATACGGCTGCTTGTGTCATAGTTTGTACCGAAGATAGCCAAAACAAAGAATCTTACAGCTCTATATCAAAGCAAACTAGTGTTGAGACCTTCTTGACAAAGCTTAGAAATCACTGTGAGATCATTGCCAGTTATGATAATGAGAGTTAACTATTAAAGTATCTAGTAAGTCAGTGACGATTCATGCTTTACAAGAATTAAAACACGAAGAATAGAGTTGGACGCTCAACGCAGTCAGGTTACGTAACGTTTTTATAGGTTAAAGCATTGCGTGAAAGTACACCAGTTAGCCGAACGTACTGCATAACGGCTAATATTGGGAAGTTTTACCTCTATACTGAGGTAATAACTTTCCGCGGAAAATGGTAAAAAAAATGAGTAACTTACCAAAGGAAGGGAAAGGACAAGAAATCGGACGGTTGGCTGGTCGAGCACTTGGGAACAAACTCCCAAAATCATGGATAGAGAAAGAACTTGATGGCGACACAGACTTCGGTATCGACTATTTGATCCAATTGAAATCAAGTAGTGATGACGTTTCCTATAGCTTTTACTTACAGTTAAAAGGCACCTCTTCTCCTAAATACAACTCAAAAAAAACACATATATCTTACGACTTTGAGACTTCGACTCTAAAGTATTATCACCAACAGGAGCCATTGGTAATGGTCGCTGTTGTAGATTTGAGCGGAAATGAGGATGAGCTGTGGAAATGCCCAATATACTATTTCTGGCTTGAAGATGAATGGTTTCAGGAAAACAAGGAAAAGCTAGAAAGACAAAAAACAATATCTATTAAAATACCGACTGACCAGCTCCTTGAACCGTCATTGAACATCTATGGTTTTTATAGAGAGCGAATTTCAGAAAAGCTTGCAGTTTCAGATCTAAAACGCAGCATTAAACCTCAAAATAAAGATGTTACAGGACAGATTAAAAGCTTAGCAAGTGCTATTACTGAAAGACCCTTTTTGCTAAAAAGCATCGAAGAAAAGCATGATTCACCGTGGCTTCAGAATCCGCAGGGGACAGTGGCAAACGAGTTGAAGAAATGCTCTGAGAAAATAGCTGCAAATCAATTGAATGCAGCAAACCATACTTTAGAAATCCTAGAAAAGAAAATAGAGACACTCTCTAGTCACGAACTGGCTGAGTTTTACTATCAGAAAGCCTCTATTCTGAGTCTGAAAGGCAATGACCAACAAGCTGAGGAATGTTATCAAGCAGCATATGAAAAGAATAAGAGAGAACGTTATTTAGTCGGTTATATCGAGTCCAAGTTTCAGTACGACATCCTACCTTCAGATAGCGAATTAGAAAGTATAATTGCAATGCTCGATGATGATAGTTATCAAAAATGCAACATAAAAGCTAAATGTTTGGCATTACTAAATAGAGAAGAAGAGGCTCTACACCTACTCAAGGAAAAGCATCCTGATAAAATTGTAGCTCAAATGATCGTGTGTACCATTTCAAGAGTGACTGATAAGTTAGACCAGATAATTTCCGATAACCAGACGAGAGATTTTGAGAGTGGAAAAGAGAATTATTTATTTCACGCTCTTAGCGCAAGAAGGTTTTTCGATAAAGCATTAGGGGCTCCCCCCGAACATGGACAAGTACTGCCAATTCAAGGAAAGCCAAGCTATAACTTATCTCTCATGGCCAAAGCGTCAAAGTTTTGCCGTAAGGCTTGGGATGCAGCAAAGGATCTAGGATACCCATCAGACATATATCTACTAATAGACATTAGTATTTTAGTTTATGGATACTTTGACAAGGGAGCGGAACTGAAAAAGCACTTCGAGGCTTTACTAGATCAACGCCCCTACCACCCTGAATTAATCCGACCGTATTCTCGAATGCTTTTCGACCACGGCGAACTTATTAGAGCCGTGGAGCTTCTTGGAAACTTAGAGTCCCATACCCCTGATGACATAGTCATCTTGTTTTTTTCCTACTACCGCCAAGGCAAGTCTAATGAAGCAGTTGAGCTCTTGAAAGAAAACGAAAGCTTCTTATTAAATAGTAAAAATCGCCAGATCCCATCAATTTTCTGTATTGCAGCAGATATAGCCCATGAACAGATCGATTTGGAGTTAGAAGAGCGATATAAATGTATTGTAAAACAGTACGATTCAGGGGAAGCTCTTCTTGCCATTCAACATTTCGTAACCTCATGTAATGCTGAACCATCTAGAAAAAATGAATTTTCCCAAGAACTCTACCAAACTTACTTAAAGCTTGAACGACCAGTAATAATAGCAGAACAGCTCTATAGATATTTGGACGCGTATGAACAAGCTCCTGCAACGCAAATTATTGAGTTGGGAGAGCAAATACTATCTGAAAGAGAACTAACCAAGTCCGATTATCTACATTTAGCTCAAGCCTTCTTAACAACAAAGAGGTGGCTAGATGCCCAGAAAATTGCGGAAAAGAATATAAAAAAAGATATAGATGTTTCCCAATGGAAATTGATTTTAGCTGCAGCTCTTAATCACCAAGGGAAAGTTGGAGTAGCTTTTGATGCCATAAAAGACGCTTTAAAAGCTAATAATGTAACAAGGGAATTCCAACAATTTTACGTCAACTTTTGCTTGTCTCTTGGCTTATCAGATAACGTCATTGAAGTTGTTACAAACTTATTAGCAAATACTACTAGTAAAGTCGAGAAAGTTAATCTAACAAAGGCGCTCATAACAGCTTACTCCAACAATTCAAAATACCAAAGAGAATGTGAGCTTGCAGTTGATAGGTTTGCAAAACTAGTCGATCAAGACAACTGCGAAGAAGAGGGCCTCTTTTTACTTTATTTTTTGACATACCAAAAGCACGCAACTGAAGAAAAAGTTAAGGACTTTCAAGCAAGACTAAACCGGTACACTGAGAGGTTTCCAGAATCCCCATTATTGAAAAAAGGCTCTGTTGACATAGAAAGTGGAGCTGAGTCAGTAATGGAATCTCTAAACCATGTTTTAGGGATAGATGAAGAAAACATTAAAAAATGGGAAAAGAATAAACGAGCGATAAGGAATGGCTCTCTTCCTGTTCCATATAGCCTTTTAGGCAATTTCCTGCGGGATACGAACGACATATTTACAACATGGTCGTTATCTTCCAGTTTACCTAAAGAGCAAGTTGAGTATAGAGTTCGTCACGCTGATCAACTACCACAGGCAAAGTTTCATGAGGCTTTAAAGCGCCCTGTAATCTTGCTAGAAGAAACTACAATTCTGTTCTTGTACGAAATAGAGTTGTTGAATTGCGTATTGAAGACAGTTCCTAGTTTTTCGCTACTCGAATCCGTTTTTAACAAGATAAAATATGCATCCCATCAGTTGGGCGGAGCTGTAAACAATCCTACTGCCCGAAAAATCCTTACTATACTTCAACAACACATTGATAAATTAGTATTGGTTAAGGAAAATGCTACGGATCTAATAGACTGTTATGTCGAAGCGTTAGAGAAACATGAAGCCCTACTCCTGACTGAAGATCTTTATCTTAAACACCATATTAAACAGAGACATAACGTCGTTATAAGTGGAAATATTTTCAATATTCTTCAAGTACTTCACTCAAATGAACAAATCGATGAGGAGCAATACCAGCATAAAATAGTTGATGTGTGCAACCTCGGCGTTTTTCAGCCAAACATGAGTATTGATGTATTGACTAACTGTTTTGTCTACTTTGTTAATGGAGTTGATTTTCGAGACACTCGTTTTGAGATCATCTTCGACAAAGTATTCTCAGTAAGCAATGACAGTAGGTTTTGCTTCCAATTATTTTTCAAGTTTTTGAATCGAATAGGCGAACTAACCGACATTAAAAGCACCACCCTCATTAGTCTATTTCAAGGCTTCTTGCTACGTCACCCACTCCATGAGTTGAGTTCTGTTGTTGCTATCTGGTACTTATCCAGTTGCAGCAGAAAAACTCCTATTTTGAATGAAATTACTCACGTAAGTGAACCACATCATCAGTTATGGGGGCTATATAGCGAAATAATGGTGAGGGTGAATGCCACAGATAGAATGAGTTTCGAGAAGTTAGTTATTCCTGTAGTCCGAGAGCTACTTACTCTAGATGACGAGACAAGAGATAAACTGTACCAAACATTAAAAACAAGCTTCGTACCAATGACACAACAAGCTGTCACTTTCGAAAGTGTATACCAGCAGTCAGTCTACATCGAGAAGTTAAGGAGTTTTGATAGGCAGGGGTAGTCGAGTTAGAAGTAGAGCAAGAAACAGCTAATGACCCTTTTGGGAATAATTTATACCGCTCGTACTCAATATGACACTTAATCTAACAGTGTTCACTACCTGGTACCACATTTGGATATAACTCAGCTCTTAAGCTCGTATTCGCCAAAAATAAGTTATAATGCCACTCTGAACAATGACTCCATTAATTCATTTTGAAAATCTGCTTTAGCTTTTTCAGGCATCGTGTGACGTTCATACGAACTGATTATGGAAAAGTAAACTGAATACCATTCTTGAGCGGCGTTCTGTACTGACTCCATATTATTTACAAGATCGTTTTTTGATGTTGGGGTGAGGGCGTTCTTCAAAGCTAGATTAAGCTTCATACTGACCGCCCCTATTTCGGGCCCACCATAAACAACAAGTCCCTGTGATATCTCATTTAGTTCCGAAATATGTCTCTCAACTTTATCCACGACGACTCGATCTTGGTCAAAGTAACTCATTAGTTTGTATAATGAGACCAAATACTCCTCAGCTCTCTGGCGAATTTCCATAGCATTTTTGTTAGCATTGCTAGCAGACAGGATAAGTCTATCTTTATCAATCTGTGCTCTCGCACTTTCTAAAGCGAACTTAGAAGTTAAAAAAGCAGATCCTAAAGCTCCGGCAAGCGCAACCACGGCAGTTACAACCTGTATATAAAGAATTTGGCGATGCTTTATTTTTGTATATGTTTCTTTTCGCATAGAGCGTACCTATGATAAGTTTCTGCCGTCTTATTAACGACTCGACTAGTGTTTACTTTCAAACAGCTGAAAGGGAGAGTCCTAAAAATCTTTTTCAGATTCTTCGTTTACAATAATTCTGTCCTGAGAAATAAAAATTTCATCAACATAAGATTTTCCTGTCTGCTTCTCGAACTCCTCAAAGAGGAACTGCTCCAACCATAGCCAGTAACCTGTATTACTTCCGTTGTCGCCAGCCATTCCTTGGACACAGTCAGTGAATCTTGCTGTACTATCTAAAACACTTTTATGAACTGGTGAGTTGCTCTCTTCGTTATTTTCATCAAGTAAACCAAGCAGCGTTTCCGCGTCCTCATTATGTTCCAAGAATATCTTTACCTTTTCCTCTTTTTCTTCTGACCATTGCCGTTTTACAAAATCGTTAATTATAGGGTTAATTCTAGTCAAGTGATCATTACTTCTGACGTGCACTAATTTCTGAATGAAGCCATTTTTTTCCAAAGCGTAATTACTAAGGTCAGACATGTCTAAAGTTTCATTTTTTAGAGTCAACTCTCTTAAAGTTTGCTTCTGTTCAAAGTGCAGATAATCAAATGAGCTCTTTATGTTTTCTAAAAGAAGCCTATCCTGCTCTGCCCTCCTCGCCCTCTCAACGTTCTCTTCTTTTAGCTCTGTTTTCCATATAAGTTTTTTTTCCTTACCTGACTCATATTTTTTCCAAAGAGACTCAACTGCGTAAGAAATTGCTTGACCAAAAAGAGCCCCGACTCCCAAACCTAGGAGGAGCGTAACTATATAAAGCTGCTCTGTAGGTATTTGAGTTTTCGCTATAGTCGGCTCAATGTACTTCCAAGAAAACACAAGTGCGGCTGCGACAGTAATATATTTAATACACGCTTTTGGCGAAGTAAGAGCTGCAAGTAGCTTTATTATAGTTCCTGCTGTTTCACTCAATGAATATCCCTAAGGTAAAATTCCTGTTGAGAGGTTCAATACGCTTTAAAGTCGGCTATCTATAAGGACTAATCCCCAATAACATCAGGTCTGCTACTCGCAAACCTATTTTGAGAACGAAGCTGCTTTAAATACCTAATTTCCTTCTTCACTTGGCACTTAGTTTACTAAGAAAATCTGTCATTGCACTAGGTCCCTCATCACTCTTTACCATATCAGTCGAGCTCGGTCTAAATAGGGTTTGCAAGATTAAGTGTCGTTCATCCTCTTTCGGCCCTTGCCCTTTTCGAACTAACGCTAAATATGTATGTATCATTGTTCTGCGCTCTTGCGCATCAGTCGCCAAGTGAAGATGTGACATAAAAATATTTGCTAGGACTTTCGTCGTCCATATGCCGAAAGTCGTTATTATCGCGGTAGTTATAAGCTTGCTTATTAAAATCTCATTAAATGGTTTATTCAACGACGCGGAGGAGAAGTAAATTATTGACCAGATTACCGCTATCACTGAGATCACCAACGCAATTCCGAACCATATAGATTTTATCCTGTGTCCTTTTTGTTGGAGCCCCCAATACCTTACCGATGCGTGTAAAGAAAGCTTCTTGTCATAAGTTGTGGTTAGATTTTCAAGCTCGTCCTGTGTCTCTTCTAATTCGGCCTTAAATTGCTCACTAAAGACTTTGCGTTCCGATTCGAGCTCTTTCTTCTGCTCATTAACACTCTTTTGCCAGCTCTCAATAAAGAGTTTTGACTGATCATTCAGCTTTTGGACTTCTTCGATTTCCGATTGAAGCTTCTGGCTAAACTCCGCCTTAGCCTCCTTAAAACTCTCATCCCAACGATACCTAAGTGCCTTCATAGCCTCGGTTTGATTTTCCTTAAAAGGCTCGTGTCCTGAAAAGTAAGACTCTGCCTCCATAAGACCGACCCACATAGTGCGATCTATAGGTTTCATATTTCTATCAAAATACGTAGCCAAAACAGCTAGAGCTTTTTCCGGAACCAATTCAAGCTGCTCTTGGTAGAACTCATAAAAAGGTGCTTCTTCGGTGAAAATTCTCCTCTTTTCAATAAGATCATTAAACCCCTTGGAAAAATCATGCGCCACTTTATTATAGCTTTCAGGCGAGCCAACATTGTTGATTAGAGTGCCACCAAGGCTTTTCAGGTGATTCCAAGACTGATCGAACGACATGATAAGCTCTCTAAGCTCATAGTTTCGAGCGATATTATCTAGCCTTCTATAAGTTTTCTGTTGATCCTGTATCCACCTCACCAGTTTTTCAGGATCATCAAACCACTTACTTCCCGTTTCAGTTTTTATCGTCACCCTTTTCATGGATGCATTCTCATTGTCAGCCATATTTTTTCCTTGCCTTTTAACAGCTAACCAAGGATACAAACTCAATTGCGCCCTCAAGCTATTAAGTTGCTCAATAATTGAGAAAAAAGTATAGTGCCAATATGCAGCAATCCGAGAAGCATGTCTAATGCTACGGCAGCGCGTTGATAGCCGAAGTTCTTTTTTAAAAGCAGGGATCTGGGTCAAAATAGTATTAGGAATAACGAATCGGTAATAGTAAATACCGAAACGGTTTTTGATGAGATATGTTGGAGCTGGCACTGTATCACCTATCTGGGACACCAGTGCAGAAAGTTAAAAATGGAGTAAAAATCAAATTTTGCCCTAAATTACAAATTTTAAGTCGTTGTAAAATAAGGCAAAATTTTATAAATGTGGTGGAGCTGGCGGGAGTTGAATTGTTATTTTTTTCTTTCATATCAAGACCTTAAAAGTCGATTGGCTCGAGTTTTAGTTTATCCCAAGCACTAGGCTTCACGTCATAAATTTTTACATGAGACAACTCACTGTTTGCTGCGATTGCACTTAAAACATTTACTCTCTCATCATCTGAAATATTGTATCCCAAAAATACGGACTTAAAAGCACTAAATGGAACCTTAGCACAATATACCGATGTTCCTATCTCTAAATTTCCATCCGTATTCTTTGATTCCTTAACCAAATCACAATCTTCTAGCTTATAAAGAACCCGCCTTTCTCCCTCATTATTCCACCTAGGAGATTTAGCGAATAGAACTGAGTTAACTACCGATTCTAAACCAATATCTTCGTAAAAAACCTTTAGTAATCGTTCCTGCAATGAGTTCTGATTATCGTCTTTTAAAACCTTAACTCCGTGGAACCTCATGACACCTTCGTAATAGCTAAACTGCAACCTGTTTTCATCCGCATAAGACACTTTTTCCGCACGCTTAAATGCAAAATATTCATGCGATTTGTCAAATTCAACGCATATGCTCCTTCCCTCACTAGCATAATGGCTCCACATCAATTCATCTAAACAGTTCTGTGAAAGAGATAGGACACCAAATAATTGGCTAAGCAATTCGACGAGCATTTTATTTAATCCAAGTACTTTTTCTTCAAATTCTGAAGTTTCCTTTCCACCAGTAAACCCTTTTAAACCGGGAAACCTTTCTGTTGTCATTCGAAGAGAGGCCGGTTTTAAAGCCATTTCAATCGCTTTTTGTGACGGCTCATAATCGGGAAGTTGATTATCTCTTTTTAAGTTGACTCTAACTAACTCTTTGTCCATAGGAGAAAATTTATTGAAATAACCTATGACTTTACTCTCCGACAAAACATCGTTTAAATTTTTTGGTTGTGTAGCTCTAAATAAACCATTTTCGAAGATGCTACATCTAACTCCACCATCTTCCGTCAAAGATAGATATTTACATAACGTGCCTTTATCTCCTGAGAAAAAGCTCATAAATTTCCTTTTTTCTGACGTAGCTAGTATTTTAGAATAGATAATTAGAAGGCTATATTCTTCTGTTGGGCTAAGGCGGTGGTTAATAGATGCTCACCTTACTATGGAATCCATCGTCCATAAACTTTCCTTATCATTCCCCAATCCTTATGACCCAACTGATGAGCAACCCACATGGGATTAGCTCCCTCAGATAGCATTATGGATGCATAAGTATGCCTACAACTGTAAGGCTTCGAGTACCTTACACTAGCTTTGCTTAAAGCTTTAGTCCAGAACCTTTCTCGGGGAACTCCCTCATATTTCCATCGTTCAAGAGTGCGAGGATCAAGAAAAACAAATTCAGACACACTACCATAACCCTTAACTCTACAAAGTACTTCCACCGCCTGTCGTGAAAGTGCATGATTTCGGTTACTTCCTTGAGTTTTAGTACCCGCCTCGCGCCCTTTGACAATAGACTCTCGAATGAAAATAACCTTTCGTTCTAAATCTACATTTTCCCAACGTAAGCCTATTTGCTCACCAGTACGCAACCCTGTCCAAAATGCAAACTCATAAAAGTCTCTGGCGTAGCCTTCAGGTAGCGCAGACAATATTTTTTCACGTTCTTCAGGCGTAAAAGGCTTCACTTCTTTAGTCTGATGCTTTAAACGTTTAACACGCTTCATCGGATTCTGGTCGATAATGTCGTCGTAAACCAGAAAATCGAATGCTTGACTCAATAAGGAATGGACTTCATTAACCGTCTTTGCGCTTACGGTTGCTGTTCGTTGCCACTCTCTAAAGCGTGATGGAGTGAAGTCTTCAACAATAATTTTTCCGAAATTTGGAATGACATGATTATCCATCCGACCACGATTGGCTTTTTCGGTACTGAACGCCCAATTACGATAGCTTTGCTCGTACCACCGAGTCATCATTTGCTCTATGGTCATGTGGGCGGCTTTATTATCGCTAAACTGAAAAGCATTTTTTGACTCTGGAAAATACTCAAAGTAATCAAACTTGCCGATTTTTATCGCCATTCGAACTTCTTCCAAATGATCGCGAAGTCTTCTTAAATTGCTCTCAGTTGGTCTGACGTAAATGGTTTCACGGCAACGCTGATGTCGATAGAGAAACTCCATCCGAACCGCGTTTTTGCCAGCATAAATCCCTGTATACTGTGTAGCTTTCATAACTCAGTACCTTAACCGTTATTTTCTATCCAACGTTCATAAGCTTCTATATTGACGTAGTAGCGACCGTTGACCTTCTTGTACTCTCTGGAGAGCATCCAACGACCTCGTTCCATCAGACCGTAAGCCGACCTACGAGTAATACCTGCCATTTCGCAAAACGATTTCAACTTAATCCAACGCGGTTGTCTCATGGTCTATTCCTCCCCGTTGTCGATTTCAGCTTTACGATCAACTTTCTGGCGACCCATGACGACGTCCCAGTACTTTCCTATTGTCTGAGCAAACCGAAAACCAATGTTTCGTTTACTGTGTTCAGTGCTTTCAGGGCAAATATCTTCGTACTTCAGGCCAATGGCTTTTTCATATTTCTTCATAGTGTTCGCGCTATGCACCATACGCAAAACACGCCAACCGTATTTTTGACCAACTACAATGGCACCGATTGCGGTTTCAATGGTGCTGATATGTCCCCGATAGCTCTCGATAGAATCAATCAGCACTTGGTTTTGTTCTTCCGTTAGAAAATCAAACATCGTGTTTAACCTCATATTTTGTTTAACTTCAGGTTAAATATATAACTTGAGGTTAAACACTGTCAAACATGAAGTTAAACTTTTTTACTCTGGAATACTCTCCTCTACGTAATTCAAACCCAGTTCTGAGCGCGTGAATTGACGTAACTCGTTGTGAAACTTAACAATAACTTCAACTTCTTCATTCATGCAGAGAACGCCCACAATCAAACCAATATCTTCGAATCGTGGTGTTTTCACTTCGGCACGATGAATGGCCATATTCAAAAGTGATACGGCTTCGTCTATTTCAAATTCTTTCGTTTTATCTTTATCTACTATCAATTTTTGTTTCATGTTTTATGTTCCGTACAGTTATTTACACAAGTCCAAGACCACCGGTTCTAATGGGTTCCCCCTGTCGGGGAAACCCATTAGACTGCGGCGGTGAAGACACCACTTCCCAACCCTCGGAGCGAGTTATCAGAGCTTGGTGGCCTATTCTGATCCCTTTCATACTGGGTTGTTTGGGTTCACCGTATTTATTGCAATTACGAGAGTCGTTAGGAGGAATAACCTCACCTGTCAATTTATCAATGACTTCTGATTGCTGATAAATAGGTTTAATCAGATGATCTTTACGTGAGGTCTTAAAGCCGCCCATGACACGCCAGTACTCTGCCCAGTCGGCAGCGTCAGCGGCGATTCGGGCTGACTCTAAAATAGGGTTGTTACTTGATGCTTTCAGGCGGCGTAACTCGCGATAAACGCTGACACTCGGACCACCAAATTGTTGGAATTGTCTAATTCGGTGGGCTGACGCCCAAGCTCGGGTGCAGTCCGCGGCTAAATCGCCTGCATGCCTGCACCCCTCGCCCTCTTCTTTAAATCCTGTCATGCCTTTTGCCAAATACTTAGCGAGGTAAGATGCAGCAGAGCCAAGTTTACGGTCTATATCTTCAAATTGAACCCTGTGCTGTTCTGCGCCTTTTTCATTGGCTGACTCTTGCAGTGCATAGTGCTTAAAAACTTTTTTTATATATTTCGCATGGCGTTTTTCGCAGTTCAACAACAGATGCCAATGTGGTGTGCCGTCATGGTGAGGTTCAACAACTCGCATTCCGTAGAAATAAATTTCAGCCCGTTTCAGCTTGGCGCGGATGCGTGACCATTTCGTGTTTAAATGTTCCATGCACTCTTTTACTGTCGCACCGTTATACTTCCCGTTGATGTGTCCGGTCTTTTTCAGGGCAGCATGCATATAGCCAGGTACGGTTAGTGAAACCATCATAGAGTGGTGGTCTTGTTCCTGCGCGACCATATCAAAACCTTTTACGCGGCTTATCCATTCACAGAAGCGCACGTAAGGGTTTGATACGTTATGGTCAGATACTTCTTTAAGCGAGACTTTTTTCCCATCTGGACTTTGCAAGTAGTGGCGTTCTAAGTACTCAATAGCCTGTTGCTCGCTGACTTTGTATTCTGAGTAGGTAATGTCACCGCAATATTTTTGGGTTCGGGCGGAGACAAGCCCAATTGCACGCTCTACCTCAGCAATCACCTGCTTACGCTCACGGCGAAGCACACTCAGCCAAAATTCTTCATTGCTCAGGCGTGTCTGGAGTTCTTTCTCAGTGTAATCAAGCTCAGCAAAACCATATGCTTCAAACTGGATAACGGCTTCGGATGGAAAAAGCTTCTCGAACTCAAATGCGAGCCGTTTAGCAGTTGCCTTGAAACCACCATCAGCCAACAAGTTGATTTCTTTACGGTAGGTAAAATCTCGTAGGTGCTGGAAAAAGTAATGTGCTTTTTCTTCTTCAAATTCCTGTTGCGGTTTAAGCACTTTATTGAGCAGTGACAGCTCAGTGAACTCGTAGTTGCTCCCAAAATTTTGCATAACGCTTCGCCAGTTTGCAGGCAAAAAGTTGGCGCCCCGTTGGCAAAAGTTGGCTTCAGGTTGGCAAAATTGAGGGTATTTCTGAGTACTTGAGAGTAATTGACGAACAGAGTCGGTTAAGCTGGAGAGCTTGCCATACTTGGGAAAGAAAGAAACGGCGCGGTGTGCGCCGTTCTCGGAATTGGTGGAGCTGGCGGGAGTTGAACCCGCGTCCGCAATACCTACATCCTCGGTCCTACATGCTTAGTCAGTCATTTAGTTAATCAGTGTGACGCCGACTGACAGGCTTCACAACTGACGAGTCCGATTGGTTTTAACGCTTCAGCTCCGGACAAAGCCTCCACGCGAGTCTACATTAGTTTGAGCCATCCTGGTCCGGTCTCGCAGACAAAGCGCCGGGGGATGGGCTTAGCGGGTTATTAAGCCGCTAGAGCGTAGTTGTCGTCGTTTGCAACTATTAGGTTGAGGCTTTTTACGAGGCCTGCCTCACCTCGGCATGCACCTTGGGTTTCGTGTATCCCGTCGAATCCAGATCAGCCCCAAAGCTATTACTTACGTAACTTGTGTACTATAACTCAGACACCGCTTAAGTGCTATAAGTTCTGCACTCAAGCGGTTATTTATTGGACGTTAAGTTAGGTATTAGGCAGCCATATACAAAACTTTTTCAACCAGCTTGCTAATGCCCTCTTCGGCATCCGGCAGGTTTTCAGCCAGCATATAGGCCGGTGTGGTCACTAACTGGTGCTTGTCATCCACGACAATATCACGAACACCACAGTTCACGTGCTCGCCGCCCATTTTGTTAATGGCACTGGCAACTTCTCCGTCGTTACCAATAGTCACT
>Ga0206123_10001908_pt1 | contig 18825 bp, 20 predicted proteins | sample Helgoland_Spring_2_FD_160086 | JGI IMG/M metagenome (GOLD analysis project Ga0206123, IMG submission 160086) | Pelagic subsurface seawater microbial communities from Kabeltonne, Helgoland, North Sea - Helgoland_Spring_Bloom_20160316_1 | ecosystem: Environmental > Aquatic > Marine > Epipelagic ...
CGCAAACTTTATCACCGGGTGTTACAAACATCGGAGGTAAAATGGAATTTGTTAAAGATGAAAATTTAGCGCCATGGAATTTTGGTGGCTATAAACTAATGAACGATGCTGGATATTTACAAGCTCAATTTTCTAATAGTCTTTTATTGTTTACAGAAAGAGGCGGCTTTGTTATACCTCAAGTTCCTACCGGCGTAAGCATAGCCAAGTCTTTGCAAGATGGAGGCCCATTAGTAACATCTATAAACGTAGGAATTTCTGATAACAAGGTTAACACCACGATTAAAATGGATTTATATACTTCGAGCTTTGGTAAATTACAAAAACAGAAAGAAGGAAATATAGCCCAAATAACTAGAGAAAAACAAAAATTGACGGATCAAAGAAATAACGCAATCAGAAGAGGTATGGGTAAAACCTTGTCAAACAAAAACTTTTATGAATCTGTTATTAGAGGTGGTGGGCAAGCTCTTATAAATGCGGCACAAGCCTCTTCTCAACACTTTACTGATTTTGAAAAAGGAAAAATGGAACACAACAATATTGTGGTTTCTGCTAAAACTTCTTGGGAAAATGGAGTACCATTAAATTTAGATGGCACAGTTGATCAGGCAGAGAATCTATCAGCCCTAGTAAAAACAGGAACAAACTTTGTTCAAACAAGCGTAGAGGGTTTGCAGAATATTTTTGGAATGAATCAAGACTCTGTTGACGAATCAAAAACTCAACAAAACATAACGTCAGCTCCGATTAGCAACTTTCTTGAGCTTCTTGATGAGGAAATAGCTGAAGTGAGAGTAAAATACCAGCTTGACCAACGTAGTACACCACAGGAATAGGAGAAAAAATGGAAATAAATAAAAAAAGATTTGAGGTAGACTTTCACCAGTTTAAGTCAGATAGTGAATTTTACAAGCAATTAAACTTGTCAACTTTTACTACTGGCACGTTATTTAATTGGTGGGATACCACGGGGAATAAAACAACAACAGATCAGCGATATAAGATTCGGAATTTGATTCAGGAGGCTTACGCCGACCAAGTTATAGCCGATCCCGATTGGGCTAACGCAAATCCTCATCCTTTTTTCCCCCAAGATATTGCAGAAAAAATTCAGTTTGAAGCGTGGAGGTTTGAGGACAACAACAAGGGTAGCTATCAAACTATAACTGGCCTTGAAAACTGGGAGTGGTCAGACCCAAGAAGTGACGTTCGAAGTTTTTCTTATTCCGATCTTAGTCTTGGCTCATTAAGCGAGCGGTTGTGGAGCATACAGGGAACAGGTCTGCAAAATAAAAGGATGTCTTTTTCCGAAGATGTAGCTATAGACAATAACTTGAGGGTTTTGACGCAAATAATCGGTTGCAATGATTATGTAAGGCTAAAAGAGATAGTTGAACCAGACACTAAAAACTGGTCTTCAATAGATTTGGCTAGAAAAGAATTTATTGATGATATAAAAACTTCTAGAAGTGGATGTATCAGTATTCCCCACTCTATTTATGTGAACGTAACTCCAGATAGATCAGAGCCATGTCCGGTACAAGAAGATATAACCATCAATTTATATCTTAGAGACCACCTTAAAGATGCCTCAAAACGTGCTTTCTTTGCTTTGCCCGCATTAAAAAAGGTTGGCATACGTAGCGATTCTACAGGTAGACCATACGGAAGTAAAGTTGACGGAGATTTGACTTCTCCAGACGAAACCAATGAGAATCAGAAAGTTGCAGCAGATGTAGATTTGCAATTTAACGAATATACTCAGTCTTGGCAAAGTGGTAGCAAAACTATCATAGCTAAAATTACTAAAGCGGTTGGTAGAGCGACCGGAGGTGATGACTTAGAAGCTCTAGAAGCGATGGATACAACCGAGACACTTAACTCACCAGATGATAATTATTTAGCAATGGGTACGGGTGAGGCTATGCCCATCACTATGCAAAATGGAAATCCGTACCAATGGACTCCTAACTACGCACAGCCCGCTGACTGTCGAGCAGGAAATACCGATAAGGCCAAGGTTCTTGTTTACAACCCAGACACAGAAAAATCTTTTCCTGTAGGGAAAATGGTAATGCTACACGAGGTTGATGGTGTATGGATGCCGCTTGAATTTGGGTCTGGTGAGGACACTACATTTACCCCAGAATCTGTTTTCCAAGGCAGATGGGAAATTCAACAGTTCGCAACCAATGCGGGCAACTTTTTTGCCTACGGCGTTCCACAAAACTCTGACGCTGTATACAAACCATACCTAAACGTGGGACAACTTAACCCCGTCGATGCGGAGAAAGTTTTCCATAGAAGATACTATAAAGATGACACTTTTAATAATGGTAGCGATAATGACCCGATAAAATATGCAGGAAACGCTAACGCTTGGGAAGATGTGCTAGAAAGGCTGGAAAATGAAAGAAACGGAAGCTATGTTAGACAAATAACAGGGTTTGATTATTTAGAAGATAAAATTGGCGGTACTCGCGGAGAAAGAAGATCTATAAATAGAACCTTGTTTGATGTTCTTCCAAACAATTCAACATTAGATAATACGGAAAGTCCAAATAACACTGTGTATTTTGGAGCTGTTTTTCCTGATGGTTATATTGGCGACAACGTTGGTGAGACTACAGAAACTGGCCCTCAAATTTTGGCGCAAACACCAAGGCTACATCACATAAAAGCCTATGCTTCTGAAGGAACATTTTTCCCCAATACAGATTTAAATGATATTGTTATTGACAGTGTGGATCAGGTACTCCCGACTAGCATCCCTGAAGATAACGTCAGAAGTGCATACCGTCATAACAATCTTGACTCAGACGACAAACAAATAGACTTGCTTTATGATTACGCTGCAAATGGCGTTACTGATATGAAGCAATTGCCAGCAGATTATGCCACGCACTGTTCTCCAAGCGGAACTTATGGTAGACCTATCACCAATATGCAAAACATTGTAAAAACAGACAATTTAGTTGCAGATGCTCTACAACAAGCGTTTCGAAAAGGTTTTTACACAGGGCTGTACGCAGCAAAAGACTCAGAGCAAATTGGCAGTGGTTTCTACAACTGGCTACACAGAGAGCCTGCGAATGGATGGGGCGATGATGAATATGATCATTCACTAAGTGCTTTTGACTGGAGACCTCTTAGGCCAAACAGAATACAGTTTAGACCTTTGCAGGCAGAGCTGTTTGCAAACGATCACGGCTTGGACTCAGCCACAGCAATTCAAGCTCTTTATACAGACGAATTCAGGAGAGATTGGATATACAATTTTCTATCTACCGGCGTTTTAAAAAAGAACGGGGACAACGATCCTGTATGGAGTATAAGAAGCAGAAAAAGAGAATCAGCGGGAAATTCAAACTTCTTGTATCCTGAAGCGTTTGGAAGCTATACAGACATGGATGGGAAGCCATCGAAGGGTTTGCTTCACAACAATGATTACTCGGCAAGCGTTATTTCTTTTTATAATCCTTCTAATCGAGTCCCTAAAGGCGTTTATCGTTGTGCGACTACGGCAATTAAATGTAATCACAATCGCGTAGAACCCGCAAATAACGGAGGAGGCATAGGCGGCGTAGGAGTTATAGGTTCCGTTTGCACAGTAAGTGCATCCAGTAGAATTAATTTTATTACAGCAAATAAAATAGGTATGATTTCTTGGTTTCTCAACAAGAGATGGTTTCCATCGTGGGGTGGAGCTGTTTCTGATAGATACGATAAGTTTGGAACTACGGATTTATCTGTAAGAGTTTATCAAGCTCACCCAAGAGAAGATACGCTGTATGATTCAAGGTTCTTTGCTGTTTATCATTTTAATCAAGGATCAAGACTTCCATTCAAAAAAGAACCTGCTGTCATTCACGAAAAGACTTTAAATCTTATACCTAAAGAGATTTATGATCTATATCAGCGTTCCGACGACGGTACTATAAGCACCTTGAACTACAGGTTTGAAATCGTAGACACAGACGGAGATGGCAATATAGACTGTTATGTTGATGTCGCTGAAACAGATGTAGATGTGCGCGTGCCTTCTTTCGTAGAATTTGCAGACGATGCCGCGATTAAAGCGTTGTATGATGCGGAGATAGTTGAAGTTAAGGACTATACACGGCAACCAGCGTCTATTACTGGCGTGAACGCCTTTGACGATGGGGGTGACAGAATTTTCAAGAACGAAGTGTATTCTGAGAATACTCAGACTACGGCATGGAAAAGACTTTTATCAAAAACACATTGGAATGTCGAACCAAATCGAAGAGGGAAACTACTACCATACAGCAGTAAAAAATTAACACCGCAATTACCACATATTTTCTTTAACAGTGGAGCGACGGATCGTCAGGGACAGATTTATGCTGTTTCTGACCAAATAGATAACTATGATCAATTAGGTAGTGATTTTCCCACATTAGAAAATGGGAAAAAGGCAAGAGAGGTTGACCTTGTTTTGGTTAATTTGGGGCAAGGCTACGAACTAGGCGATAGATTTAAGGTTGAAGGGTTTTTAGACAGTGACTTGAAAGTTTCATCGATTGGTGTAAATGGCTGTATAACTGGACTGGAATTTAACTTGGTGGTAACTGGAGCTAGCATTAAACCTTCAGAATTCAAAAAATACGGCACTGATTTAAATCCAAATGTTTTGTTAGACGCTGGCATAGAATTCGACGACGATGGAAGCCCGTACGATTTGAGTCGCGTGACTGAAAACACCAGAGGTGGAGCTAGATTAACGCCTTTCAACAAACTCAGTGTTAGCGGCAAAGGATTTAGCGCATATTTTACTAACGCAGTAGTAAGAAACCTCACGATAACTGATGAAAAACCTAAAATTGCCTCATATCAAGATTTCACACAATTATCTATACCTTCAGATAAACGCCAAGGAGGTAGTGCTGGAGAGGACTTTTTGTTTGGATTCTTCAAATCAGGCAATAATTTTATTGATATGTCTCAAGGCGAAAGAATTGTCAATGTAGACATTACACCATACTCATCGCCTAGCGGTCTGTATGATTGTTTTTTACATTTCCACAACGATATATCTCATACTTGGTTGGACAACGCTAATATTTGGGGCGCGCACAACAGTTATGATCAATATATCCAATTAGAAATAAACCCTGTTTAAATCAACGAAAAACTATTTTATGTGTATAATATAATAACCATAAGGAGAACTTTAAAATGGCTACTATTACATTTCACGCAAACGGTCACAAAACGCAGTATGCGACTGCGCACAACACTGACCCGTCGCTTATATCACACACTGAAAACTCTGGAGTTGGATTCTACGGTGCGGGCTTTGGATTATCTGTCCCTGTAGGCCAATATCAAGAGTCTAGCTACGTAACCAACGGTGATGGTACATCTAGCGGTGTAAAACTTAACAATACTCAATGGCAGTCTGTTAGCGGCATCAAGTCTAACGGAACAGCAGTTACTGACAACACTTCAGGTATTCCTAACTGGTATGCCCCATTGAATGTTAGATTTGAGCACGACGAAGCCGTTGCTACGCAAAACTGCAAATTGAGAATTTTTGACAGAAACAGCATAGCTTCTCACGCTAGTGGTGTAACTACTCAAGTTTTTGAAATTAGACATCCTCATGCTGTAGAAGGGCATAAAATTGGCTCTGCTACGGCAGGAAGCGGCTCTTTGGCACACAGAGGTGTTGATAACTTTGGCTGGTTTGAATTTGATCCAGCGGACGGAGGAACTCCTCCAGACATGACGTTTACCTCGTCGCCCGGAATGAGTGGCCTTAATACGGTTGATGGTGACCCACTACCATCTGCAAACTACACAGGGCCGGGAGCAGACGGATACATGAACTGGATGACTAAAGAGGGTGCTGCCCACAGGTCAACAAGACACGACTGGTACTTGGCACTAAGTGCTTCTCCACAGTCTATTGGAAGTAAAACAGATTACGGTCTTTACTTCACGATTGAATATCTATAACATTCACATTATTATACGAAAAAAGGGGTGGTTTTTACCACCCCTTTCTTCTTTAAAGGACTCTGGCGTAGGCTTGAATGACTACTCATTCTTCTCTGTCTTAGGATTCCATTTAACCCAACCTCTGTTGGGCAACCAGTCGTCGCCGTCTTTCCTTTTCGGAAATAAGCCACCCCCCTTCTTGTGAGAACCAAAAGCTAGTTTAGCTTGGCAATCCATGCAACGTAGTTCGTAATATAGATTATCGTCTACATTTCTAACTACGAATCGTAGATTTTCCGAGCCACATTTACCACACATCGTCTCTTCAAAAACCTCTTGAAACTTAGCAATTTGAGAAAAAATCTCTCTTTGCGAGTCGCCCTCTAGCTCCACACTAATGCGACCATTTTTAGTTTGATATTTTACCTTCATTAATTTCTCCAATCGTTAGAATAAGCAGTTATAGAATCTGGAACTAAACTAGAATCTGATTGATAATCGTTTAGCTTTTGGATAGCGAGACTAGCTTGCCCCTTATCCACTTTACGTTTGACGTTTATGTCGAATACTTCTTTGAAAAACTCAGCAACGTTTAGATTCAACTGCTTGCACTTGACATCAATAAAATTAGCCTGTGGGTCAGTCATTCTTCCTGATGATTCGTATTCACCTTCAGTTGCTACTTGCTTAGTTTGACTAATACTCCTAGCAATGCTGGCAGTATTCTTCTTTGTCATTTCTTCAGCAGAAACAGTCTTGAGCCTAAGAGCCTTTCTTAATGCTCTACCTTCAGCTCTAGTTGCTGCTGTAGCTGTGTTAAAAACGCAAAATGCGTCGTCCGTATTGCCTTCCCAACAGTCTGCAACATCGCTGAACAGACTACCATCGGCAAATACAAGTTCCCATACCACAGTAGCTCTACCAATCTCATTTCCGCTTACAGGAGCGAAAACTTGAGTAGGTCTGCTACTTACAATCCTTCCTAACAAAAGCTCTGCTACCCGTCTCAAGCCCGCTGTTAAAGGTCTACCTTCGTACAGCTCACTCTTCTCAAAGTAACTTAGAACGTGGTCGTTCCACTCCGGAGAAGTAGGGTCTATCATCGAGTCATTTTGCTCTGTCATAAATCTGTCCTTTACTGTAGTGTCAACATTTTCTGGGGTTTGAAGCTCAATCCCCTCAAACAAATAATCTTCTTCCATTATTCAACCTCTATAAAACGTTTTGATTTAGGCGGGAACTTTTTGCTTATTTTGCTCAAACATTCAAGAACACTTTCTGCAATTTGCTCACGCTTACTCAAAGATTCCTGTCCCAGTGATTTAACTCTAATCACCGCATATCCTTTACTTAGAAGAGCACCAGACTTTCTCAAGTCAGCATTGATTTGCTTCTGAAGTTTTTCCTCTCCCCAGATTGGCAAAAAATGACTAGGCCCATCTACCTCTATAATAGTCTTCAAGTCGGGAATATACAAATCAATTTCCAGATTTTCTGCCGGAATTATTATTTGGTGCATCCTGACAGAATAACCAGAATCCTGTAGTCTTTCCTCTAAGAATTTTTCTAGTTTAGAGCCTTCTTTTGCAGATTTCTGGATTGCCTTTACTCTCTTTTGCTTCATTATTTCTTTTTGCTGTTCTGGCATTGCATCCCATCGCTCTTTAGCTTGTGAAGACCTTCGTTCTTTTTCAGCTTTGCTCATGTTTTCCCAATATGAAGATAGTCCAGAGCTAATTTTAACTTTTTCTGCTAAAGATCTAACTTTACCTTTTGTTGGGTGCTCTCGCCTCCCGCTTTTCAAAGCGTTAGATTGTGCAGAACTTTTCGACTTTAATTCGTAACCATGCTTTTTTAATGTCCTGCGAATTTTATTTGGGTACGTATCCATAGCTTCCGCTATTTGATAGGTACTCATACTATCTTCATTATACATTTTTATAACTTTTTGTTCAAAGTCGTTCATTTTAGCACCTTTAAAAAACTACCAACAGTTAAATCATCTAACAGCTTTGGCTTTACACCAGTTACCCTGTAGAAATTCTTTTGATCCTCTTCCGAAGCCGCAAGAATATTATTTACTTTTTTTGATAACATAATAAGCGACAAAACATTTGTTTCTTGTGAATGATGTAGATAGGAAAGTTTAAACCGATTAACAGTTTTTAAAGCGTGATCAGTAGACTCCAAACATGTCGTCACCAATTGACCAGTAAAATTCCAAACATCTGTAGAGTTAAACATACCAAAATCTGTTGTAAATGGTATAAAATCTATATCATCGTAAAACAAACAAGCGTCTCTAATCTTATCATTTTTAACCGCCTGATTGAGTACAGAATAAATATATCTATTGTGTAGCTTGTCAGGACTCATACTCTTAACATAAAACCCTAAATTCATTTCTCGTCCTCTCTTAAAAACCAATAAATCGTGTGCTCTAAACCTGTTTTAAGGCTGGTATCTGCCTCAAAACCAAGTCGCTCTTTGGCTGTAGATGTATCGAGACATCTACGTGGTTGACCATCTGGCTTGCTACTATCGAAAACAATCTTTCCTTCGTAACCCATTAGATCAGCGATTGTTTCTACAAGATCAACAATCTTGATTTCTTGACCAGTACCAATGTTGATTGGTTCGGGGCCAACATCTTTGTGAATAGCACAATGAATTGCTTTGGCACAATCACCAGCATACAAAAATTCTCTTGATGCCTCGCCTGTCCCCCACACGGTAACTTCTTGTTCGCCGTTTTTCATAGCGTTGCGAAACTTCAAAATAAGGGCAGGTATTACGTGACTACTAGTGAGATTAAAATGGTCGTACATCCCATACATATTCACGGGAATAAGATTTACAATATTCATCCCATACTGTTCATGGTAAGTTTCGCCCATTTTCATTAGAGTCTTTTTTGCAATACCGTATGGAGCATTTGTCTCTTCTGGGTATCCATTCCATAGCTCAGACTCTTGGAACGGAACAGGGGTAAACTTAGGGTACGCGCAAACTGTACCTAACATAATAAACTTAATGTCCGCAAGATATTTATCACGATAATCCCTAGTACGCTCGATCATATTCATACCCATAGCAAGATTGTCATACATAAACTTGCCCGGATTTTCTTTGTTTGCCTGAATACCTCCAACACTGCCAGCAGCGTGAACGATAACATCTGGACGATAGTGTTCTATCATCTTTTTACAAGCGTAGCTATCTCTGAGGTCATAAATTTTGCTGCACATAGGGATTACATTGTAAGTTAGTTTAGACGCATCTTCTACTACAGTGCCTCCACTACCGTCACTAAGTGAGTTCCACGAAGAACCATCAGCTACGTTTACTACGTCGAAATATCCTGCGATATTCTTTCCTAGAAATCCTGATCCACCAGTTAGTAATATCCTCATTATCCGTTCCGTCCATTAACATTCCAAGTTTTAATTTTATCGGATGAAGGTGCTGCACTATCGGGCAACTTTTCTACTTCTAGTGCATTAGACGCAAATACAACCATGCTATCGTCAATACAAAATTCTTTGTATCTTCGAGCGTCTATAATAGGAGGTGCTCTGTAGCCCTCTACAACGCTTCTAAACTCATCTTTGTCAAGACCGTGGTAAGCGATAACGTCTACTTTACCAAGCCACAAGCTAGCTTCAGAAGCGTTTGAAATCTCAATAACAGATTCTGCGTTTGTCAAATAATTTTTAAGTTTTGCGTTCATCGTTGTTTCCCCTTTTGTTTAAATTAATAGTTTTGTTTAACATATTTCTTATATGTTTAAATGTTTTGTAATCTCTTACATATTCGCTTTCGTCGTATTCTTCTGAGCATAACACCAGAAGCATATCATCTCCAGTTAGGTAGGTTTGCTCTGCCCAAGTCATAGTAGGCATTATTCTGGATTGATTTTCGTATAAAATAAAGGTTGAGCTTGTACCTTCGCCGTATCTAAAAGTTACTTCAATTTCTCCCTTTAAACAAACAAGCAACTGCGTGTCTGTTAGATGGGCGTGATACCCGCGTGTTTCTCCCGCTGGCACGCCTGATACATAAAAAAATCTTTTAGCATCAAAATCCATTGAGTTCACTGCAAATAGACTTCCTGATTTGCTTGAATGGGACTTAATTATATTTTTTGGCATAATGGATTACCTTTGATATATCATCGTTAGTTAGTTCTTCATGGAATGGTATGCTAGCAGTTTGGCTAGATGTTTTTTCAGATCGAGACAAATCGGACAGTGGCCCAAGTTCGTAGGGCGAAAATACTTTTCCGTGACAATGCTCGTAATGAATCCCGCACTTTATACCTTCGTTCAGCATTTCATTCAAAAACTTTTTATTGTCTTTGACTCGTATTCTGTAGAGATGTCTGCTCTTATTATTATAGCCAAAAGCTTCATTATATACAGCATTAATCTTGTCTAAAATGCGATTTTTCTCATTTATTTTTTTTAAGTTTTCATTAGCTATGTACGCTTGAATAGATGTCCAGTGCATTTTGTATCCCGGCCAAATATGTTCTCTTTTCCAGCTATCCTTGTCGACAGATGTGCCGTTTGTAGTCATAACCCTAAAGGCATCAATTCTTTCTTTGTCGTTAGATACAACTATTCCTCCGTCACACCCACTAACAGGTTTTGTTGGATAAAAGCTAAATATCATTAGTGCATCATCTTGACCAAAGTTTGAGAACTGATCTTTTGTTACTTCTTGAGCTGAGTCAATTATGTTCTCATGTAAATGATAGTGGCTTCCCACCCAATCGTCGTCATTGAACCATCGAATTCGGTGTCCTGCGTTGACGACCATGTTTGGAACGACTACAGGTATTGTACTCGGAAGGCTTACTGCTGTGGGCGAGAACGATTTTAATGCTAAATAAATTAAGCTAGACGCACTGTTTGCGCTGCAAGCGTATTTTGCCCCAACGTATTCGGCAAAGTTTTTTTCAAATTCTTGGACTATGTTTCCATGAAGCAAATGCGAAAACTTAGACGTGTCTATCTTATGATTTGGGATATTAAATAATTCAATCATTTTTAACCTTAAATTTAAACATTCTTCCCACCGACCCTACAAACTCCAATATATCCATAATAGGCTGATACTCTTTTCGCTCAAAATCATGCACGAAAATATAAGAGTCTTTGTGACACAATTCATCGAAAAGTTTTGCACACTCTACCCTTGCTCTACCATCTATGATCACAATATCATACGGAGCTTTGCTTATGGGTGCTTTTATGTAAGTTTCAAATTCTTCATACGTGCCGTCATTTCCTTCGCTTCTTTGATTCTTGTGTGGCCCTTCAATATAATCTAAGTCAGGTTCGCACAAAATTAATTCTACATTCTTTGGTAACACCCGTTTAATCTCGTTATACCAAGCCTTCTGATGTTCTACAGAAACCACAGATTCGGCAAGCTGGGATAGGGCAAAGGTAGATCCTCCCGATCCATACTCCAAGACTTTAGTTTTTGAGTTTATAGCCGCATGAACAAAGTTTGTCTCTGCTTGTTCTGTCATGTTTTGTGCAGCTTTATTAGGAACCATTTTTTAACTCCATATAGCAAATCCAAGTGTAATCTAGCTTTTCATAGAAAAAAGATTGAAACTGATTACATCTTTCTAAGTTGAGTAATGGGCTTGGGGTTTTGTAATCATCACTATCCCATTCGTCTCCCCATCTAGTTAGTTCGCTTTTAAATATGGGCGGCATCTCTTGATAAACTGACAGTACATTCATCATGTAGTTGTAATCTTCTGGGCTTGCTCCGTGAAAAGTTCTGTTGCCACCAACATCAATTACGTAGTCCTTTTGGCTCAATATTTTTTTAGGAGTATAACAATCGCCTTGGGTCGGTGCATAATTATCTTCCACTATTATATGGTTAAGTCCTAACTGTTTGCACCTCTTGATTCTCGGCAAGCAGTTTTGATGATCGTCAAAGAAAACTAGAGTATTACTCGGATTAAGTTTTGATTTCCAATCTATGTCTAAAAAGTCTTCTGTAAAATATTCTACGTTAGGACTTGTGTATATTCTAAATCTAGGTTCTGGGTCAATTGAAAATATCTTTGTGTTGGGGCTAGCTTTTTCTAAGAACCACGTTCCCAAACCTTTCCACACTCCACTTTCGATCAAAAATTTAGGTTTAATCTTTTTGACTATATACCATGCGTGAAACATGTGGGGCGATTTCATGCCGCCATCATTGTCTATAATTGGTCTAGAATCGTACAGCGTTTTAAACTCTTCTAGATGCTTGATCATATCATCGCGTTGAAACTTTAAAGGTTCTATCATTTTTGTTCTCCTGTTTTTAATTCTGCCCAGTAACCATAAAATTCATGTCCTAAATTGATTTTAATCCATGCGTATCCATTTTCGGACAGCATTGATTCAAAAGACTCTAGATTATGGTGATACTGACATGTTTGTATCGTGTCGTAAGCTGATCCGACTGTGTAATAACTTTCATCTTCGACTAACTTTAATCTTTGAAAATAAACTCTTTTAGGCTGTAGCTTTAGTAAAAAATCTACTGCTTCATCTCCGTTGGGCATAACGTCTATCATTGCACTTTCTAGCACAAGGTCATACCCTACAAAGTCGTCTTTTTGTAAGTCCCAAAAGTCTTTAACGAAAAATCGCTCAGGTTCGCCCCAGTTTTCTTTAGCTATTTCAATTGCATCTTCAGAGTAATCTAAACCATGATATGAAATTTGAGGAAGATGCCTTTTTAAAAGTTTAGAGATTGCCCCAACGCCGCACCCTACCTCTAGTATAGAATCTACGTCACCAGTTCGGGAATCCTCCAATAAAAACAATAAAATATTCCAGTGTTGCGGATACCCTTGCGGCTGATTCAGCTCTTTTAAATTTCCTTCTAATTGTTTTAGAAAAACTTCTTTATTTTTCCATGAATCTTTCATAAAACCCTTTCATTAAACCTTTAGCCGACCCTTGGAAATGTAAGGAGTTAAATTTTACATCTCTTTTAAGTTTATTATTATGTACGTAAATATTGCCGAGTTCGTCAAGTTTTGTTCTTTTAAGACCCGCTTGAAATTCAAAGTCATTATCGGGGACATTGATATTATGATCGTATGTCTCGTTGTCTATGATTGCCATCATTTCTCCGACTCTTCCGGGTCCACCACCGTAATCTGCGTGGTAGTGGAAATATTCCAGCAGCGTCATGTCACAAACACCTCCCGGCAGACCAAACTTTCTTCTAACATCAAAGTGAGATGCAATTTTGTTATAATCATAGGAGTTTTTGTTAGAGTAAATTTTCATCAGCATGTCACAGAAATTGTGAATACCTTTAAGAGTTACGAAAGAAGAAATGCCAGCAGTTCTATGCAATAGGGTCATATCGTATTGGCTGAATTTTTTCCATTCTGTATTAGCTTCTTCAAAAAATAGAACATCCGAGTCTATGTAAAAAGCTACTTCTACGCCATTATTCACCATCCAGTTTCTAAGATTGAACCATCTTGTAAAACAAAAAAGTTCGTATGAAATAGGGGTTGTATTCATATGAATATATAGATGACTAAATTTGTCTACATCCTGCATAAGTCCGTTTGGATTAGTGAATGTAAAATTTTTGTCATCAATTTTTGGATCTACATCACCCAACAGGATGACTTGATTTTTTCTACAGGCTTCTAAAATACTATACTGCAAATAGTCTTGAAACCCTCTGTGAATTAAAACAACAGGTATCACCAGTAAGTTCCCCCTTCAATATTGTTAAAGTTAATTGGTCTCGTCGAACTGTCTGGTCTGCACCAATGCTCGTTATACATTGGGCTAACATCTGGATGGGCATCCCATCTTCTCCCTTTGATTCCAAACATTATTTGAAGACCGCCGCCAATGTGAATAGCTTGCTTACCTTGGAATCTAGCGTAATCAGCTAGTATAAGTCCGTAAGCTCCACAACCTATGATTGCAACATCATAGTCTATCTTATCCATCCTGTCTGTCATATACTCTACGCCCGTGGCGAAGTTTACATTCTCTCTGGATGCCGCCAAGCCGCCACCGTTCGTTTGGATTGACTTGATAGTTTTTAGGTCAAACTCAGGTAATATTTTTTTATTATCGAACAACAGCTCTCTTTTTGCGTATTGTTTAATAATGTCATCCTCGAATGGATGTATAACTAAAACCTTCTTTCCTGCTAACGCTTCGCTCCAAGGATTTTCAAAGTAAAATGGCTCTAAAAATCTAAGCTCGAAAAACTCTGCTTGCTTTGCAAACTTTTCTATGACCACAATCTCATCGTAAGAATCCATAGAGCCTAAGAATTTGACGTTTTGCAATGAGTTAGAATAGCAATCAAAAAAGAAGTCTAAAGTCGAGTCGTCGTTTGGAGAAACGCCAGCGTTATTAGACGCGCAAAATCTAGTAGATTCCGTGTAAGTGTTACGCTGAATCTTATCTGATATGATCGTTCTTTCTACCGCACCGATCTTGGAGGCTACAAAAGGCTCTCCAGACAATATAGCTTCTTTAATCTTATTGTTACCATCTAAAGCTGGTGATGGCTCTGGTATACTCATCTAAATTCTCCTAGTTCTTTTTGTATTCTGTCGTTTATCTTTTTTGGGTCTATAGACTCTGGATGATCCCCTCTAAACCTAGAGGTTCTACACTGTCCACGAATATACGGCTTAAACTCATGCACTCCATCGTATTGATTCTCTACATATATTTTAGCTGTATCGTCGCCTAAAACCCAAGGTAAATATACATTTTCAAAATAATTATCAATACAATTATCTTTTGACACACTATCTTTATAATACCCTACCTTTTTGGCAACTTGGGTAGGGAAAACATAGGAGTAGTGTCTCATAGCCACGCCCGTTATGTCATAAAACGTGTCGCTATTGATGTGTTTTGTTGTTATTTCGGTAGGATACTTAATTGTAGGGGGTCTATGGGTTAACCAAGTGGCTCCCAGTTCGTACTTAAATATGCGTAAGAAGTTGTCCGTTTCCAGCTCGAATCCAGTTAGATGGTAATCAGTGCCTCCATAAAATGAACAACTTGTAATTCCTACGCTAGTAGGTTTGTATTCTAATAGAAATTCGATTGTTGTTTCTAGATCTCGTTTAGTATAAAGCTCGTCAGAATCTAGATTCCAAATATAGTCAATATCATCCCTGATATGATCCATATACGCTCTGCATTGCTCATCTTTTTCAGAGAATTGTCCATGTACTACGGTAATCTTATTTTCGGGGTCAGGAAAGTTTTCTAATATCTCATTTGTTCTATCGGTAGATGTGGTTCTTCCTCGCCTCTGCCAATATTCTACCGGGCCTTCCGCTATGAGTATCTGTTCTGCATAAGGATAAACCTGCTCTAAACACTCTTGTAAAACGTAGTCTCCCTCAAAAACTATCATTCCAAAAGCTATTTTTAAGTTAGATGAAATTGTACAACTCCTTTTTATTTGGTTCCCAGTTAAATGTGTCTCTAATTTTTGAAGAGTCTATAGAATACCTAAAGTCTTGCCCCATTCTATTTTCTACAAATTCGACTCTATCCCGCCAGTCGCTCACGCCTTTCCACTTACAGACTTTCTCTACAATATCTAAGTTGGTTAGATAGTTGTACGCCGACACGTTCCAAGTCTGATCTTTTTCTTCTGAAAAGCAGATGTTGAATATAGCTTCTGCGTTGTCTTTGACGTAAAGCCAGTCTCTTACGTAGCTTCCGTCTCCATGAATCGGAATTTTTTGTCCAGTATCCAAGCTGTGAATTATTTTTGGTATTAGCTTTTCTGGGTACTGCCTTGGGCCATAATTGTTTGTGCTTCTTACAATTTGATAATTTATACCGAAAGTTCTAGCATATGCCAATATCAGCATTTCTGCCGCAGCTTTTGTAGCAGAATAAGGATTGCTCGGATGCAGTATGCTTTCTTCTGTTTTATCTTCTTCGTCTAGGTTTACATCGCCGTAAACCTCGTCTGTGCTTATATGAATAAACTTAGGCTTTTGATACACCTTTGCTCTAAGTAGACTTAGGATGTTAAACACGCCTTCTATATTTGACTTTAGAAAAACCTTTGGTGCTTCTATAGAATTGTCAACGTGTGACTCTGCCGCAAAGTTTACGAACACGTCACAGATAGGAATATGGGCAAGATCACATATATCCTCTTTGATATGCGTGTATTGATGGAAATTGTCCCAAGGCAAAGTTTTATTTGAAGCATAGGTCATTTTGTCTATGTCAATGACCTCGTGACCTTCTTTTATCACCTTCTCAACAAAGTGACTTCCTATAAACCCTCTACCGCCAGTTACTACAAAAATCATATTTTCTCCTCTTTATAATATTCTAACACTCTTTTGTAGAGAACATATTCGTCTTTAAGAACATCTTTTATGCAAGCAAGCTCATATTCACTAGGCTTAAACTTGATGCTTTTCGTGGTCTGCCAATCAGGAGGCTCTACATCTGTAAACACTTTTGGATCATTACCAGTTTTTATTGCTAGTCTTCTCAGTCCTTCTTCGCGTTCTTCAGAAAGTACAATCTGCGTGTTTTTAATTACGTTGTCGAACGCTTCGTTTACATCTCCTGTCTCAGAATAAAAATACAATTGATGAATTCTCCATTCATTTGGAAATTTATCCAAGAAGGATTCAAAATTCTCACCCAGCCAGTTGGCATCATCGGATGAACGTCTCGCATGTCTATGAGGGGGCATTTTTCTAAAAAGCATCCTGTTTTGCATTAACATTTTATAGTGAGAGAGAAGTCTTTCTGTAGGCTCCCTAATTACTGTCGTGGTGTAGTCCCATTGCTCAAAATCGCACATCTTATGTTTTGAATGTAAATCAAAGAGATTGCTTTGACGCAAAGCTGCGCGAAAGGTTCTTCCTCCGGTTTTCATCACATGATTAAAGAACATATTTGCCATGTGTTTTTTTAATCTCCATATAATAGTCGTCGTATATTTTTTTAAGACCTGCGTCTTCCGTATACATGTTTTCTGGAGTAAAACAGAAGTGCATAGTCGTAGGTTTATAACTTTCCATATCGTAAATGAATTGAGAAAAATGGCTAAAGATTAGCTTTTGCTTTTTCCCTCTCCAGCATATACATCCATCTTCAGCATACGAATCAAAATTGTACAACATCCATTGCCACGGTGCTCCATGCCCAATATCCCCATCAATGAAAAGAAAAGACTCAGGAAGCACCGTAAATACGTCTAAGTATCTCTGATCACCACAAGTAGCTAATCCCGGATACTTTCTGTGAAGAACCGCATCAGCCCACCAGTCTAAGTATTCTTCACCGCACGCTGTATTTTTAAAATGAACGACTCCAACATTGAACCAGCCGTTGCCGTTTGGATAGTCCATAGAGTATTGTCTGTGTCTAAAAATACCTATGTCTTTCGTACCCATCTTATCAAGCATATTGTTTATACTCTGATGGAAATATATATCACTATCTATATATGTTATAGGTGTTTTCCACGTCCTCATCATTTCTCTGGAAAAGTAGGAGGCTAGAGCGTAAGAGTAATACTTTTTATCTTCTTCTTTTAATTTTTTAAGAGCTGGGTCAACCACTCGATACGTCAGATCAGAATAAACCTTTAAGGATTTACATTCATACGGCTTTAGTTTATTGTATGCTCTCTCGTCAAAACATAGGTAATGCAGCACAAAATCTGTGCTGTTTTTGAGCAAAGACTCATAAAGCGTCAAGCCTTTTGCTAGGAAATTGTAGTCTGAAACCACGCATAAATTTATCATTTTTGCCTCACAACTTGATAACCTTTTGTGCATAAACATTGGTATGGGCGTGGAGATTCCCAATCGACCGCACGCTCATTTTGTATGTCGTATAGAAAAAACCCGTACTCTGTTATAAGTAGATCTCTTATCGCAAACCAATCTTCATCAAAGTGCGTTTCTAATAATATGTTTTCGACTTTATGTATAACATTTTTCATGCCTCGCAAAACATCGTATTCTGCACCCTCAACATCAATCTTTACGAGCTTTATAGATTCTTCATCTTTTAGCATCGTGTCTAATCTTACGGTTTTAGTATTCCCCATGCTTTCTAGATCGTTAAAGCTGGTGTCGTGACCTACCAGTGTGTATGTCTGATCTGTTACTCCCTTAAAACATTCATCATGGCCGTCTTTGTCCGACGCAGCAGCGTTTACCCATTCTATGTTAGACGTGTCCTTACAATGCAACATCATGTGATCTATATTGGCTTTAGAAAGTTCTACAGCGTATATCTTGCCTGTATTTCCGAGTCGCGTATGAAAGTATCCGACATAAATACCTCTACACGCTCCAACGTCTACAACCGTATCGTTTGGCAAAACAAGACTTAATTTATTTAAAACTTGCATGTTTTTGAAATCATGTATATCCATTTTAATCCTCTGTTATTCTACCACGAGGAAAGCCTAAAGATTTTCTAGCTTCAAAGACTCTTTGGTCTCTACCAGAATAATGGAGTGTTTTTCGGACTGCTATATCCACCTCGTTATGGTTCTCAGAACCCTCAACGCTCCAATGCTCATGGCTAACTATAACTTTATCAATATATTTTTCACGGTTCATCCTCTTTATTTCTTCAGTAAATTCATTATCGCAGTAAAGACTTTTGTAGTCTGGGTGATAAATGTACCCAAAACTTTCATACAACTTTCTACCAAGGATAGAAAAAGTAATAAGCTCCCCATTTGTATTCCCATCATTAAAGTGTACGCAACCGTCTAAATTTGGAAAGTGTTCTTCCATTGCGATTGCTATTTCATTATCCCACCCGTCCACTT
>Ga0206123_10001912_pt1 | contig 18786 bp, 17 predicted proteins | sample Helgoland_Spring_2_FD_160086 | JGI IMG/M metagenome (GOLD analysis project Ga0206123, IMG submission 160086) | Pelagic subsurface seawater microbial communities from Kabeltonne, Helgoland, North Sea - Helgoland_Spring_Bloom_20160316_1 | ecosystem: Environmental > Aquatic > Marine > Epipelagic ...
AACTGAGCCTCTCCAAAGTAATTAACTCCCCGAATATCAATCTTGCCCGAATACGGTACTGGAGTGGCGGACCAAAGTGAAAGGGTAAAGACTAATGAAAGTAGTAAAAAAGTCTGTATAAACTTCATGCTCTGCATGATTGTACGATTATACTGAATTGTCAATAAATTGGGGCGGGAGTGACAATTGATATAAAGATTACTAGTAAAAGAGATTTCTGGGACAGATCGTCAGATGCTGACTTAATGAGGAACCGTTGAGCGAGGAGTTGAAGAGGGCGGTTTTGCGGGTGGTGGGGTAGGGAGTTTTAAGAAACTTATTTGATTGAACTATCAGAGTAATTTAAGCATCAATTAGACAAGTGACCCTGCTTCTTCAACACATTTTATTTCTCCTTAAACTAATAGTTTGCTCTCAACTATTTAGCCTTCTGCAAGCTCGTGCGGAATCTTCTAACAAAAGCAGGGATATCCCTCTTCAAGCTTTTACCTTGCTTGAGCAATATTGTGGTAAGTGCCATGGCAAAGGAGGCTCATTTAGTGATGAAATGTCAATTAATTATCAGCGTTTGATTCAAGATCAATTTATTTTACCGGGTGCTGCTGATGAATCAGAACTCTTCCTCGTTATTAAAAGCGGTGAAATGCCCCCTAAAAAACAAAATAATTTTCTATCGGAAGAAGAAGTCGAAATTATAAGACTATGGATTAATTCTGGTGCAGGAGACTGGAATGCACATATACCAGAAAAAAGAGATTTTATTTCAGATGAAGATATCATTCGATCAATTCATGAGGATATCAAGAAGCAAAAAACTCAAGACAGGCTATTTATCAGATATTTCACTTTAACTCATCTGTATAATGCTGGTGAAAAAGAAAGTGCACTTGATAACTACCGATTGGCACTAGCCAAATTGGCTAACAGTTTATCATGGAAAGCAGATATAATACTACCAGATCCAATCGATCCTTCAAAAACAATTATGAGAATCGATTTAAGACACTACGGTTGGGAAGAGATTGATAATGTTTGGGGAAAAATCTCAAATCACTACCCGTACAAAATAAACTTTTTTGATAAGGAATTCCAGAGCCTTTGTGAACTAATCAATAGCCAGACTCCTTTCATTAGAGCTGATTGGTTTATTGCAAATGCATCAATTCCTCCGCTTTATCATGAGGTTTTGGGCTTACCTGACACTGATTTAGAAATTGAAAAAAGGTTAGGAATTAATGTTGAACAGAATTTATCAATATACCCAGGCAAGAAAGTCTGGAGATCTGGATTTTTGCTTTCTGGTGTTTCTAATTTTAACCGCATTATTGAAAGGCATAAATTTAAGTTAGGAGCTTATTGGAAATCTTACGATTTCGATGCTAACACTGGACGAAAGGACATTTTCAACTATCCAGTAGATTTTGAGCATGCAGGAGGAGAAATTATTTTTAATTTACCGAATGGCTTGCAAGCGTATTTGCTTACGGATGAGAAAGGGAAAAGGATTAATGAGGGGCCCATAAATATAGTTTTTAATAAGAATGGCCGTGATCCTGTTATCGTTAACGGTCTTTCTTGCATGGCATGCCATACGAGAGGAATGAGAAAACCAAGTGGGTCTGTAGCACAATTAAGTGATGCAATAAATAGAATGTATTTTAATGATAAGAAACAGAAGGATTACGCCTCCACACTCTATGCTTCAGAAAATAAAATGAATGAACTTATAGATTTCGATATCGAACGTTTCGAAGAGGCGGTGTCCAAACTGGGTGGAACTACTGGAGGTAAAGAACCGATAGAGCTTTTAGCTGACTATTATCACAAATCACTAAATATTGATATGGTATCAGCAGAGGTTGGATTAAAGCCAAAAGATTTCACTTCAGAGTTGAGCAAACATGCAATAAGTAATTATACAGGATTAAGTCTACTCTTTGCTGAAGAGAACGATTCTAAAATGATTGCGAGAGATAGTTGGGAGAGTTTGTTTGGAGTAGTTATAGCAGCACTTGGCAAAGGGAGCATTAAAGAGAGTTCAGATCGTTACGATGAGCTGAAAAAAGATATTTCAAAACAAGCTAGAAATAAATGGATATTCGAAGCTCTTAAAAAAATTGAAAAGGTAAAATAAATTAATATGAAAAAAAACTATTTCAAAGCTGTATTACTTTTAATAACTGCTTATTTATCGTGTTCAGGAGAAGACACACTTAGGAAAAATATCATAAGAGAATCTTTATCAAAAGTATGCTTTCTTATGCCTGAAGATTCTGAAGGAAGGGCTAGAGAACCTGGTTCAGGGTTCATTGTTGGTCCAGGGCTCATTGCAACTACACTCGATTTAGTTGAAGGTTCCCATGTTATTCATTGCAAAATCGCTGGACAACGAACTAGGCATAAAGTTTCAGGATATATTGCAGGTGAAGAAGTCCGTATCGCTTTACTGAAAACCGATCCTGTAATAAGTCTCGATAAACTAAATCTAGGTGATGACGGAAAAGTTTTAACCGGTGATGAAATTATTTCATTAAGTTGTCCAAAAGGTTTGAATGGGGAGTATAGGTATGGAGCGATTAACGGTATCTATTCAGATCGAGAGGGGAAAATCTTTTCGATGACAGCTGACTTAAGGCCAAACATGCGTGGAGGGCCGGTGCTGGACAGTCATGGCATGGTTGTAGGAGTTGCGGACTTCATAAGCTACAGGGGTAAAACACAATCTATAGTTTTACCATCCTACTCGATCAAGAATCTACTTCAAAAGTTTGATAACTCCAAATTTCATTCTTTGGGCAGGCAGAATAAAAATATATATAAAAAAACAAATTTTAATTTAGGAGATAATGCAGTGCAGATTAAAAGGCTAAAACTCTCCGTAAATTTTTGGGAAAATTCTATTACCCCTTTTTTTACAGTGTCAAATAATCTTAATGAACCCGTCACATCTCTTGACATTTTATTAATTGTTTTCGAAGAAGGGGAAATTTTTGCTAGTGAAGAATTTAGCCTCAAATCTTCCGTACCAATAAGACCTGGCATACCCAAAGTCATTGAGGGGCCCAAATTGAGCAGCGCAATGCACACAGCATTTGGCTACAGCAAGAAAATTGGAGCAGGAGAAAAAAAAGTAGGGCTAATAGTGCCAAAGCAAAAAACTGAAATACGTGTATTAAAGATTAATTAGAATTTCATGCCTTAATCAGCTTCGGCACAATCACCGTCTCCCCGTCGATCAGAAACTCAAACTCGTCATCCCTGATGTCGACCACTTTTACATCCCCGTAATGGAGTTGCCTGTGTCTGTCCGCTGAAACGCAGATCACATTACTTGGATGAAGGGTTCCATCCTTACCCGAACTCACAGGAACCACATGATGTGCCTCACAATAGTTGTCTCCGTTTTTCTTTTGGAAAGAGTAGGGGTCCAGTCCCATGGCCTCACTGATCTGACATTTCCTGCCGGCAAGTTTCTTCACTTCCTCTCCCTCATTTCCTCTTTCCCATTTTCGGCTTACCCGCTTTACCATTCTTGGGTTTGGATTGCGGTACTTCTTGGCAATCTCCTTGTCTGATTTATTCTTAAGATCCTTGTCCAACTGAGCGTCGATTTCATCGTCGGCATTGGCGAGTCGAACCAGTTCTTCAAATGATCCTTGGTTGAGAGGAATGGAGGATCCCTGAAAAGAGTCGACCAAATACTTATCGGTAATTCCTGCCTTTGTCTTAAGGTAGTCAATGGTCAAAGGATCATCCACAAGCTTCTTGATGAAACGGATGTCCACAATATGGGTTCTCCTTTGCTTTTCTTCCGTTTGGTCAAGGTTGGCGATCGGTTCTTCGGGGCGAAGGTATGCCTCACTGGTGATCTCCACGATGGCATAGACTCCCGCTGGTCTTTTGGCCTCTCCATTTCTCTCAGTTGCGTTTCTTTGATCGATCCCCACCCTCATTATCCCAAGATGTCCGGGTAAAACCGAAGAAACATCACAGTCACGCACCTGATGGGTAAAAACCTCTTTTTCCTGAATGACCTGATAGACATCTTTCCATATCTTGGGCTTGGAGATGAAAGTCCAGTAACCGCTGACAGGAACCTTACCTGAATTCTGCGTGTTGGATCGTCTCTCCAAATCGGAAGTACTCATCTTGGAAACGCTTAGCCCGCGTGAATTATTTTTAATTCTATAGTTGCCGTAAAGCTTCAGGTCTCTCAGCACGGTGCATAAAGCTTTTACTCTTGCAGGAAAGAGACTTGCCTGAGCCTTCCACCAATTTGTCTCAAAATAGCTCTCGTCCTTATCTGATAGTAAGACCTCAATTTCTTCCTCCACATAGGAATAGCTTTCGTTGGAAAGAACCGTGACCTCACTATCCAAAGAGGAATCCTCAAGTGCAGATTTTATCTCATTATAGAAACCGCTTTTCCTAGTGTTGAATTTTATTCTCATGGCTAAATTACAAGCAAAACGATCCGATGCGATGAAGCAATAAAAGTATGAATTTACAACAAAATCTTTTTTTTTGTCCGAACCATTTGACATTTTGAAATGTTTAGAGGTATTTTGTTTTGTCGGTGATTTTATTAGATCACGACCTCGACCGTTAGCCAACGAGTCTTGGCCCAACATAGGGTAATTTGTTTTGGCAAGTTAAGTTATCTCCACACTCATGAAATTATTCATGAGTTTTTTAAAACTGTGGTATTTCACCACAAAATCAAACAAAGATGACTAAAATAAAAACAGAAAAAATAATACTCAGAATTCCCATGTTCTATGAACATGAAAGTGGAGTATTCACCTCAACAATAGTAGAAGATGCTAACGGCCATTCCGTTATTAATCCAACCCTACAAGACAAGGGAATTACTCTTGATCATTTAATCGAGCAAAGTAATTCGAGAAATCTAGAAATAGAGTAATTAAAAAAGCGGCCTCCATTTCAGTGAGAAGTGGGGGTCGCCCATTGTTCCTGAGCGGAATTCATTTACAGAATTTATTATTTAGGTAGTCTATTCAATTGTAGATGGAAGAACCAACACTAAATGATTTGGTCAACAAAGACCAGAGTGCCTGGAGAGAAGCATTTAAAATACTTTACCCAATTGCCTACAGAACGGCAAAATCTCCCAGGCTTAATTTAAGTGATGCAGATGCGGAAGAAGTGGCCGCACAGGTTCTTCGTGAAATTGTTGATTGTGCGGTAAAGGTTAGTTCCTTAGATGGTCTTAAAGCACTAACAGTAACAGTGAGTAAAAGAAGGAGCATTTCTAAGCTAAGAATGCTAACTGCCGGATCAAGAGGCAGAGGAGTCACCGACTCCATTGACGAATCCAAGGACAAAGAGGGATATTCTGAAATCCAGGTAAGCGATGAGGCTCTTACCCCCGATCAGGACTTAGAAAAGTCCGAATTAATAAAAGGGGTCAGGGATTTTATTGATACCTTAGAAGGCAATGTAAGGGATGTAGTTGCGTGTATATATGTGGAGGGTCTTACTTATAAGGAATCTGCTCAAAAACTAGATATGACGACCAGTAATATTGGTGTATATTTGAGCCGTGGATTACAGAGATTAAAGAAGGAATTTGAAAAAAAACCGGATCTAATGAAATATTTTGGAGAGCTTGCGCGATAACCTATGAGGTATACCACATAATGACAGAGGAAGAATTTAGCGAATTGTCGGCCAAAGTGCTGACCAATGAGGCCACCGAAGAGGAAAGGTCTAAGCATCTGTCTGTCTGCAAAGAGAATCAAAGCTATAAGGAAACCTTTGAAGATATGAAATCAGCTGCTGGCTTATTAACGGAGAATGCTCCGCTTGCTGAAAGTATGAATAGCAAGGATCCTGAAATTCCTGAATTTCTGCTGGAGCAATTGGTGGATGAAGTGAAGCCACAAAGTATTTCCACATCTGATAAGGAGACTTCAGGTTCTACTCCTGAAGAGAATAATACGGTAAGCTTTTGGGCAAAGGTCGCTATTCCTATTGCGGCCGTTCTGGCCATTGCTTTTTATATAAATCAGGATTCCGGTGAAGGAGGAAATTCCATTGCACAAAATGCACCTGATGAACCTTATGTGGTGGCTTCCCTTGAGGTTGAGTTCGGCAGATGGAATGAGCAGATCGTAAGGGGAGGGGATGATAAGAAGGATTGGGTTCCTGAAACCATTGGGTCCGCTTTTTATGAAAACAAAACAGAGCGAAATGAATGGCTAGATAACAGCTCTGAAAAAATTAGGATTTGGATAGATGAGGATGAGGCAAAGATTATGATCCAGCTTCCTAGTCAGAAGGAAGCCTCCATGATTGATCTAGTACTAGAACCGGACAAGCAAAAGGAGCAACTTGTTGAGCTCATGAAACCTTTTTCCTTTCCAAAGAACGGAGTCATGTATCCCGTGCAAGCAGGTGACACTCTTCAATCAATTGCCGAAGAACTTAAGTCCAAACCCGAATGGATTGAACCTGCCAATGGTTTGAGCGGCGAGGGAACTCTTCAGCAAGGAAGGGAGTTATTTATCCCACAGGTAGATTAATTTAATTCAGGATTACCCCTGAAGGTAAGAACAAATGGACCAGCCAGTTTGACAGCCTGACTGACACTTCTTTCCTCTCTTAATTTAATCAGCCAATCCTTCTGCACCTTGGCCATCGCCCTGGGTGCATTGCCGGTCTTCAGAGCTTCCTTGTAGAAGGAGACCATAAAGTCCTTGGTGAAGCCGTCATCCACCGGCCAAAGGGTAAGGAGCAGGTTCTGTGTGCCTGCCATGGCAAATGCTCTCCTGAGCCCAAGCACGCCCTCTCCAGCGCGGGCAACGCCTGAACCTGTGTCACACGCGGAGAGGACTGTAAGCCAGGTGCCACGGAGATCTAATTGGCTTGCTTCTTCTGCGAGTAGGATACCATCATTTTCGGAATCAAAATATATGTCTTGATTATTTGATTCTAAGGTTGCTCGTGCACCTGAAAGCAAAATACCGCTATAGAGCATTGGGTTAGTTGTATCCGATTTTCTTGGTCTATAAGGAAAAGCAAACCATTTAGAGACTTTGGGAAATTCTTTAGGAGATAAGAAATATCCGTGCGTAGCAAGATGGAGAATATATGGAGAATTCAAGGACCTTAGGGATTTTTCAGAAGCATTTCCACCGGTGAAAGAGCGAGCTTTAAAAGATTCTTTCTTCACTAATTCTTCAATTTTCTTAATTTCGATTTGACTTCCTGGAAGAGAAGCAAATGAAAGGCTTCTTAAAACTTCGCTGTTCTTCATTTTTTCCGTCATTAATGCTAGTTGATTGTCTTCAATGTTATTAAAATCTGGGTTTCCGAAACCCACGAATCTTTTAGGTGACTCTTTTTTGATAGAATTTTCTGCAATTAGGTCTCGACCTGATGAGACATTCACAATGCGAAAACTTTCACATAGAAACTTACCATTTTCATCTAAAAGGCAGGAAAAGGGAAGAAAGCAAAGACTGTCATCTGGACTTATAATCAAGTCAGTGGTTTTGTCTGGAAGCTTAGGAGCAATTTTCTTGAAAATTTGATTGTGTAAGACTTGAAGTGGATAAATAGATCCACCTTTTGCCTCTTTTATTTTTATGATTTCTTGATCGATCAATGATGAATTGCCTAAGTCAATCCAATGAGGTTCTTCAGTTCCGTTTTCAATTTTAGTAACTACAGAAACTCCATATCTCACTTCGTAATCAGCTAAAGGGTCTAAAGTGCGATCAATATATCCAATGGTTTCCTTATCATGAGTTATCATCATTGTGAATCCGTCATAAGAGAATCTGTGCCCCTTCTTCCAATCGAAATCAATACCCTTAGAAGCAAAAAAAGTTCTAACTTTAAAACCCTGTGTTTGAAACTGCCTAATGTCTGTAAGCCCATATTTTGATAATATTACAGCATCTTTTGTTACATCGTAGTTCCAATTAGCAGATTGCGTAATTTCTTGGATCATTTTATCTGTTGTCATGGAGTCTAGAGATAGTGTTATTTCAGGTAGATTTTGTTTTATCTCGAGCACAACTGAAAATGGATCGGGATTACGGACCGTGTCTAAAACAATAATACGGAGTCCCCTTTTTGTAGGATCGACTTCTTCAGTATCATGTTTTTTAGCTAACCTCTGAATTTCGACCATAGCAATATCTAAGGGCGTCTTTACAAACTTTATGGATGGGATTTTAATAGACTTATAAAAAGCATCTGATTTTTTTACATCATGCTTGATCATTCGATTAAAGAGAGATTCAGTAAAATTGTAGGATTTAGTATTTAACTTATTTTTTGCTAGAAAACATTTAAGTTTATCCACGAATATTTTTTCATGCTTCAGGGTCAAAATTCTAGAATCAGCATCAAATTTAAAAGAATGTAAATTTTTATCTTCAAAATTAATACCAAAACTTAATAGTGCATTTCCAATAGTTTTATTTATTTCCTCATGATCTTTCATAAAGTTTGGTGAAATTGTTTTCAGAAATTGAAATTGATCTCCTAAAATCTTTAACAATTCACTTTGGGATAATTCAAATTCTTCAGTAATAATTTGCCTTTCCGCATAGAAGACAATTTCACCTTTTTCAATCCGATATGAAGTATTGATCATTCCTGAAATGATGTTAATAATAGATCCAATTGTCATACGGTTTAGTGTTATCGAAATTTTAGGTAAGGGTTTATTTTCAAAGTCTTTTAGCTTTATTTTAATTCCTCTTTTCGATGGTTCGCTTTCAGTAATATCGTGTTTCCACGCAAGTCTTTCAAGTTCTTGCAAGACTTCGTCGAGAGGGCTTCGAAAAAACTTTACACCTGGAAGACTGATCAGTTGAAGTTTTGACTGATTATCTTCTGAGTACGCTTTCGATCTTATCATTTTCCTGTATGGATGATAGTGTTTATATTTGATGAATTCTAAAAGGGCTTGTCCGTCTTTTAGTGAATTTCTTATCTTGTCAAAATTGTCCTGAAACAATAATTCCTTTTCCTCAATCAATTTCTCAGATTCAAAATCATATTTTGTCTTCTTGGCAGTTGGGGCATCGTACCATGAATACAAAATTGCTTCCTCATAAGCGTTTTTAGTTTCCTCGTCTTTAAAAACTAAATACCCATTTTCATCCTGGCCTAAGATGCCGCCATCTTCCAAAAGGTGCCTTTGAAAATTCGCTAGCAATGCTTCTTGATTTTGCAATTTTTTCGGCTTTTGGCGTAAAATTGAATCAAGAATAATTCCCTTCCATTTTAAAATTGTTCGAGATAGATCTTCGGCTTCGCCTAAAGTTCCATATACATCAAAAGGGGCGTGTAAGTTAAGGTAAGCGAGTCTGTCTTTATTTGAAAGAAAGTTGAATGCAATTTCGGTATATGATTCTCTTATATTATTCCCTTTTTTGGCCATCAAAAGTGCTTTTTCCTTCTGTTGCATGAAATTATGAAGCAATGCAAGGTGATCGTAAGATCGCCCTGTTTTTTTATCTTCAGTACTTAATTCCTCTTCAAGGAAAGAATGTCGCTTTTGATAACAATCAAACGCTTTTTCTGGTTCCATTAATCTCAAATGGCAAGCACTCAAATCTTCTAAGATTATTGGCACCAAGTAATTATGGCCTGGGCTCTTAATTTTAGTAAGAATCTTCAATGCTTTTTCAAAGTATTTGACTCGATAATCGGTGAAGCCTTCCAGTTTAGCGAGTTGACAATACAATTCAGCTACCGATTCATGAATTGCACCATGAGTATTCAAATAAATTTCTAAAGCTTTATTTAGGTGATCTCTTGACGTTGCAAGCCAATATAAATCCTTATAAATCCAACCTACTTCTTTATGATTGTCTGCGATTCTAGAATGCGATGGCCCATAAATTTTTTGAAGAATCTCAAATGATTTACCAATATTTAGATCAGCATTCGCGAGCAACTCAGCACTCTTTGACCCATTTGCCAAAAAATCTAATATTTTCACCTCTCCTAATCTTAAATAAGTCCATGCGGTACTTTCGTTTGGTTGAGAAGTTAGCTTTAATCTAATCGTAAGTGCTTTTTCAAGAAGTTTAGCTGCTTGATCGTAGGATATATTGTTAGGATAAACAGACCACATGTAAAGCAAAGCCAAATCTTCATAAATATTAATGTAGGAAAGAGGATCAGTTTCACTTAAGCCCTCATATATTTCCAATGCCCTTTCGTAATATCTAGCAGATTCTTCCTCAGATGAAGCCTCTTTATAAATCTTAGCGATATTATGCAAAGCTAATGCCGCGTGCATTGAATCATAACCTAAATAAAGATTGCTTATCTGTAGTGAAGTTTTAGCATGGAACAGTGCTTTATTAATGTTACCACAGAAGCTGTAGATTTTTGCTACATCCAAATGAATCTTAATTAAAGAAGTGTATTCAGCTGAGTTTTTAGTGTAATAATCTAAACTTTTTTTATAATTTAATATAGCTAATGTTGCATCTTTGGCCTCATCGCTAAAGTATACATGTCCTAATGTCCAATGATCGAATGCTATTAGTTCATTAATGTGTTTTTCAGTTGAATTTTTTTTGAGGGATCTAATTCTGATTGATTCATGTAGAAATTTTATTGCTTTTTTATAGTCAGGTTCAAGAGAGAAAGTGTATGCATGTGCCAAGTTACTAAACACAGTTGCTTCAATTAGCTCATCATTCAGATTACCCCTTTTAATCAAGTGTAAAGCTCTATTGTAAGTGGAGATGGCCTCTTCATATTTCGACGCATTTATTCGGGAAAGTCCTTCGTTATTTATTTTTTCAATTAATTGTGAGGTTTGAGTCGAATTTTCATCTGCAAGAACTGCATACGGAAAGCAGATTTGAATAACCACAAGAATGATTAATTTATTTAAAACATTAAAAAGCATTTTAAGAATTTAGAGAAATTTGTTCCCTTGATCCAAAAGTTAAGAATCTAATTTCACTCTCTACTTATGAAACAATAAAAATATAATCAATTAATAAAGCACAAAATCTTAATTTCCCAGTACCTACAACTCCTCTGGTAGTGGGTCAGGATATTCGGTTCTCCAAAATCGGTATCTATCTTGCAAAATAGAAAACAGAGGCACGAGAAATCAATCTCGTGCCTCTGGCAACACACATTATCAACACAAAGGAGACTAGAAATTTAGTTGATAATCATTTTTAACGAAGATGCTCTATACAAGAGAGAGCTTTTTGGTGAGGTAAAATATTATAGCAATTGAGAATATTATTAAACTTATCACTGCAAAAGGAGCTAGCGCTGATGTAATTATTGGCATGATCGGCGTAGCCTTAGCGATTAAGAATCCGCTAAGAAAAATTAATGTGGTTCGAATTATTAAGCTCATGTTTATGTTTTTTTATTTTGTTAATATTTGTGATTTGAATGTTGTTATTATTTTTTAATTTTTTCTTCGATCTTTGCTTTCCATACAATCGCTGTGCTGAATATTGTTGTTGATAGTACTCCTGCACAACCAATGAAATATAGGACTGTTGTAATTGGTCCGATCGGGACAATTGGGGGTGGTGCTCCACATCCAGTCATTCCAACTACAAGGAAAGTGCTCAGTAAAAGTGTTAAGATTTTCATAGTATTATAAAAATTTATTTTTCACCTAAGATCTTCAGGTTTTTGGGGTTCTACTAATTTTTCTTTCAACCAAGAATAAGCTTTCTTGATTCTATTGGTTGTATCTTTGAAGGATACTCCTCTGCTTGCGAGGAAGAGCCCACCATAGATTCCAGTTAAAAATGTGATAATTGTTGTCATGATTTTTTGTATTTAATTTGTTATGTGATTGTAATTTAGTCTATCTTTGTTGCGATTAGCATGAGTAGCCAAGAGGCACTAATGAGAATATCTTTTGTTTTTTTAATGATCTTTTTTTTCATTCTAAGTTTTCCTTTTTTTGAGTTGATTTATGTTGTGCTAGATGGAAAGTCGCATGTTTAAGAAAAAATATTACAGGGTTTGGAGGGGGCCCTGGAGTGCTTACTATGAAATACGATGCGGTCAGATAATCTTTTGTTTTCTTCATGATCTTTAGTTTCATTTTGTGTTTTCCTTTGGTTGAGTTGATTTTTGTGTAAATCTGTTCCGTCTGCGTAGTCGCAAATACTGGAAAACTTATTACAGGTTTTTAAAAAAAATTTTTATTTACTCTTTAACACCTAAAAAAAGGTCCGCTCTCCTAAGCGAACGAACCTTTTAATATTATTCACCACGACCCACGCAGTCACTCAATCAGGCAATACCCAACTCCCGGTCGAAAACGCTCGTAAGTATTCGGCTTCGTTCCGGAATCAGATGAGCCTTCTCCTTTAAGACCTCAGTGAATGCGTTGTGAAGCGACCACGCCGTCCTTGGCATAAACTCTTCATGCCAGGGCTCACGATATTCCTTCAGGACTCTAGGAATCGCTGAGGGGGCAATCGCCTCATCATCGACCGATCGAATGATCAAATCATGGGCCCGCTCATCAGTGATTTCAGTTTACAGGTAACGCATAATTCGAAGATCATTTCTTTCCCATTCGGAAAACACCTTCTGAAATCCCTCATCGATTTTCTGATCCAGATCCTCGTATAATCGCGAGGTGTGCTTTCGGTTCAGGCAAATGTCATCCCCTGTAAACATCCCGTTTGCACAGACTGTCACACGGGCTCCCGCAACCAATCCGGCAGCCACACTTTTATCATGAGAATTTCTGACTCCGATCATTCGACGGTACCCAAGGCTTCTCCTACTGCCCAGGGTAATGCTTCCGAAGAGTCGGTCTCCGCCATGGGATAGCAGACAATGCGAATGAGTGATTCTGTAGCCATAATCCCCGATCTTTCGTTCCACACGATTCATCAGTTCATGATGGGGCAGGGGAGTCCAGCTTAGGGTTGGATTTGGAGTGGGGACTTGATCCAGTCTGGAGCGGTCAAGTGTGAATGGTTTTTCATCGATTATTGAGACCATGGCCAATCAGCTCCTTTCTTTTTTTGTTTTTCGGTAAACTTGCCAAAGAAGTCGGATAATCGCCAGTCGGGTCCCAACCGGCAGACGATCAAAAAAACCCATGTCGCAAGCAGGAGTCTCCCGATCATGGGCGAACCAAAGAACACTAATCCCGCACACAGGATCGCAATCAAAGGAGTCAGTGAAAACCCGGTGATTTTATTAAATGTATCCTTCATTAGGCAGCCCTCCCATTTGTTCTTTTGTGTTTTCCCCAGCGGTCAAGCACTTCGCTGATTACTGTGGAAACCTGCATCTTGCCAAGTTCTGACATGGAGCGTCCATGAAGTTCCTCAGCCACTTCTTCCACCGCTGATTCAGGGAGATCATTTTGACTGAGGATTTTAAGGATCAGTCCCCTTTGTCTTTCAGTGCAGTTCCATTTTTGAGGATCTGTTTCGTTGGTATGGTTTTCTTTACTATCTTGTTCCTTACCGTTTTCAGCAGCGATAAAGCCAGGGTTGCTCAATTGAGCATCCACGCTTTGCTGGAGTAATCGATAAGCCCTTTCTGACTCCTCCTGGATTTGATCCACATTGTTTACTTCGGTACGCATTGAAACGCCGAAGTCATGCGACGAATAACCGGGCAACCCCAGTCGTTTGTCGTATTTGAATTCTAATAAAATGGCCATTTATGCCACCTCACTTTCTAAATGACGGAATTTATATAAACGCACAAAAAAGCCCGAACTTCTCCGTCTTGGAAATTCGGGCGTGTGCGGTATGAAACTTAGTTGTTTCCTACATTATTATATAACACAGCGGATGGTGGAATTGCATGTGAATCCGCTAGTAATCTGTCATTCAAAAGAATAAATCGTTTCTCCAACTTTCTTATCTTCTTTGTAGTTTTCCTCCCAAATTTTTTCCCCATTAACATCCCATCTAACAGTTTTGCCACTTCGTTTCCCATTTTTCCAGTTTTGCTCCTCTTTCTTTAGCAAACTCTGGTCTCTCCATTCCGTATAGAGTCCATCTTTCTTTCCGTTATTCCAATTAGTTTTTGAAATTTTAAAGCCACGTTCACACCACTCAGCTTCAAGCCCATTTTTCTTTCCTTCTTTCCAGTTAGATTCTAATTGTTTAATTCCATCCTCAAACCAGCTTTCCTGAAAGCCGTCTTTTTTTCCTTCCTTGAAATTAACTTCTGATTTTCTTGCACCATTCTCAAACCAACTTTTCTCAATACCTTCTCTTTTTCCTTTTCGCCAGTAAACTTCCGACTTCTTTGCACCATTCTCAAACCAACTTTCCTGAAGACCGGATTCTTGTCCCTCTTTGAATTTTGTTTTAAATCTGACTTGCCCGTTGAAATACCAAAAGACTCGAAGGCAATACTTACCTTTTTCAACTTGAGCCAAATATCTAACTTGCCCATTATTGTATAATTCTTTGGCCCATCCAGAGTATGGTATTTGCTGATTTGGAATATAAAAAAGCTTTTCTCCCTTGTAGGTTCGCTCCTGAAGTCTGTAGGTTTCGACAGCATTCAATAAAATTTGATTTAAATCCTCTGCTGCTGGAGGTATTTTGGCTGTAGATTCGATAATGAAGAGAGACAATATAACTGAAAATAGCACAAATTTCATAATGCTCTTTAAACCAGCATCAAAGCCTATCGTCAACAATCTCATCCGTTGACTCTACAACTATCCGTCTTCTAAAATTACAAGGTGCAAATCCACATCCACAAAGACGGCAAGACCTTTGGCCCGTATTCCATCGAGCAAGTCCGCCAATTTCTAAAGGCGGGGAACTTTACAGGTAACGATCTTGCATGCCATGACGGTGCAAATTGGATAAAGCTATCACAAGTACCTGGTATTAATCCTGAGCCTGCAACTGCGACCAAACCAGTCACTCAAGCAAAGCCAAAGAAAAAAATACGCAAGGTAAGACTGGTAGTTGTTAGCCTTTGTGTACTTTTGTTTCTTTCATTAATAGCTCTTTCAATCGTTGGCTTAATAAATCTAATGCCCGATGATGGTGATGAATCTACCTCATCAAATGAACTGTTTATTCTAACACCTGACCAAGTGGTTGATGTATACGATGGTGACACCTTCAAGATTGATCTGCCCAACATGCATCCATTGTTTGGAGATGATATATCCATTCGTTTATTCGGAGTTGATACTCCAGAGATGAGAGGGACAACTGACGAGGTTAAGGCATTAGCCATGCAAGCCCAGTAAGTAACCGAAAAGGCTCTTCAAGGAGCAAGTAAGATAGAACTGCGGAATCCTCAACGAGGGAAGTATTTTCGCATTATTAGCGAGGTGTGGATCGATGGAGAGTCGCTTGCTGAGATGCTTAAGGCAAAGGGCTTGGCAAAGGACTATGATGGGGAGGGAGCAAGACCTGAGTGGTGAAAAGTTAATTAGCCGAAACCGCGAAAGTCCAAGTCTTATCGGCATCATTAAAAGTGTACCAACTATTATTTTTCGCATCGTATACATTGTAACGATTACCTGAAAAACTATAGTAAAACCAACTACTATTTGCATGACTATAAACCCAAGGAAAAGAACCATTCCAAGTCCAAGAGTTTAGGCTAATAGAACTGCTATTTCCTGAAGTTTGTGATAATTCTGAAAAATCAGTTGGTGACAAATTCCTAGTGCTATACTCGTAAGTAAAATTTTCTGTTGATTGCGGACGAGGATATGTGAAGGTTTGAGAAGAATTATTTGGAGTATAAATTGCCGTAGTAGTGTACGAAGATGCATTTGTTAAAGTTGAAAATTTATAGAGCCCAACTCCTTTTAAGTAATAATCTTTTTTTACCTGCTGAGTATCAGCGTAAGCATTTGTGTATTTATAAAAACCATCTACCCATTCCTGATTTCCAGATTGAATTAGATTTTGAGTTTCAATAACAATTGCCTTTTTAGCTCCCCACACAGTACTAATTGATTCGATGCCTAAAAATTTAGATTCACTTTCAATTACAATTCTAATTGGTAAGGTGATAATCTGTCCTTGTTGCCCGGAAACTTCTGTAAAACCAGTACGGTAGGCAATATTTTTCCAAGTTTGACCAATTGAAACAGACTGAGAGGTCGGAGGTTTACCAACGGATCTATTTAGGACAGAAGACATGTATTTCAAACTAGAAACTGTATTATTGAATGCAAAATCATCGTCAATATATATCTCATACATTTCAGTTGCAACTGGCGTGCCTCCGATGGGAGTTTCGCTTGTATTCATTTTAAAAGTTTTAATTTCTTCACCGTAAAAATCCTCTTGGCTAAATAAAGTACCCCTGACGCTTCCGGAAGACTCAAGGTTATCGCTTGAATCATATTTTTTATAAGTTAAAGTACTATATCCATTTACTTCTAGAAGTTCACCTCCATTTAGAAATGGATTCTCAAGTATGGTCGCTCTGCCGATAAATGGAATTACTAGAAAGAGAAGCTTAATTAATGTGTGCAGATGCATTATAAAATAAATTTATAATTAAATTGATTTAGTCAATTTCCAATTTGTTGATAGAAAATGTTAATTAAAAGTTATTGTTTGAAAATATGATAATTCCTCATCAAAAACTATCCCAAACCGAATCAAACGCTGAGGCCTCAGCAAACTCCAACTTGTACTTGGCATCCTTCTTTATTGCCTGCCGATATGTTAGATTGGCTAAGGACTATGATGGTGAGGTGACGAGGTCAGAGTAGTGAGGGTGAAGTTACTTCTGTTTATCTTTATTTTTTAATTCTTCCACTATCTTTTCGGGAGAAGGAGGAAGGCTGTTCATCGTGATCTTTTTCTGAACTGCTGTTTGCCTAAGAGCTTCATATTCTCCCTTGAGCCTACCATATTCAGCAGCTTCAGGACCATCTCCTCCTTCAAGCAAGAATAGAGCAGGCCAAAATATTAATAAACCCGCACCAGTCTGCCATTTGTCTCCAGTCGCTTTCTTTTTTAATCTTTGGTACAACTCGCTGGTACGCTGACCAACATAATCCATTTCAAGAATTATTTGTTCATCATCGTAATTCCTGTACTTCAAAGGTGATACATATGTGGCTGCAATTTTATCTGGATTAGTTGCACATGAAAAAAGAAAAAAAAGAGAAAGCACGGTTAGTATGAATTTCATATATTCTGACAACATCATTAAATCATTCACGTCAAGAAAATTACCGCATTCATCAAATTAATTGCTTTTTTTACGCAAAAAAAACTGTTATTGCTTTTTCTAATTTAAGAAGAACTAATCAAAAACTATCCCACACCGCATCAAACGCAGAATCGTCCAAAAACTCAGCCTTGAGCGAACTGTCCATTTTGATTGCCCGTTTCACATACTTCTTGGACTCCTCAATATCACAAAGAAGAGCATACTGACGACCTAGAGCGAAGATGTATTTGGCATCTTCGCCAAACCGCTTGGACGAGTCATGTAGCAATTGCAATGCACCCGTTGGGTCCCCGCATTCGGTCATCGCATCCACTTGATTCTTTAGCCATTCAAACTTGTCGGGCATTCGATTGACCATTCCTTCTGCCATGGTCTTCGCCAGTTCCCACTCCTTGGCATCGCGGTATGTGTTGTAGTGTGCTTCCACGACTGATGGATGCCACCGATCCTGTCCCTCAATCTCCTCCAATTCGAGGATAGACACGTCGAACATGCCCAACTCGCGGTAGCCATTTGAGCGACATAGGCGGGTGCGAAGGTTCATTTAATTCGATTTGACCCAATAATTAGAAAAACCGTTAAAAGTAGTCTATTCAAAAAAGTTACTGAAGCATTATACTCTTTGCTGCAATTTGAATCTCAAAACCGCTCAGTTCAAACAACTCTCCTACTTTAAAAAACTTTTTGTAGCATAAGTGAACATTTTTGCCTTGGATTGCTTCATTGCTTTTGCCCCAATTGGCTAAGTCTGATTTGAAGATTTTTTTTGCTTTAACAGCGGGACTTTTGCTTGGGTAATGTGGAGCAAAGCAGTAAACAAATCCGCTTTCCAAGACTTCGACCTTAAGAAAAATTATTAGTCTTTGCGGAATTGATGTGAATTGCCATCCTAATAAGTCTTTTGAATGATTTTCAATTACCCTTAAAGGTTTAGAATCGTATAATCTGTGACTACCTTTTTTTAAGGGCAGAATCTTTATGTTCCTGTCTGATTTAACAGATATTGTAGCACCCGTTGTACGAATTGGACTCTCTAATTTAAGAATACCCGAACTACTTTTGGCATTTATAGCATCTAATTTGCTTAGTTCAAGAGTTGCCAATCTTAACTCATCAGTTGCTTTCCTAGAGCTTACAAGATCACGATTTGACATGTAAAATGCCTGAGCTTTTTTCAACTCATTGATGTAATTATCAATGTGTCTATTAAGAAGAATTTGAGTCTTGGAATTTCTAGTTTCCCTGTAAATGGATGCTTCACTTGGCAAGGGTTTTGAGGGAGAGAAAACAAACTGATAGCTGCCTCTATTTAACAATGTAATGTATGATAAATTTTGATGATATTCGTTTTGAACTTTATTAGCGTCTTTGAAGCGATTGGAGGAAACAAGATCTGTCTGCAGTTCAAGTAGCGAGCTTGTATACTCATTATAAATTATCTTTAGCGAATTTGTTATCGCAGTATTTTTCGTATCTTTAATGACTTTAATTCTGTGCGGTAAGCCGGCAATCAAAGGACTGATCATCAAAAACAAAAAACAAATTAAAGTTTTCATATCTTGAATAGAACAAGATCACACTCCCTCGTCAACCCGA
>Ga0206123_10001920_pt1 | contig 18739 bp, 13 predicted proteins | sample Helgoland_Spring_2_FD_160086 | JGI IMG/M metagenome (GOLD analysis project Ga0206123, IMG submission 160086) | Pelagic subsurface seawater microbial communities from Kabeltonne, Helgoland, North Sea - Helgoland_Spring_Bloom_20160316_1 | ecosystem: Environmental > Aquatic > Marine > Epipelagic ...
CTTGATAACGGTGTTTCCCGTGCATTTGACCCCGGTCCCGATGCATTCAACTTTGCCTCGCTCAGTTATCTGACAACACCGCAAGATGTTTTCAGTGCCTATGCCGCAACCAACTATGAGCTGATTGAATCCAGCCCCTGGGGTCCGGTCAATGCCAGCATGGAACTGAACTACAGCAACAGGGAATCCGATCAGTTACTGGCTCCGGTTGGTACTTTCTGGAGTCCGCTGGTACCTCAAACCCATCCGGATAACCCCTTCGGCGATGCGTTATGTGCTGGAAATCCGCAATGTACTACACCACAATCCGTGGCGCTTTCGCGTCGAATCACGGAGTCTGGTGGCCGAGGATTTACCCAGGATGTCAACAGCTGGAGAATCGGTTTTGCCCTGGATGGTCAGTTTGATAATGACTGGAGTTGGGACGTTTCCTACAACCTGTCCAAGTGGGAAGACTCGCAACGGGATCTTGGTCGGGCGATTCGCCCACGTATTGACCAGATGCTTGATCCAGCACTTTGCGCCGCCAGCACCGATGGTTGCCCTGCTGTCTGGAATCCCTTCATCAGTGACTCCATGACGGCAGCCCAGGTTGCCTATGGCTTTGTCGGGGTCAACACCAAGGAAGAATCTACCCTTAAAATACTGCAGGCGAATCTGTCCGGTGGTATGGGTGTCGAACTCCAGGGTGGTGACATTGGCTGGGCAATCGGTTATGAAAACCGCCGGGAGTCCGCCGCATCCAACCCGGATGGTGGTGCTGCGATTGGTGCCGTGTTCTCAACACCGGGCAATGTCACAGCCGGGGCTTATGAGGTCGACGAGTTCTACGGTGAGGTTTCCTTACCACTATTGTCCGGGGCAACATTTGCAGAGACTTTGACACTTGAAGCATCTGCTCGCTGGACCGATGTTGACTTCCTTAAGGGCTCAGACACTGTCTATAAAGTAGCAGCCGAATGGGCACCCGTTGAAGACATCCGGTTTAGAGCGACATTTGCCGAGGGCTTCAGGGCACCCAACATCAGTGAATTGTTCCTGGGTCAACAGCAGTCTGCGGAGTCATACACTGATCCGTGCCGAAACTACGGCACAGCCGGGGTTGACGCTAACACTACCGCGAACTGTATGGCCGATGGCTTGCCTGGCAACTTTAACCTGGCAACCTTCCAGGTAACAACCTTACAGGGTGGTAATCCAAATCTGGTACCAGAGACTTCAGAATCTTTTACATTTGGCGCGGTTTTTACACCCGGCTTTGTTGAGAGCCTGACGGTAACCCTGGACTACTTTGATGTGCAGATTGAAGACGCAGTCGGTACAGCACCCAGCTCCGAGGTAGTCACTCGTTGTTATGCAAGTGCTAACTTCTCAGACCCATTATGTGCTCTGATTGTTGGCCCTGCATTCCCGGGCATCAATGAGACACCAGCAGTCGGCGCACCCACTCGCAGAAACGCGAATCTGCAGTTATCAGGAATCCTGCAAACCAATGCAAATCTCGCAACTTATGAGACCAGTGGTGTAGATTTCCAGGTTGACTATGGTTTCGATACAGACTTTGCACAGGTTGGACTTCGGGCGACCGGCACCTACCTCACAAAGTATGACTACACACCTTTCTCAGGTGGCTCAGTGATTGAGCTTGCGGGTAAGTTTGGTGGTGACCCTGCGTTTGGTAATCCTGCAACGTTTGCAGAATGGCAAACCAACTACAGCGTAACGCTGACCGGGGATACCTGGGGCAGTACCTTGACTGCCAAATATCAGGGCGAAACTGATGACATCAGTGCATCACCTGCAAACCTGGTGAATACCGCTGATTCAATCTGGTACTTCGACGTCAACGGCTACTACCAGATCGGGGAAGTAACCCTGTCCGGCGGTATACGCAACCTGACGGACGAGGACCCTCCCTATGTCACATCTTACGATGATATGAACACTATCCAGTTTAGCTATGACACACAGGGTCGTTACTACTATGCACGTGCAGCGCTCTCTTTCTAGACTGCGCTCACATAGTTGTTAGGAAATAGTTGTTAGACAAAATCAGGGTCTCCCGGGTTATACCAGGGGGACCCTTTTTGTTTCTGGAACGCAGGGAGAACAAATTGAACAAACACACTCACTTAAGCAAACTGCTGATGTTGATTCCGGTACTGCTGACGGGGATACAAATCTCAAATGCCGAGCCCTTGAATCTTGAACTGAACCAGAAGCTGAGCGAATGCCAACGCATCAATACCGGGTCAGCAAGGTTGACCTGTTACGATGCCCTGGCACAATCACTGGTAAAAAATGATGTTGTTGCTGACACCGCCGCGGAAATGTTTGGTCAGGACGAAAAGAAGTATCGCGAACGACTTGAAGCTTCAACCGGATACAAGGAAACAAACTCACTGCAGGCTCGCGTCACAGATATCACCAGAAACGCTTATGGTCAATTTATTGTGACCCTTGAGAATGGGCAAGTCTGGCGGCAATTCGATTCGAGGCGCCTGCGAATTAACGTTGGTGATACGGTCACGATCATGAAAGGTCGATTCGGCACCTTCCAGTTAAAGAAAAGCTCAGGGACCGTCACCCTCAGGGTGCGTAGAGTTAGCCTTGTCCAACAGTCCAAGCTTTTGCTGATATCTTTTAGTCTGAAAAGGTCTGTTGGAATTCTGTTCGGCCAGACGTAAATTTTTTCGCGCAGCTTCAACGTTATTCAACGCCAAATAACTGATGGCCCGCAGATAATAAAACTGGTGCTCATCCCTTCTCAGGCGAATAGATTTTTTCAATAGTTCAATAGCATCACGATATTGTTCTGCGTTGTAGGCCAACCTCGCTTGCTCATAAAAATAGTAAGGATTCTGGCGGACATAATAATCAGTCAACTTTTCGTATCGGGCGGCTTCCGCCGCGTTTCCCAACTCGCTATTTAGTCTGGCCAGGTTAACCAGGGCAGAGTTACTTGATGGGCTTTCAGCCAGCGCCTGATGATAGGCTTCAAGGGCTAACTCAGAATGTCCCATCCGGGAATACAAGGCCCCAAGATTAACCCAGAGACTCGGTATACTTCTGTCCAGTTCGATCGCATACCGAAAGGCGACAAACGCCTCAAAATATTTGTCCTGTCGCAATAATTCAACCCCAAGATTGCTGTAATAAAGTGCAAATGCATGTTGGTCAGAAACCGGCTGCAGATCATAGTCACCGTCATATTCCGCCATATTGAAATCAACAATATGATCACTGACAAAACGATAATCAGCCCTCACCTTTTGAATCACCACATTGATATGTTTGTTAAGGATGATCAGCTCATTTCCCTCAGAAAAACTGGGCGGTACATCAACCAGTTGAAATTTGGCATTGAGACCCGCTTCCCGGGCGAGGCCCACAAACAGATTGGAGAACGACATACAATTGCCCTTGCGGCGATAAAAAGTATCCCGGGCGTTATAGGTTACATTTTCGTTGTATTGAAGATTGAGCAGACCATCTTCGAGTAATCCTGAAACCAGCCTGCGCAACCGGGACTCTGCCGACGGCGCACCCTTAATTTTATTGGCGACCCAGGCTTTCATCGCATCATCCAGTTGAAGAATCTCCCCGGTGGTAATCATCGAGGTACCCGCACCGTCATCTACAGCCTCAAAAACTTCACCGGATAACAATCGAGATGTGTCCTGGACAACCGGTTGCTCGATGGTGCTGCAGGCGCCCAATAGGGTCAGGACCAGCGCCAACAAGGGAATTTGCAAACGGCTAGAAGCTGATGTGGTCTTCAAAACAAACACTCTCCCCGGTAAATGGATGGGCAAAGGCTAGATATCTCGCGTGCAATCGAAGCCGATTGGACGCGGCGAAAGCTGTCTCATGGGCATAGAGATCACAACCCAGTATAGGATGGCCAATATTAGACAGATGAATTCTTAGCTGATGGCTCCGGCCGGTTTCCGGCTTTAACAACAGAACAGTTGAGTGCCCCCGCCTTGCACGTACGTAAAACCGGGTACTGGAGTCTTTCCCCAGCAGCCGATCGATTCGTTGTCTTGGTCTGCGTTCCCAATCCGCCGCAATCGGCAAAGCAATCACTCCCATATCGTGCTGGATTACACCAAACACTTCCGCGTCATACTCCTTTATTATACTTCGTTCACGAAAAAGCCGATTAAGTTCCCTCACGGCGTGTTTGTTTAATGCCAGCACCAGCAAACCGGAAGTATCCAGATCAAGACGATGGACAATGGCCGCTTGCGGGAAATCAACCTGAACCCGTTGCAAAACTGAATCTTTAACGATACGCCCCGGGACCGAAAGCAGGCCCGCTGGCTTGCTGACTACCAGGATGTGCTCATCACGGTAGAGCAATTTTATTTCCGCTTCGCAGGGGGGTGGAATATGGTGTGTATATTGATCCATGCAATCGACTCATAAGTGCTGAAAAGTCCAGCTTTGTTGGTGCAAACCTGGAGTTATCGTATAGTGGCACAGGCTGAAAAATTCACTACTACCAGAATACATTATCAATGGCTGACGAAAACGATCAACTACTAACGGCAATTACCGACCTGATTCCAAAGCTACTGATGGCGATGGAAGCATTTGAGCAACTACAACGGAATATGAACCCTGCAGCGCTGACGACGCTGGGCGAATTTATTTCACCGTTTGAACAGGCACTGCGGGAATCCTTCGATGTTTTTAACAAACTTCCTTTTCCCGATGAGTTAAAGGGATATGGGGAAACCATCGCCAACAGCTGCACCTATTGCCTGCGCGCCATGGCTCCATTTGTTGACACAGAGTCAAGCCAGGATGGTTCCGAGCGCATGATTGCGTCAATGAAAGCCATGCGCGCCCATTGTCGGGCACAGGAATATATTTATCCCCTGGCTGGCGTTATGTCCCCGGTCAATCAGTATTTTATTGAGGCAGGCAGTCGTGGCAACACAAAGTTGCTGCAACAATTTCAGGGGCTTGAGCTTGAGCCGAATGCGACAAAAAAACATGGCATATTCAGTTTTTCAAACGATCGCAAGGAACGTGGGGGATTTTCCCTGTATGTCCCGGAAAACCTTGATCTATCCAAGCCCGCCTCCCTGGTCATCGCCTTACACGGCGGCACAGGACACGGGGCTGATTTTCTCTGGTCATGGCTCCGGGAAGCGCGGACCCGCGGGTTTATTTTGATGTCTGTCACCTCCCAGGGTGATACCTGGTCATTGATGGATCTCTACAATGACATTGACTATCTGCCACTGCTCAGAAATATTGAACATGTGAAAAGTGAATGGGTTATCGACGAGGATCACATCCTGCTCGGTGGAATGTCTGATGGTGCGACCTACACCATGATTGCCGGACTGACTGAAGATGCGCCGTTTACCCACCTCGCACCCTTCTCCGGGGTATTGCATCCCGAGATTCCAATTTCTCCCAAGATACTGCAGGCATCAGGTAAACCGATCTATCTTGTCCACGGCACCGAGGATTGGATGTTTCCAATTGAGACCGCCTATATGGCAAAACAGGAATTGGAAAACGCCGGCGCAAAATTAAATTTTCGTGAAATTCCCGGTCTGCCACATAGTTACGCCCGATTCGAAAACCCCGCACTGGTAGAATGGTTTAACCCTCAACTCATGGTACCTGTAAATGTATAAGCATTACCTGCCCAAACCCTTTACATCAAAATTCAATCCCAACGGAAGTCAGATTTCCGGTCTGATAATCGGCGCATTCCTCACCCTGGTCTTTTCATCCGCTCAATTATTCGCGGACCAGCGAAAATTGGTCATACTGCATACCAACGATTTTCATGGCCATATCAGCCAGGAGAACGAATATGCCGGTGCTGCACGAATAACTGCGCTGGTGAAACAAACCCGCGAGCAATATCCAGGGGTACTGGTGCTGGATGCCGGCGACAGAATTTCCGGTACGCCCGTATCGACCATGTTCCTGGGAGTACCCATTTTTGAAGTACTGAACGAGGTTGGCTATGACGCCGGCGCACTCGGTAATCATGAATTCGATCATGGTTACAAACAGTTCCTCAAATTCAAAGAAATCGCCAATCATCCAATACTTTCCGCCAATGCATTTGGTCCTGACGGTGCACTGCTTGCCGACGCGCCATCTCTCATTAAAACCGTCAATGGTATCAAGGTAGGGATCATCGGATTAACCACTGAATTCACCCCTCATATGATCACCCCAACGGGTAATGAAGGCATCAGCTTCTCGCCAGCGGATGAAATGTTAAGAGCCATGGTGACCGCCCTTCGACCCCTGGTAGACTTGCTTGTAGTGGTATCCCACGTTGGTCACGATGAAGAAAAAGCACTGGCTGAAAGCATCGAAGGCATCGACATCATCGTCGGCGGTCACTCCCATACAAAAGTATTGCCTCCCATAAAAATCAATGACACCTATGTCGCGCAGGCTGGCTACTATGGCGCCTATGTCGGCAAAATCGAAATCACGGTAGATACCGACCTCGACTCGATCAGTGCTTTTTCGGGCACCTTGATTCCTGCTGCCGAATTGCCCGCACCGGACAAAAAGGTCGATCGACTGGTGAAACGATGGGAGAAAAAAGTAGCGCGTAAAGTCGATTTTAAAATCGCTACGGCAAAACGTGACTACACAAAAAAGGAGATGCAGCCATTCCTTGAACATATTCTCGCTGAGGCTGCAGGTACGGACTTTGGTTTCTATAATATGGGCGGCATTCGAGACTATTTTAGAAAAGGTCCAGTGTCTGCCAGACACATCTGGAACATTGCACCCTTTGGCAATGCCATGGTTGTTGTCACAGGAAAAGGCAGCGCGATTAAACAAATGTTATTGCGCGAGGACAGCAATCACCATCGTGTACCAGACCTGGTTGATGAGCAGGAATATTCCGTTGCAACCAGCAATTACGTCGCAGAACAAACAAGGAAATTGCTGGGAGACCAGGTCAAACTGACCAACAAGATTGTGCTGGTGAGAGATGTGCTAATTGACTATGTCAAAGCAAATGGGATAAGAATCGAGTAACGAGCAGGCCCGTTACTCGGCGAAGAATTCCCGGGTTAGTTTCAAAAATTCATCAAGCTGGTCATGCTGCACCCAGTGACCCGCGTCTTTGACCGTGACATGAGTGGCCTGTTTGAAATGGGTCACATGCTTCTCACGCTCGGCTGAATCCATCCAGCTTTCACTACCACTCATTAAGAGTACCGGTGATTCTATACGACCCCAGAGCTCTCTGGTTTCATGGGGCAAAATATCTAACGGCGACATGACGTGGGTATAGTTATCAAATTTCCAACTATAGGTGCCATCTTCATTTTGATCGCTACCGTGAATCGTCAAATGCCTGGCCTGGTCTTCACGTAGATGAGAGTTGGCTGCGTGCATGCGATCGAAGGCTTGCTCCAGATTGTCATAACGTTTTGGCAGTCTGCCAGCCATCTTTCGCGTTTGTCCAATCCAGTCGCGCATCTTTTCATGGATAGGTCTGTCGTAGTAATTCCCGGGCGGCCCACCTGTGCCTTCAATGACAATTAGTTTTTTAATATGTTCCGGATAAATACCGGCATAACATAAAGCCACACCGCCACCGAGTGAATGGGCGATCATGTGTAATGGTGCGAGATTTTGCTGATGGATCAGTTGCGCCAGATCGTAAATATATTCACTTCTTCGGTAGGCACTGCCATAGACCCACTGGGAGTCGCCATGACCTCGAAAATCCGGTGCGATGATGTGGTAGTCATGGCGTAATTCCTGGGCCACCCAATCCCAATTATGGCAATGGTCACGATTTCCATGCACCAGCATCAAGGGTGGTGCCTCTTCATTTCCCCAGTCAAGATAATGCATCTTCATTCGCTGGGAATAATATGTGTGAGAAGTGGGGCTACCCTTCTCCCGGGCAGTCTTTAGTCCATTTGGCTTTTCGTCTGTCATGAACTGTAAATCTCCAGGTATTGATCTTGGTCATCGAGCCTGCAGTATAAACGAACTTGGCATTTTGTTCTGACACAATGCAAAACAGGCAGATAAAAGTCCAAATAAGTTGCAGATCGGCATTTCCTACCGGGGCGTTTTTTTGCTTTAATCCGGTGCACTAAATGAATAGCAGCTATCACCTCACCAGTATTTGGAGTTTGACCCCATGGAAATCAATCTAGATCCGGAATTACAGGCAGTTACCGATGCAGCAGCACAACTTGGCAGCCCCCATGCTGCGGACGTACCGCTAGAAGCCTTACGGGCAGGGTATGTGATGGGTAGTCAAATGCAGTCAATCGCTGATGTTCCCTGTGACAAGATTGAAGATTTCGATATCCCGGGGCCGGCGTCAAAAATCCCTGCGCGACTCTATGTTCCTGAAGGCGCCGGTGAATCAGTTCTGCCCGGTATGATATTCATCCACGGCGGCGGCTTTATGATCGGCGACCTGGATAGCCACGATAGCCTGTGCCGGCAACTGGCAAACCATGCAACTTGTCGTGTAGTTGCCATCGACTATCGATTGGCACCGGAACATAAATTTCCCGCCAGTGTTGATGACGCAATCGCGGCATCAAGCTGGATTTGTGAGAATGCGGCTTCACTTGGCATTGACCAGAATAAAATCGCCATCGGTGGAGACAGTGCCGGGGGTAACCTCTCTGCGGTTGTCAGCAACCATTTCGCCCAGGAAAATGGCCCAAAGATTGCTTTCCAGTTACTTATCTATCCAGCAACGAACCGAACCGTCGAGACTGACTCTCTTCGTGACCTCAAAGAGGGTGTGACCCTTGACGAGAAGATACTGGAATACTTCAACGATGGATATTTTGGTGGCACAGGTGCAGATCTTGCTGATCCGAGGCTCTCCCCTGCCCTTTCAGCAAGCCATGCGGGTGTTGCACCGGCACATATCATCACTGCAGAATATGATCCGCTAAGGGATGAAGGTCATGCCTACTACGAAATTCTAAAGGCCGCCGGGGTTCAGGTTAGCTATCACTGTTACAAAGGGCTTATGCATAACTTCGTTCAACAAACCGCTGTCGTGACCAGCGCTCGACTTGCGGTTGAGGAAATTGCCGGCATTATGAAAAAGGCCCTTAATCCCTAGAACCACTTCATTTTCCTGAACACCCAATACTGGGCGGCGGTAATAACAACCAGGATCGCAATAAAGGTCATAAATGCATAAGGCTCATCTGCGCCTGGTATGCCGCCAATATTGATGCCGAGCAAACCGGTCAGAAAGCCAAGTGGAAGAAACAGGGCAGCAACGACACTCAGTACGTACATACGATTGTTGAGCTGTTCTGCTAACTTGCCTGCCAGCTCTTCCTGGGTCACCGCCGCACGCTCCCGAACAGCCTCCAGGTCCTCCAGGTGGCGAATCAGGCGATCACTGACTTCACGCAGTTTCATTCTGTGGTCTTCATTCAGCCAACCAACTTTTTCTATCACCAGCCTGGCAAGGGCATCGCGCTGGGGCCCGAGGTATCGCCGTAACATGATTGTTTGACGGCGAGTGTCAGCAAGGTCTGAGCGCAATCTGTGACCCTCTGCGGTCAGCACCTCTTCTTCGAGTTCGTCGACCCGCTCTTCTACCTGGGCCACGATACTGCTCATACGCCACACCAGCAGGTCACATAGCCCGGTGAGCACTTCCGCTGTATTGCAGGGTCCATCGCCGTCACGAAGTTGTTTTGTCATATCCTGAATTGAAAGAATACGTCGCCGCCGGGTACTGATGATGCGATGGGAATCTACCCACATCCTGATTGATATCATGTCTTCAGGATCAGAATTCGGATTCAGATTCACACCCCTCAGCGCGATGAGCAAGCCATTGTCAACCGGTGTCGTTCGAGGACGAGTTTCTTCAGTCAGCAGTGCGGCAGAAACAATTTCATCAAGCCCACTGTCTTTATCGATCCAGCTTTGGACACGGGAGTGTGAATAGTCGAAATGGGCCCATAGCGGACCATCTTCCGGTTTCCATTCTTCCAGTTCGTCCCATGAGAGACTTCGGGCTGCGCCCTTTCCATCCAGGACAAGGGCGTGAACAAGGCCTTCTACGGGCTCTGATTGAGAGATCGCTTTTGATTGCATGAGTCAGCATCCTTATTCCAAAAGTTTAAGGTCAGTTTTGACGCGGCATAATAACTTTAAATTCAGAGACAGGGTAATCATGACCACAGCCTGGAATGATCCAATCGTAACAAGTGAACGTAAACATCCCCATGATTAAAATTATTTTACTTTTGCTAGTCTCTTTTACCGTGACCGCGGCGGAGCAACCGGAGTATCTTGTGCTGGAGAAAATCGGCGATCTTGAGATACGACAGTACCCACCACACATCGTCGCAGAAACCCTGGTCCAGGGGGAATTTGATGAGGTTGGAAGTAGCGCCTTCAGACGTCTGGCGGGCTACATCTTCGGAAAAAATGAAGCAGACAAGAAGATATCGATGACCGCGCCTGTCACCCAACAGCAAACCGGGGAAGGCTATATCGTCAGGTTTTATATGCCGGCAGAACATAACCTTTCCGACTTACCGGCGCCTTTGGACGATACCGTCAGCATTCGTGAAGCTTCCGGGGGTACCTTTGCTGTCCTTAAATACAAAGGTGGCTGGAAACAAAAACGTTATCTTAAGCACAAAGATCGACTTATTGAACAGCTGACGGAAAACCCTGACTGGCGGATAAACGGCGAACCAACCTGGGCCAGGTACAACGCACCAATCATGCCGGCCTTTCTAAGGGTCAATGAAATCCTGATTCCGGTGGAATCTAAATGAACCGTATGCAATAACCGTCCAATAAGTGTTATTTACCAGTACCCCACGCTGAGATCCAACTAGACTAAAGTGTGGAGGTATTTTTTTGGGTTCAATTCGACAACTATTTCTGTTTCTGTACAACGGAGGGCTAGCCCCGCAGACGGCGGATGCCGAGTTGTTGTATGCCCGCAGAATGGTGTCCATGACAATATTCTTGCTGACACCAGTGGCAACTACCCTGATGTTGGCAAACACCTACGCTTTTGGTGCATCGAGCGAAATTAATATGCCCATCCTTGTGGCGATGGTATTGCTGTGGATCGCCATGGCATTGCAGGCCACACGGGGCTGGACACGCCTGGCCGCCCACAGCCTGATGGCTGCATTTTGGTTTGCTCCAACCGCTGTGATCGTGAAAATGGGGTTGAACTCCAGTAACTGGGCATTCTATCTGGTTATCCCGATGCTGGCACTGCTAATGTTCAACCGTCCAGTCGCGGCTGTCTGGACAAGCTTCTCCGTTGTATCTATCTGGTTTTTTGTTGGACTCACAACAGCAGGCTATATGGACGTGGGAGTGCGGCCCGAGCGTCACGCTATCGCCGTGGGTATTTCCGGCCCCTTGATTGCAGTTATGCTTGCCATTGCAGGATTTACATTTCGCCGTGGACAAAAACAGGCTGAAGATCGCCTGAAGGCAAATGTAAAACGACTGGCAAAAGAAGTCGAAATCCGTCGTGAAGCGGAGGAAAACGCCCTCGCTGCCGAGCGCACCAAAGCAGTCTTCCTGACCACCATGAGCCACGAGTTGAGGACCCCCCTCAACGGCGTAATTGGTGCCGCGCAGTTACTGAGTACAACCCCGCTCAACGAAGAACAACAGGAACTCATGGATGTCGTGACCGCCAGCGGAGAATTATTGCTGGAGCTAATTAATAATGTACTGGATCTGTCCAAATTAGAGGCTGGTCAACTGGATTTTGATTTAAGACCTAGTCAACCTAAAGAACTCGCCGAATCCGTGTTAAAACCGCTGCAACTCCTGGCGTTAAACAAGGGCGTAAAGCTGACTGCAAGGGTTGCAGCAGATGTCCCCGAATGGATACTTTGCGATCCATTGAGATTACGTCAGGTATTGCTCAATTTGTGTGGCAACGCGATAAAATTTACTGAGCAGGGTTCGATCGATCTCTGTGTAGATAACCGTGAGGGCGGCCTTGAGTTTGTTGTCATTGATACCGGTGTCGGGATTTCTGAAACTGCCCAGGCCAGGCTGTTTCAACCCTTTGTACAAGCAGATTCATCAACTGCTCGCAAATTTGGCGGCACTGGCCTCGGTCTGAATATCGTCAAGCAATTAGTGGAAATGATGCAAGGGACTGTCACTCTCTCTTCATCCCCGGGAAACGGTTCACGTTTCTCTATCTGGCTACCATTAAAAGCCTGTGAAATGGCAATGCCTGAAGTCTCCATGCCAGCTGATAAGCCTGACTTCAAAACCAGGCCTCTGCGGGTTCTGGTGACAGACGACAACGCTATCAACCGGATGGTTGCGGCAAAAATGCTAAGACGCTTGTCACACGAGGTTATTGAAGCTGAAAATGGTCTGGAGGCACTTGAGGTTGTTCAGTCTGAGCACGTCGACCTGGTCCTGATGGATGTGCAGATGCCGGTGATGGATGGCCTGACTGCGGTCGGCAGAATTCGTGCACTAACACCCCCTCTGAACAGTCTCCCGATTATTGGCTTATCTGCCAACGCACGGGAGGCTGATGGAGACGAAATGATCGCCGCGGGTATGGATGAATACCTGGCGAAGCCGGTTCGGATTGAGCAACTGGAAACCAAGTTAAAGGCGTTGCAACCTCATACGGGACCCAAATAATCCAAAGCTATTGCCGCACTACATCTTTTAATGCACCTAGCGATACTGGCTTGGTCAGAAATCCATCCATTCCGCTTGAAAGGCAGAGGGCTTTATCTTCACTTGAAGCGTTGGCAGTGAGGGCAACAATTTTTATTGGCGCAAGGGCCTTATCACTTTCTTGCTGACGAATATTACGCGTCGCTTCGTACCCATCCATTCCCGGCATCTGGCAATCCATCAGGATCAGATCAAACTCGGCACTTGATGACATCATCAATGCCTCGTTACCATCGTTAGCAATACTCACCTCACAGCCCAATTTGTTTAACATTGACCTGGCAACAAGCTGGTTGGTCTTGTTATCTTCAGCAAGTAACACCCTGAGACCGGCACTTCCCTGATTTATTTCTTCCACTTTTAAAGATGAAATGATGTCGTTCGGTAATAGCCGAGGCTCAAACAAATTTATCAACCGGTCCGCTCTCACAGGAATCGCGAGGTAGGTAGCCGATTCCAGACGATGATTAAGGGGCTGGATAGATTTTTCAATTAGTACAATCACCTGAGTCTGGTTGACGGCTTCCTGAAAGCGATCCAAATGTTCTGTTAGACCGTCGTCAATGATCAGGTATTCATTTTCAGTGCGCTGATTCCCAATAAATTCGTTGAGCACCAGTTGACTCGTCAGCCATTTCACCTCGACACCCAATGCTTTAAGGTCTTTGGCGAGCGCGCCTGTGGTTATTTTATGATTCGAATATATGTGACAGGTCTTTTCTGCTCCTACCAGCTTTTGAGTTGGTAATTTTCCTTGTTTTGGCAAATTCAGACTGAACCAAAATGTTGAGCCAACACCTGCCTCACTGCTAAGGCCCGCGTCTCCTCCCATAAGCTGGGCCAACTCTTTAGTAATCGCGAGGCCAAGCCCGGTACCGCCAAAACTACGACTGGCGCCAGCCTCCGCCTGCGTAAATGATTCAAACAGGTTGGCTTGATGTTCAGGAGCAACGCCCATGCCGGTATCTTCAACGGCAATTTGGATGAGTTGCTGGTTAATATTGTCCTCAACCAGGGTTACCTTGACGATGATATGCCCAGCCTGGGTGAATTTGGCCGAGTTACTCAAAAGATTGAGCAACATCTGACGGATTCGTCCCGCATCACCCTCATAAAAGAGACTCAGTTCGGCAGACATTTCTGCACAGATTTCGATCCCGCTCGATTGCGCTGAGGAGCAGACTAAATCAAGACAATCGTCGATGATCTGCCGGAGCTCAAAAGGTTCATTATCCAGTTCAAAACGTCCTGCCTCAATTTTCGAAAAGTCCAGAATGTCGTTCAGAATGGACAGCAAAGCCTTACCCGAATCGTTAATAGTTCTGGCGCTCTCTTCCAGGGATTGCGGCAGGTCTTTTGAACCCAGCATTAACTCCGCCATACCCAGGACACCATTCATGGGGGTCCGTAACTCATGACTCATGGTTGCAAGAAAATTACTCTTGGCTTCGCTCGCGGCAATTGCTTTAGCGCTTGCATCAACGGCGGCTTGCCTTGAGTTTTCAGACTCTTCCCTGGATTCAAGTAATTGTGCTGATAAGGCATTAAACTCATCTGCCAGTTCACCCAGTTCATCTTGCCGGTTTAAGGCGATGCGCCTGCCAAGATCATCATCTTCGCGAATTGAGTGAATATGATTGCGAAGCAGTAATAGCGGAGAGGCAAATCGTCTATCCAGAAACGCCCAGATTGCCAGGGTAAAAACCAATAGTGCTATCACCTGCAGCAGAATAACGGTTTGCAGTGTTGCCGCACCGATGGAGATAAAACGCCTGTCGCTCTCAACTTCAACCAGCAAGGAGGGTTTACCCTTGAAATCCTGTAATAGCTGGTAGGAATTAAGGCGGTTGTCTGTTGGCTTAAAAACAATGTTGTCAATCGAGCCCATGACTTCCCGGGTCAGGTCTCCAAGTGGCCCCTCCAAATCTTCAGTTATTACATGCAATGAAACATCAGCGGATACCTTGTTTGAGATAGCCGAGGCGAGTTCATCGTCTATGAAGCGCCCAAATACAAGGGTGCCCACACTGGGACCTACATTGAAGTTCGCCAATATCGGACGAACGACTATCAGCATGGGCGGCGAGGGTTCCATCCAGATACCTGCAACCATCGAGGTATCAGACTCAATTTTAAAAACCTGCTGATAAGAGGACAGAGGTCTGGGAAAGACTTGCTCATGGGGGGTGAAGCTGTCGTTTTCTGCATCGATAACGCCACCCCAAACCGGATTCACGTCAAGGTCGAACAGCACCATAAAATCAAGTTCGAGTACAACTGCGGCGTTAACATTCAGATTTTCTTCCCTGAACTCAGGATTTGCGTTCAGCATAAACCTGTAAATATCAGTCCAACTGCTCCAGTCGAGATTCCGGCTGGAAAGATCCTCGATTTGGGCGACTATCTGCTGGTTGACCCGGTTCAGGCCTTCTCTGGCAAATTCTTTCTCAACCTGCTCAAAACTGCCAAACATACCGAAACGAAGCACCAGAAAAGTAATGACCACATAAATGAGGGCCAGACTGGACAAAATCAGCAGCAGTTGTTGTTTAATCTTCACAGAATGAAGTACTTATTTGGGATATAAGTTAAGTCTAGTAAAACTTGCGATAAATGCGACTTTAGGAGGCAAAAGCACTGAGTATGAATCTCAGCGAAACCAGCCTTTCACCGCAAACAGATACAAACTGAACGACATGCCAGCAGCAAGGCAAAAAGCGACCTGTAGCAGCGTGCCAGGCCAGGGTGCGTCTGCCAGGTTCATACCCAATAGTCCCCCGGCAGTAGCAGGCACAAGGGCCAGGGTTGTCAGTAGTGCCAGTAGCCGCATCACTCGATTCATCTGGAAGGATGCAACGTTTAACCTGAGATCTACCAGGGACTGCAGCGACTCGCGGATGTCTTCAATACCCTCAAACAAATCGGCGACATCCTCGCTCAGCAGTCGAAATCGATCCCGGTCATCAGCAGTTATCTCAGTGACTGTACTGCCCTCGGAGATCTCGCGGATCGTATTCTTCAGGTACTTCAGACTGCTCCTGACTTTGAGTAAATCAGCCCGAAAGTCAAAGGTTCTCGCCAAAAAGGATTTATCGTTCAAGTTTGGCTGAGCAACTTCAATTTCAGCAAGGGATATCTCGAATCCTTCAAGGACCTCGGTGTTCGCTCTAATGATTTCACTAACCAGCGCGGTTAGAGCCCGTGTCATTCGTGGTGTCCCGGGGTCGAGTTGCTTCAGTCGGGTTTCAACCCGTTGTTCAAGGTCTGTATGTTCCCGGCAGAGCACCACCACATTATCCGCAGTGCCGACCAGTAGCACCGCGGCTCGACGAAGTCGTTTTTCTGCTGTTAAACCAAGGGGGTAGCGGACATAGAGGGTTGTAAATCGGTCCAGACGGGCAAATCGGGGAACTGTAGACAGGAAGATCCCGTGTAACGCTTTTTCAGGCACGCGCAATGCCTCAGCTATTCCACCCAGATCCGTCTCATCGATACCGCTAAAGAACAACCAGTCCTGGGAGGAATCGCGGATTTTTTCGAGGCTTTCCTGCAGGGAGATTTCATCGAACCGCGTCCCGGACTCACCAAGTGATCGCACGACCAGACCGCGCCCTGCATGCCGGGATGGCTGACCACCTTCCGCAGGGATACTTTTTAGCGCCAGGCCGGAACGAGTCCCCAATAACGCAAAGCGCCCAAGTCGAAAGAGTCTTAACATCGGCGAATTCCGCAGCACGTCTGGCATAAAAGGCAGAATTGCGACCAGCGCGAAGAAAATAATTAGCGCGTCAATGATACGCCAGGGATTTCTCACAAAACTGCTTCGATCTTTCGCTAGCAACAATGCGTTGGTGTATTCAATGATAAAAACCAGGATGATCAAGTTTTCGACCATCGACAAAAAATACTCATCGGTACTGGTCAGTGCAAATACACCCGGCGTGAGTATCAGAAACAGGGAGAGCAGTGCCAGAAAACCGAGCACCGCATCGTTTAAAATTTTAGTAATCAGAACCGGGATTTTTTCAAAATATTGCCAATTCATCTACGCACACTCTTCCTTCTTGCATTAGGTTGCATTGCCAAAGACAGTGTACTCATTTATTGACGTTTTAGCTTATTGAATCCCGGGTTCAATGGGTCAGAGCCATTCCGCAACTTTATGCAGCAGCGCCTGTGACCGCACGGGCTTTGACAGGAAGTCGTTCATACCCGCGTCAATACATGCTTGACGATCTGCTATTTGTGCGTTGGCGGTCATCGCAACAATTGGCAAAGTTTTCAGTTCAGATATTTCACGTATGTACCGTGTCGCTGTCATACCATCCATCTCTGGCATTCTGCAGTCCATCAGCACCAGATCATAGCTGGCAGCCTGGATCGCCTTCAGCGCGGCAATACCATCGGCCACAACTTCGCACTCATATCCGGCATTTTTAAGAATTTGGGATGCAACTTTCTGATTAACCAGATTGTCCTCGGCGATCAGTATTCGGCCGCCCTTTCCCGCTTTTTTCAATACTGCCGGATTGGAGTCGATCAGCTTTTCTACTTCGATCTGCGAACATACCGGTAAAGGAAGCGCACATCGGAATTGTGTACCTTGACCCTCAACACTGGACGCGTTGATTGTCCCCTGCATACATTCACATAGTCGCGAGGCAATTGACAAACCAAGGCCGGTGCCACCAAATTGTCGAGTTGTTGAACTGTCCACCTGGGAAAAGGCTTTAAATAGTTTGGACATCCGGTCAGCGGGTATGCCAATGCCGGTGTCCTCTACTTCAAAATGAATTGTGGGCCCGGCGCTTGCTGTCATCCCTGCATTGGTTACCCTCAGCACAACCTCTCCCTTTTGAGTAAATTTCAGCGCATTATTCAACAGGTTCAACAGTATTTGGCGCAGGCGTGAGGGGTCACCAACCACATAGGTGGGCACGTTGGGTCCAATAGATAAGTTTAAAGCCAGCTGTTTTTGTTTCGCCTGGTAGACGAGCGGCCGTAAAAGATCTGTTAACAGTGAATGTAAATCAAACGGTATCGACTCCAGTTCAATCTTGTTGGCTTCAATTTTAGAAAAATCCAACACATCGTTGACAATCGTTAAGAGCGACTCACTGGAACTTTGGACTGTACGGGCATATTCAAGCTGCTGTTCATCCAATTGTGTTGCCGAGAGCAATTCAGCCATTCCCATAATACCGTTCAGGGGTGTCCTTATTTCGTGGCTCATGGTCGCTAGAAATACGTCTTTTGCCTTATTAGCCTCAGCCAACTGCAGCGTTCGCTCTGCAACCTTGTCCTCTAACTGATCGGCAAGTTGTTCGAGCCTGGCCTGGTGTAAACCAATCAAGCCTGCCGTAATACCTAAAAAGAAAGGTGCAGAGTCGATAATCCAGTGCAGTGGTTGATTTGCCTGCACTGTCCAGATGCTGGGAAAGGTCCAGGGTAGTCCCTGAACGGCAATATCGAGCAGGGTAGCGCCCACTGGGAAACAGGCACCAAAGATCACACCAAATAAAGTGAATCTAACAAGCGCATGGTAATTCCACCACTTCATAAGGAACATCACACGAGTATCACACGGGAAGATAAGTTATCTGCATAAAATCAACTGGTCTCTGGCATCGAGCATAGAAAAATCAGTGGAACAGAATCTAAGTCTAGCCCAGTAAATCAGGAAGTCAGCAGAGGGCACCCCCGGTTGCGAATAATTCGAGTAACTCTAGGTCTCTCTTGCATAAACACCCACCTCTGCCTGAACCCTGTCGGCGTATTTTGTGAGCTCCGGATATTGTGTGGCTATTTTTGATAACCAGGTAGGGGGTTTGTTGTCCATCAACCCTGACAACAATCCTGCCATCGCAAAATCAAAGGCCGTTAGCCGGTCCCCGGCGATATAGCGACCATCGGAGACCGCATCTGAAATAGCTCGAAAATCCCGATGGGCAAACCCTTCCTGCTCTACCATTGAATGCCGCCCCAGGCCTTGCAGGTCATAAGTGTTTCGCATTTGTTTTTGGGCCCCCCG
>Ga0206123_10001930_pt1 | contig 18687 bp, 17 predicted proteins | sample Helgoland_Spring_2_FD_160086 | JGI IMG/M metagenome (GOLD analysis project Ga0206123, IMG submission 160086) | Pelagic subsurface seawater microbial communities from Kabeltonne, Helgoland, North Sea - Helgoland_Spring_Bloom_20160316_1 | ecosystem: Environmental > Aquatic > Marine > Epipelagic ...
AAAAGTGGCTGCTTATTTTAAGTCGGAACTATTGAGTGATATAGATCCTGACCGGGTTGTCGCAATTGGCGCTGCCATTCAGGCAAACATACTGATCGGTAATGATTCCGAAGATGAAGTGTTGTTCCTTGACGTACTGCCGCTGTCGCTGGGGCTTGAGACCATGGGGGGCTTGACCGAGAAAATCATACCCCGCAATACTGCCATTCCGGTGGCCAAGGCACAGGAATTTACCACCTATAAAGATGGCCAGACGGCCATGCTGATCCACATCGTTCAGGGTGAGCGCGAGTTGGTGACCGATTGCCGCAGTCTGGCACAGTTTGAATTACGCGGTATTCCGCCGATGGTTGCGGGTGCAGCCAAGATCCAGGTGTTGTTCCAGGTTGATGCGGACGGCATTTTGTCGGTTTCGGCAAAAGAAATGAGCACCGGCATTGAAACCCATATTGAGGTCAAACCTTCCTACGGATTAACGGAAGATGAGATCACCACCATGTTAAAAGCATCGTTTGAATTTGCCGAGGCGGATGTGGTTACCCGTTCAATCACTGAAGCAAAGGTTGATGCGGAGCGGGTTGTGGATGCCGTCATCAATGCCATGGCAAAAGATGCGGAAAGATTGTTAAGTCCCGCCGAGATCTCGGCACTGGATGCCGTCATTGTCGAGGTACGGGAGATTCTGGCGAAAAGCGAGAAATCCTCTGAAATAATCGCCGCCACCGAGTATCTGGCGAAAGCGAGCGACGACTTTGCCTCAAAAAGAATGGACGACAGTGTTCACAAAGCGCTGGCGGGGTCCAGTATTGATGAGCTTGGTTTAGAAGAGAAAGGCTTAGAAGCCAACTCACACTCATAAACGTAACACCGTAAAGGAAACATGCTGTGCCACAAATTGTAATTTTGCCCCATGCCGAAAGATGTCCGGAAGGTGCTGTACTGGAAGCAGACAACGGCGATAACCTGATCGAGATTGCCCTCGCCGCAGGCATCAATATCGAACATGCCTGTGAGAAAGCCTGTGCCTGCACCACCTGTCACGTGATTCTGCGAGAGGGTTTTGACTCCCTTGAGGAGTCAGACGAACTGGAAGACGACCTGCTGGACAAAGCCTGGGGACTGGAACCGGATTCCCGCTTGAGTTGCCAGGTTGTGATTGGCGATGAAGATCTGGTTGTCGAAATTCCCAAATACACAATCAATCAGGTCTCTGAAAGTCATTGAAAACAGGAGTGAGCGTTGATGAAATGGGTTGATGTAAACGATATCGCGATTGAATTGTATGAAGCCCACCCGGATATCGATCCGTTGACGGTCAGATTTACCGATCTGCACAACTGGGTGCTTGCCCTGGAAGGCTTTGATGATGATCCGTCCCGGGGTGGTGAGAAGGTGCTGGAGGCCATTCAGGCGCTGTGGATTGAAGAGCTGGATTGAAGAACTGGATTAAAACAGGGGTGCTAATCTGGCCCGTGGATCAGGAATATAATTAAACCGTTTGTTCCGGCGGTCATGCGGGCTATAATCCGCCGCCGCCAATTTCGACTAATACGGGTGATCGACCCCCTGCAGCCTGGGTTATCAGAGTCTGACACCATATTTTTCACCACATTTTTTGGAAATTGGCGTTTAGCAAGTTAGCACGAAAATATCAGGAATTATTGCCGTAAACCCGCGTATAATGTCGGGTTTATTTTTATTAGTAGATAGATCTTAAGGAGTAGATAGTCATGGCGGTTGAAAAAACCTTTTCCATCATCAAGCCGGATGCAGTTGCAAAGAACGTTATCGGTGAAATCGTTTCAAGATTTGAGAAAGCCGGTTTGCAAGTTGTTGCCTCTCGAATGGAGAGATTAAGCGAAGACAAAGCCAAAGGTTTTTATGCCGAACATGAAGGTCGTCCTTTCTTTAATGACCTGGTTAAATTCATGACCTCCGGTCCTGTTGTTGTACAGGTACTTGAAGGTGAAAATGCCATTCTTCGAAATCGTGAACTGATGGGCGCAACCAATCCGAAAGAAGCCGATGCAGGTACCATTCGGGCTGACTTTGCCGAGTCGATTGATGCCAATGCCGTTCACGGCTCAGACGCGCCGGAATCAGCGGCACGTGAAATTGCCTATTTCTTCGCCGAAGATCAACTCTGCGCAAGATAGTTCTGCGCAAGATAGTCTTGCGCAAGAAAGTCCCGCTGCTGAAAAGCATAAGTTCCATTACGGGATAGTAGAAAAGTTAAACCACCGGAAAATATTGTGGACGAAGTGACCGAAAAGAAAGTCAATTTCCTTGGCTACACGAAGGCACAATGGGAAACCCAGCTGGAACAGCTGGGTGAGAAACCCTATCGCGCGCAACAAATTCTGAAGTGGATCCACCATCGCTACATCGACGACTTTGCTGAAATGTCAGATATCAGCAAACGTCTGCGTGAACAGCTGGCAGCGATGGGTGAAATCAGGGAACCCGAGGTGATTACCGAAAAGGTATCGGTCGACGGAACCCGCAAGTGGCTGATTAAAGCCGAGTCCGGCAGCGCCATGGAAATGGTGTTTATCCCCGAGGATGGTCGTGGCACTTTATGTGTCTCATCCCAGGTGGGTTGTGCCCTCGACTGCAGTTTTTGTTCCACCGGCAAGCAGGGTTTTAACAGCGACCTGACCGCCAGTGAAATCATCGGTCAGGTGAGGATCGCCCGAAAGGTGCTGGAACAGGTTTATCCCGAGCGTAATCGCGCCGTCACCAATGTTGTGCTGATGGGTATGGGTGAGCCACTGTTGAATTTTGACAATGTCATCGCCGCGGTTAAGTTGATGATGGATGATCTTGGCTACGGTATTTCAAAACGCAAGGTCACCATTTCAACCTCGGGTGTCGTGCCTGGCATTCACAAGATGATTGAAACGACGGATGCATCCCTGGCCATTTCCCTGCATGCGCCAAACGATGAATTACGTAACCAGCTGGTGCCGATTAACCGTAAATACCCTATTGCCGAGTTGTTGGCGGTCTGTAAAAAGTACGCTAAAAATCTCGGTGATAAACGTGTGATCACGGTTGAATATACCTTGATTGACGGCGTCAACGAGCAGCCAGAGCACGCGGCACAGCTGGCAACACTGCTGGAAGACTTCCCCTGCAAGATTAACCTGATTCCTTTTAACCCGTTCCCCGGCTCCGGTTACAAACGACCGAGTTCAGTTGCGGTAAGGGCATTCCAGGATAGATTGATTGGCGCCGGGTTCTCGGTTACCACCAGAACTACACGGGGTGAAGATATTAATGCCGCCTGCGGCCAACTCGTTGGTGAAGTCGCTGATAAAACCAGACGGCAGGAAAAGTATCAGAGAATTGCGGCGGGGGCAGTATGATTCGACTGGCGGTTGTACTTGGTTTGGCAGTGTTGTTGTCAGGTTGTGTGACCGAAACCACGGGCAGCAGGAATGTTCCAGGTGATGCTGACGAACAGATCAAAAGCTACATCGCACTGGGTGTTGGTTATATTCGTAATCAGGAATACCAGCGGGCAAAAGACAATTTGACCCGGGCCATACAACTGGACCCAGGTTCGGCACACGCCCACACCATGCTGGGTTATGTGTTTCAGCTTGAGGGCGAGAATGCCGATGCCGAGCAGTTATTCAGAAAGGCAATCAAGCTTGATTCAAAGTATTCATTAGCCCGAAATAATTTTGGCGCTTTTTTGTTCCAGCAAAAGCGTTATGAGGAAGCGGTAGAGCAGTTGCTCAAGGCTTCCGAGGACCGGTTGTACGCAAGACGTAGTCAGGTGTTTGAAAACCTGGGTCGTTGTTACCAGGAACTTGGCAAGCACCAGGATGCTGAAGCCGCGTTTCTGCGTAGTGTTCAGCTAAATCCCAGCCAGAATCTGGCGTTGCTTGAGTTAAGCGAAGCCAGATTTAAGCAAAAGAACTTTGTTGAAGCCCAGGCTTACTACGACCGTTACAAGAAAGTGGCACGACAAAATGCCCGCAGCCTGTGGCTTGGCATACAACTGGCACAAATATTTGGGCGTGAGGATGAAGTTGCCTCTAACGCCTTGTTATTAAAAAACATATTCCCTGCTTCGGCAGAATATAAAGCCTATCTGGATTCTATTAGATGAGCGAGACAGATACGCAGCTTGAATTAGAGCAACCGGGTCCAGACCCGGATTTAAAACCCAATAGTGCCTCTGCCATGTTGTTGGCGGCGCGTTTGCGCACGGGTTTTACCCAAAAAGAAGTTGCTGACCAACTTTTCCTGACAACGTCGTTTATTCGATTTATCGATGATGGCGAATTCGACAAGATACCGAAGCCTGCATTTGTTAAAGGCTATCTTCGGTCTTACGCCCGGGTGGTGGAATTGTCCGGTGACGAGGTTGTCGCCTGTTATGAAGAATCCAGACAGACCAAACAGGCCCAGGTAGAAATCAAGGATGTCACCGATGAGCGACTAGGCTCATCCAGCTATACGGGCCCGGTATTTTTAACCGGTGCCATAGGCATGGGTGCCGTGCTGCTGGTGATATTGTTGGTGTGGCTGTTTTCCGACTCGGGTGAAACCACCACGGATGCGGGCGCGGCCGGGCAATCCGGTATAAACGGTGATAGTGTCGAAGCCGAAGCCCTGCAATTACCTTCAAGATCACTGTCCGGCGATGCCTTCGGCATGCGGGGTGTTTCGGTGACTGAAAGCTCCCTGGGCAATGGCCCGGGTGCCGATGTGGCTGCTTCAACCGCCGGGGCACTTGATGAAACACAGTTAACAGCAGAAGAGCAGTTACTGTATGAAGACGAGGAGATGGCCGCTTCCTTTTCATCGGTGGCCGCAACACCGGCAGAATTGGCCAGAATTAATGACGAACAAGATTCAACCCCGGGCGCGGATGAGGCTGCAACAGTGGCCGCTAGTCAGGCGGAAGATTCCCTTCGGGAAATCGTTCGTGGTCGAGTGACCGAGGGTGGGCAGGAGATTGTCACAATTTCCGCGGGTGGTGACGATGAATTGTACTTTGAGTTCAGCGACGATTGCTGGCTGGAAGTGGAAGATGCCGACGGGGTTGCGATATACGGTGACCTTAATCGTCGCGGAGATGCCTTAAGAATTACCGGCGCCGCACCATTTGCCATATTGTTAGGGAAGGCGCCTGTGGTGAATTTGAAATTCAACGGGTCCGCGGTCGACGTTGCTCGTTACACGTCCAATGATGACACGGCAAAATTACGCCTCGCCAATAGCAACCGCGGTCGATGATCGGGAGAACCCCATGAGAGCAGAATCGAATATCAAACGTAGAAAGAGCCGTCAGGTGATGGTTGGCAATGTACCGATTGGTGGCGATGCGCCGATTGCCGTGCAAAGTATGACCAACACCCCGACAGAAGATGTGGAAGCAACGGTCGCCCAGATAAAACGCCTGGAAGATGTGGGTGCTGATATCGTTCGCGTTTCAGTCCCCTCGATGGACGCCGCCGATGCCTTTGGTGCCATCCGCAAGCGCGTGAGCGTACCGTTGATCGCGGATATTCATTTTGATTACAAAATTGCCTTAAAGGTTGCGGAATTAGGGGTTGATTGCTTGCGGATTAATCCGGGTAATATCGGCTCCAATGACCGGGTTAAAGCGGTGATCGATTGTGCAAAAGATCACAATATCCCAATCCGGATCGGTGTTAATGCGGGTTCCCTGGGTAAAGATTTACTGCGCAAGTATAAAGAACCCAATGCCGAGGCGATGGTTGAGTCAGCGCTGCGAAATATCGAATTGTTAGACAAGGAAGATTTCCAGAATTTCAAATTGAGCATGAAAGCTTCTGATATTTTTATGGCGGTGGAAGCCTATCGTACAATCGCGACCCAAATTGACCAGCCCTTGCACCTGGGTATCACGGAAGCGGGTGGCTTGCGATCCGGTACCGTAAAGTCAGCGGTTGGCCTCGGTCTGCTGTTAATGGAAGGCATTGGTGACACTATCCGCATATCCCTGGCGGCGGACCCGGTTGAGGAAATTAAAGTAGGTTTTGACCTGCTGAAGAGTTTGCACCTGCGAGCCAAAGGCATCAATTTTGTTGCTTGCCCCAGTTGCTCCCGACAGAACTTTAATGTGATTGAAACCTTAAATGAGCTTGAGCGCCGGGTTGAAGACATCACCATACCGCTGGATGTCGCCATTATCGGTTGTATTGTGAATGGTCCGGGGGAAGCCAAGGAAGCTGACATTGGCCTGACGGGTGCAACACCCAATAACCTGGTGTATGCAGACGGCAAGCCGGACCACAAGGTAACCAATGAATCACTGGTTGACCATCTGGAACAGGTGATAAGACAGCGGATTGCTGAAAAGCAAAAATTGATCGCCTCAAGTTCATAACAAATAAAGACAGCTTTAAGCTGGATCACCCAGGTAGTCAACACTGGTCATCAACAGAATTAAACGACGGTTACGCAAGTGAAATTTCAAACAATACGGGGCATGCAGGATCTGCTACCCGAGCAACAGGCAATATTCAGCTACATTTCCTCGGTGGTCGGCGATGTATTGCATCGATATGGATATGCCGAGATGGGTATGCCGTTGCTGGAATCCACCGGTCTGTTCAAGCGGGTTGTGGGTGAAGCTACCGACATCGTCGAGAAGGAAATGTATTCCTTCGATGACAGGAATGGTGAAAGCCTGACCCTGCGCCCGGAAGGAACAGCGGGATGTGTTCGGGTCGCCCAGCAGCATGGTCTGATCTTTAACCAGACCCAAAGGCTCTGGTATCGCGGTCCCATGTTCAGGTATGAGCGGCCACAAAAAGGCCGGTATCGACAATTTGAGCAGATTGGCGCCGAATGTTTTGGTATGGCAGGTCCCGATATTGATGCGGAATTGTTGTTATTGAGTGCCCGCATCTGGCGTGAACTGGGTATCACGGATGAAGTTGAGCTTGAATTAAATTCCCTTGGCAACTCGGAATCCCGGGGCGAATTTCGCCAGGCGCTGGTTGCTTATCTCGACCAGTACAAGTCAGACCTTGATGATGACAGTCAAAGACGATTGGAATCGAACCCTTTACGGATTTTGGACTCTAAGGTTGCGTCTACCCAGGAGATACTGACCGGGGCGCCGCGACTGAGCGACTTTATTGATGATGAGTCCCGCGCCCACTTTGATGAATTACGGGGCATCCTGGATGACGCCGGGCTTGCCTACAACATTAATCCCAACATTGTACGTGGGCTCGATTATTACAATAAGACCGTATTCGAGTGGGTGACCAACTCACTGGGGGCGCAGGGTACTGTTTGCGCCGGTGGTCGTTATGATGGGCTGGTTGAGCAACTCGGTGGCAAGCCAAGTCCTGGTGTTGGTTTTGCGATGGGCCTGGACCGACTGGCCTTGATGCTGGAGAACAAATTTACTGATTCAGCCGCGGCTGATGTTTATGTGGTCTCAACCGTAGGTGCTGCCAGAGTGTCAGCACTGAAAGTGGGTGAGATGATTCGTAATGAAATGCCGAAGACCCGGGTCATTGTGCATTGTCATAGCGGCAAGTTTAAGGCGCAGATGAAAAAGGCAGACGCGAGTAATGCTAGAATTGCATTAATCATTGGTGATGAAGAAATCGCCGCCGGTGCCGTTAATGTCAAGATGCTGCGTGATGAAGGTCAGGCGCAAACCCAGGTGAGTCTGGATTCACTGGTGACACATTTAACCAGGGCTTTGTAACCAGGGCTTTGTAAGTGGGGCTTTGGCTGAGGCTGGCAAGGCGTAATAGAAAAAGTACAAAACAAACAGAATCAACGTCCGCTTTTGCAAGCAATTGCACGAGTCGTGGCGGTTACAGTTTTTAAGTGAGGAGTAAACGGTGGCTACCGAATCAACAGAAGAAGAACAAATAGAAGCGATCAAGTCGTGGTTTGATCAAAATGGCACATCCCTGATTGTGGGTATCGTCGTTTCCCTCGCTGCGGTATTTGGTTACCAGAGCTGGCAGCAGAGTGAAGTTGCCGAGGCGGAAGCTGCTTCCAAACTGTATACGGACCTGACCGAGGCAATTGTCGCGGGTCCCCTCGACAATCTGAGTGAAGGACAAATCTCTACCGGCAAGTTTTTGGCGACCCAGCTCAAAACAGAATATCCCGGCAGCACCTATGCGCATTTTGCCGCTTTGCACCTGGCCAAGTTGGCGGTCGAAGCTGATGATCTTGAAACAGCAGCAAAAGAGCTGGAATGGATTGCGGCTAACAAGCCTGAACGATCAATTGAACTTATTGCTAATCTTCGCCTGGCCAAGGTCAAGACGGCACTGAAGGAATATGATGCGGCGCTGGCGCTGCTCAAAACTGACAAGGCGGGTGGTCACGTCAGCTCTTATCAGGAGCAAAGGGGCGATATTTTCCTGGCACAGGGTAATGTTAAGGCTGCCCGGGAAGCCTACAAAATAGCGCTCGACACCATTGTTGGTGGCCAGAACAAGCCGATCCTGCAAATGAAGTTTGAAGACCTGATAGATCCAAATAGCACAGCGGCGGTTGATGCCGCCGATAGCATGGCTGCCAACCCTGGCATGGATATGATGAAAGATGACGCGGGGCTTAAAACGACCGGGGAAAAGATGATGGATGAAGCCATGCCTGACTCAGCGAACCAGATGAAAGACGGAGCCGGCTAAATGCGATTGATCAAATCAAGCCTGCCCGCGAACAGGTCTAAAGTTTACCTGCTGGCGATTGTTGTCTTGCTGACATTGGGCGGCTGTAGTTGGTTTGATAAGGACGATGATGAAGTTGTTCCCGCCAAACTCACCAAAATAAAAGCTGAAGTCAATCTTGTGACCCTCTGGGACGTAAACCTTGGCAAGGGTGCCGAGGACAGTGCCATTAAGTTTGTGCCTGCTTTTTCCGGCAGCCGGGTTTATGGTGCTTCCGCAGATGGGAATATTTTTGCGGTTGATTCCGGCACCGGTAAGGTTGTCTGGAAAGTCAATATTGTTAAATACTACACCGAGAAAGAACGCGCGGTGGCCTTTGCCGATGACATCGATGTCATCACCGGTGGAGTGGGTCACGGTAGCGGTATGGTAGTGGTGGGTTCCGCCGCCGGTGAACTGGTTGCATTGGGCGAAGATGATGGCGCCCTGCTCTGGAAAAGCAGCACAACCAGTGAAGTACTTGCACCTCCCCAGGTTGATGGAGATCTCGTTGTTGCCCAATCGATTGATGGCAAGGTTGCGGCTTACAACGCCGCTGACGGTAAGCGGAAGTGGATATACACAACCACGATTCCAAGCCTGACCCTGCGTGGTACCAGTACACCCATTGTCAACAGTGAATATGTTATCGCCGGATTTTCCAATGGTCGGGTATCCATCCTGGATAGAAACCGTGGACTGGCGGCGATAGATCAGCGGGTGGGTATCTCAAAGGGTAAGTCTGACCTTGAGCGACTGGTTGATATTGATGGCGCCATGATTCTGGACAACAACAATCTTTATGCGGTTTCCTACCAGGGCAATATGGTCCTGCTTGATCTGGCGGCTTCAGGCCGTGCCCGTTGGGGTATGGAAGCATCAAGTGTTGTTGGGTTAGGTACCGGTTTTGGTAATGTCTACCTGGCCGGCGCAGATAGCAAATTGAGCGCAATTGCGATGGATAGCAAACGTGAACTCTGGGCAATCGAGTCACTGTTAAACCGTGAAATTACAACACCGGTTGCCGTTAGCAGTTATCTTGCGGTGGGCGACTTTGAAGGTTATATCCATCTTGTCGCCCAGTCTGATGGTCGATTTGTGGCACGAAAAAAACTCGACGGTGACGGCGTTTCTGCCCCCGTTGTTGCCGATGGCAGCCGATTTTATGTCATCACGGACGGCGGCCGTTTGTTCGCCATGGAAGTTCGCTCCTAAATCCTATGATTCCTGTCATTGCACTAGTCGGCCGACCCAACGTCGGTAAATCCACGCTGTTTAATCGGTTGACCCGGACCCGGGATGCTATTGTTGCCGAGTTTGCGGGGCTTACCCGTGACCGACAATACGGCAAAGGTGCAATGGGCGACTTCAGCTACATTGTAGTGGATACAGGTGGTATTACCGGCGACGATACCGACGGTATTGAAGAGCCGATGGCAAGCCAGGCGCACCATGCAATTGGTGAAGCTGATCTAATTCTTTTTATGGTTGATGCCAAAGGTGGCAGAACCTCCGCTGACGAAGATATCGCAAAAACCCTTCGGGTTGATGAGCGACCGGTGATGCTGGTTGCCAACAAGATTGACGGCCAGAATCCTGACTATGTTTCCGGCGAATTTGCCAATCTGGGATTCGGCGATCCGTACATGATTTCCGCCAGTAACGGGCATGGCGTCCGCGGCATGGTTGATGAAGGCATCGCCACCCATATGCCGCAACTGCAGGATGAAGAAGCGAGTCTGGGTGATGAGTTATTCAACGAGGCGACCGGGATAAAAATTGCCGTGATCGGCCGGCCTAATGTCGGCAAGTCGACCCTGGTTAACCGTATGCTTGGGGAAGACAGGGTAGTTGTCTATGATGAAGCCGGCACAACCAGAGACAGTATTTATATTCCCTACGAACGGGACGGCAAAAACTACACAATTATTGATACCGCCGGGATACGTCGGCGTGGCAAGGTTCATCAGAAGGTCGAGAAGTTCTCTGTCATTAAAACCCTGGCAGCGATCGATGATGCCCATGTGGTGATCCTGATGGTGGATGCCCACGAGGGACTGGTTGAGCAGGATCTACATCTCCTGGGGCACGTGCTCGATGCAGGTCGGGCTCTGGTGATTGCGGTCAACAAATGGGATGGCACCAGCATCCAGCAAAAGGACAAGATGCGGTCAGAGCTGGATCGAAGGCTGACATTTATCGACTTTGCCGAGACTCACTTTATTTCAGCATTACACGGCAGTGGCGTTGGCAAACTCTATGGGTCTGTACATCAGGCTTACGATTCAGCCAATAAAAAATTAAAGACCAGCGTGTTAAATGAAGTGCTTGAGAAAGCGCTGCAGGAACATCAACCGCCGATGATCAATGGGCGCCGGGTGAAACTGCGTTATGTCCATATTGGCGGGCATAATCCGCCAATACTGGTGATCCACGGTAACCAGACCAACTCAATTCCCAATTCATATCGACGATTTCTTGAACACAGATTCATGCGGGCATTAAAACTCAAGGGCACCCCGATTCGTATTCAGTTCAAATCGAGCGATAACCCTTATGATGATAAAAGTTCCAAAACCGCTAATGCCAGGTTGACCAAAGGTCAGCTCGACGCGAAGCAGCGGAAGATCAATCATCTATCCAATGCCAAGAAAAACGAAAAGGGTAACCGGGACAAGAAAGAAAAGAATGTCCAGAAAGATCGCAAGAATTCAAAGAATAGACGTTAATCAGTTCTTGATTTGCCCGACTATTGAGAAGGTTCAGCTTCAGCCGCCTCATCCAACAACGGAACAAACAGGTTAGGGTCAACCCTGGCATTGTTAAGACTGACACTCCAGTGAAGGTGCGGGCCAGTCACCCGGCCGGTTTGTCCTACTTTGCCAATCAAATCTCCGGGGGACAGTACAGCACCTACCTCAACATTTATTTTGCTCATGTGGCAATACATTGAAATCAAACCCTGGCCGTGATCAAGCAGGACGGTATTGCCATTGAAGAAATAGTCTCCCACGGCGGTGACCCGACCGGCAGCCGGCGCTTTGATCTCAGCGCCTGCGGGCGCCGCTATATCCAGCCCGCTATGGGGATTTCTGGGTTGGTCGTTAAGAATACGTTTCAGGCCAAATGGACTCGAAATTGGACCCTTGGCTGGCAGGACAAACTCCACCGCGGGTTCGTCTTTCTGGTCAAACCGATTGAAAGCCAGGTTCATTTCATCCCGTTCCCGAATAATTCTGTCCATATCTTGTTTGTAGGGGTTCACCTTTCGTTTGTTGGTGATGGTCAGTCTTTGAACCTCATACTCCTTGTTATCAACCTGGAAACTGAGTTTGTTCGGGTTTGCTTCTGTTGTTTTACCGTTTTCTGCCGAGTGCGCCTGACTATGGGAAAGGCTGAGGGGATAAGTTCCCGGGGCTGTTTTCAGCGAGATACCAACAACCGCATATTTCTTGTCACCGCTAGTGAGCAACATCACCTGTCGCTTCTTGAAGTGTGCCTCGCTGGTCGACATGGGCACCGGAATGACAGCAACGCCACCGGGTACCGGGTTGTGTCTAGGTAATGCCAATGCCTGGGACGACCATACCAAAACTGAAAAGATTAAAACCCATGGTTTAAGGTTAAGGCTCATAGAAAAATATCCATCCGGTATAGTTGAAACAGTGTGGTAAAGCGTTGAGAAAGGAGATAAGCGGCTATCTTAGGTATTTGCAGACGGCGGTTCAAGACGTGAAAATTTTTATGCCGGGTGGTCGGGTGGGTATCAGTCGCAACTGATGTCGATGTCCCTTGCCGCAAGATCCACCGGTTCAATACGTGCCAACATGACTTCATGTTCCGGGATACAGCCAGTGGCAGGTTTGAATCTGGCCGTCCTGCCAAACATGGGCATACCCACGTAGCCGCGTATTTCCAGTTGGCCGGATTTAAATTTCATATGGCTCTGGTAGGTGTTGCCGGATTCCGGATCGTATATTTGCCCCTGCCATTGTCCATTCTTGAATTCGTAGTTGCTGAAGATGTTAATCCCCAGAATTGTCCGGGTCTTAAGGGTTTTGTCCGGGTTTTTGTCGTCCAGCCTGATTTGACCGGCTTTGGCTTCGGATTCCGCCCGGGTGTAGACAGGATCTTTTAATGCGAGTATTTCTCCTTTTACCGTGCCATCTTCGTACCAGGTGCGAAAGATTGAGCCTTCGGATGCCCAGAGCCCAAATACAGCGTCATCGATGTCAGCCTTATCGATGCTTTCTTCGCCGTCGGCAAAGGTGGAATTGTTGATTCCGAATAGCAACATGAGAGCGAAGATTGTGGTGATTACATGGGAAGATGTTGAATGTTTTCTCATACTGACTTCAATGCCCTGTTTTGCTGGATTGTTTTGCTGGTTTGTTTTGCTGGTCTGCCAGGTGATGATTTTGCGGTGAATAAAGGGTAAATGGAAGCTGATCTTTGTGTACCATTCAGGTGCGATAATCGCTTCCGTATTATTTCCAGACACAACAGCCACACCCATGGATCACTTGCTTCTATGACACTTTCAGCCCTGCTTATTATTCTAGTTGCCGCCGCGCTGCATGCAACCTGGAATCTGTTAATCAAGAAACTCAATGGCGGACCTGAATTGATATGGATGTTCTCGGTGCTGTCGGTGATTTTGTATTTTCCTGCCCTGGTCTATTTGCTGATCACCAGCGATCTAAATTTCAGCCTGCAGGCGATGGTGTTTATGTGTGGCAGTGGCTTGCTCCACCTTGCCTATTTTCTGCTGTTGCAAACGGGGTATCGACACGGGGACCTGTCTCTGGTCTACCCTATCGCCCGTGCAACCGGTCCATTACTCGCCACCGTTTTTGCTGTCGCGGTGCTTGGTGAGCAGGCATCCGCGCAGGTGATTGCCGGGGGTTTGTGTATTGTGATTGGGGTGCTGTTTTTGACCGGCGGGATTCGGCGGTCGGGTAGTAAGAAAGGTTCATCCTTGATGTTTGGGCTCGCCACCGGCGGGTTGATTGGTTGTTATACGGTCTGGGATGCCTATGCCGTCTCTGTGGTGCTGGTTTCGCCTTTGGTCATCGATTATTTCTCCAATATATTTCGAGGCTTTGCCTTGCTGCCCCATGCATTAAAAAACAAGGCGTCGCTTGTTGATTTGTGGCGCAATCAAAAGCTGCCAATATTTGCGATTGCTTTGCTTAGCCCGCTTGCCTACATACTGGTGTTGCATGTTTATACCTACACGCCGGTGGTTTACGTTGCGCCTGTCCGTGAGGTGAGTGTGTTGTTTACGGTCATCGCGGGGGTTGTGATCCTAAAAGAGCGTGAGTTAGCGTCGCGGTTAATCTGGGGTATGCTAATTCTGGCGGGGATTGGGTTGTTAGCGATGGGTTAACCGGGGCAACTCTCTGGAGGAAAACCCAATGGCTTTGTTTGCCTGCAAAAAAGCGGCATCTAAATCGCCGTTTCCAAATGACTTCCGGGCTTTCTGATAATAGAAATGGGGCAGCGGATAATTGTTGTTGGCGATTTCCGGTAATTTTGAATAGGTATAGTCCAGAAATTTTAGCAGGTACTGTTTTTTTGCCATTACTCCCATGTCGAGGAAGTTTTTAGCGACGCTTATCTCCGCTTCGAGCTGGATGCCCTGCAGCAGGCATAGTGCTGCCTGGTTTTCAGTCTTCGCCAGCGACTGCTGGTGCGATACGCGGACCTTGAACCGGGATGACCGATAACGATTCAGGGTTTGAAATGTTAACTGCAGCCGATGTGTGATGCGATAACAGGCAGCGCTCAACCGGGCGTGATCGATCCGGGCCCTATAAAGTTTTGATAGTGCCGTATATTGTGAGTCATCAAGGGCATTGGAAATGTCTAGTTCAGCGTTTAGCGGCAGGGGTCGCTTCGGTGCGGGTTGGTCTGCAGATGCCGTGAGAAGCATCGCTTGCAATCCAATGACGGGTGCCACATCAATAAAGCCATGGACGATGGGTGAGCGACACTGAAGCGCGCAACTGGCTGATGACTTGCAGGATTGTTCACAATGGTTGTACTCGAGCCTAACGTCACGGCCACCTACAGTTTGTTCGCAGGTTAAGTCAAAATACCCATTCGCTTGCCGGTCTTTGGTTGAGCATCCTGTTAACTTAAGGGCTGATTGTTCGTTATTGCGTTTGCGAGAGCAAATGACGCTACCAGTCGCAGTGTTTGAATTGCCGGCTAACGCCAGACCCTCAATCGAACAGTCCTGGTGATCAATTTTGAAGCCGTTGCAATAGGGTGATGTGGTGCAGACTGTATTGGCGGGTATATAGACCTTTGAAAATCCCAACGATTGGGCTAGTTCAATTTTTGTTTCGACACCATCTGTGCGTGCAAGAATAGCACCGGGTGCCAATCCCCCGGTGACAACAATGGAGGGGTCCATTTTTTCAAAGTGAATTGTTTTGGCCAGCAGATAAGCCGCGGCAGCAGAGGCACTTTCACCACCGACCAGCGTTCGCCCGCCGAGATCAAAAGCATAATAAAAGTCATATTGATGACAGGGTAATTCAAGATAGTCGCAGGTTGTTTCGTGGGCTAACAATAAACCAACCTGTGTGTCGACTTTCTGAATTGCACCTAAGGATATATAGACTTGTCCCGAGCCCGGGCGAATTTCAAGCCCAAGCGAGAGCAGTTCTGCCAGCATCGGGGTCTGTCTATTGTCGGATTTTAAGACACCCAGTATGGGTATTTTATTTTCGAAGGTGTTGCTTGAAAGATCGTCACCGGCAGATACCAGCTTGATATTTTCACGGCTAGCACAACAAGTGACGGCCAGTGATAACAGCAACAAACTGACAATCTTGATAAGTCTGATGAGTTGCTGCATCACTTGGTTACCTTAATCGCCGCAAAATGGTGCGGTGGTGTCAAGGCTACAGAGATAAGCTGTTAGCTGATCGTTCTGCAACCGCAAACTGGCAATCTCCTCTCGTAGATCAGCGATCCCGGTTTGCTGCTCTTTGATACCTTCAACTACCACAGGCATCATCTTGGGATAGTCTACTCTTAAGTAACCGTCTGTGCCTTCGTATATAAGTTCAGGCAAAACCTGCTGTACTTCCTGGGCGATAAACCCCAACACGGCCCGGTCTGGTTCCTGAATGCCAAGTGCTACCGCCTGCTCGTTCCACTGGTGGGTCACACCTTGCAGCAACATGATGTTCTCCAGGGACGACGTCAGTGGCGCGATATTGTTCTTTAGGCGGGCGTCGGATATGTAGGGCACATAGGGAATAGAATTTGGGACATGGCCAATGATGCTGACACCGATGCTTCCGGCATTAACAGCAGCGTTGAGCAATGCTGTTGTCTGATTCATCCTGTCAAAAATGCCTCCGTCTCCGGTTGCAGGATTTCCGTCTGGGCCATTATAGCCGGTACCTGTGTCAACAAACATATAGCGGTGTAGTTGATCGAGTCGTGCCAGACGTTGCCCGGTACCATGAATTAGTTGCCACAGGTCATTTGCCTTGCCAATAACATTGCTAGCCGCGTAAGAGGCTTGAGTGGTGTTGAGCGAGCTTAGCTGAGATGTTAGGTTAGTCGGAATACTGTTTTTCAAACTGTTAACGGTCGTATTGAGGCTGGTAATAGTATTTAAATTTTCAAAGATGCTTAGTCCATGGCTCGTCAGTCTGGAGTTGACGCCTCCGGCATCGTGAATTAGGGCCCATATTTTAGAAATGGATGCTCTAAGGGCCGTATCGGTAGTCGGCACAGTGACTTTCAATTCCGCCAGTACGGCTAGCTGCGCAGCTAGATCAGCTGGCACAAGATTATTAAGGCTCGTCACATCGCTGCTGAGTTGGGTCAGGTCGCCCAGTTGAGTCAGATCGGCAGGTAGAATATCAATTAGGTCGATAAGCGCACCGGTACACACGCCGCCTGGAAAACAGACATCGGTTTCACTGGCGCTAATGACGGTATTGCCTTGTATGCGCAGAGATAGAGAACTACTACCAACCTCCAGATAGGTAGAATCAACTTCAATGCCAACATGATCCGGTGCCACCGTGATGACGTTGCTGCCATCAAGTTTAAAACCCATGGCGTTGAGGCCGGGTCCAAAGCCATCGTTGATCAGCCCCATTTCGAATACCTGATTGCCGTCTGCGTCGACAAACTCGAGCCTGCTTGCTGCTTCAATAATCTCAAGCAGTAACGCTTCGGTGAGAATCTCGTCAAGATAATGTTCCGCGATGAGCGCAGCTGTGGTGGCGACAAATTGCGAAGGTGTATCCAGCAAGGATTGACCATTGGTTTCCAGCTCCGCCAAAACCATCTCAACTGGCGGTAAAAGGCCCGCTAGTGGAATCTCGACAGTACCAATCAGGAGACTACCTCTGGAGAGAGCGTCGAGTGGATCATCCAGCGCCTGTGCTTTGATCTGCGCAATAAAACTTGCTGGCCCGTCTGGGATGCTGACGGTGAGGAGATCTACGTCAGTCCGGTAGAGATCAGCGATATGACCTTTGGTTGATTCAGGGTTACCACCCTCAATAACTTCCTCAAGGCGCTCAGCACCGGTAACCGTAAGCCAAAAAGCCGAATTGATGGTTCGTGCGACATTGTCGGCAATTTCACAAACAGCGTGAACTGCTTCTAACTTTGCGTCCCTGCTCATGGCTGCGACGCCGGTAGCAGCGCATGCCCTGCCAAAACTAATATCCATAACACTTTCTACAATGGCTTGTAGATCGACTACAACGCCGCAAGCCAGCTGGCCCTGTTCATTGGTGTATAGCTGGGTATCGATATAGCCATAGTCCCATCGCGATTTTGTATCCGAGTCGGCAAGGATGCCCCCAAAAGATGGATTAGGGAGATGTGCCTCATAGTAGACCTCACCGGTGATTTCGTTTTTGATTGGTATCCGCTCGACCACATCAAATGTGCCGCCGCATTCGGCGAGCTCTTCGGTTCGTTTAGGGACGCCTTCGGTGAGTTGTGTTTCTATTGCACTAACTCTGGCACTAACGGTACTGATTGATTCTCTGGCATAACTGGCATTGCTCAGCATGGTGCCGCTGAGACTGAGTGCCAGTGCAAGCGTAAGATTTGAGTGTTTCATTTGTCTGTACTCCAAAAGGATATTTAGGCAGTTAACATGTTTGAATTATTGGTATTGAGACCTCGTGAAAAGAGCGCCTGTGTGACTGGTCGTGGTTTGATCTTGCGTGCGAGGCACAAGGCTAAAAAGCCGAGCATAAAGAGGGTTGAACTTGCAGGGGAGGGGACGGATGCGGCATTAGTCGCATAAGTAATATCATCTATACCAAAGGCGAGGCAGCCACAGTCATAGGTATAGAAGTTGACGGAATTAAAGCCATCGGTGTCCTGAATGCCGAGGTAATAGGCAAGGCTGCCATCCTCCAGGGTTTCAAATAATGTCCCTGTGCTGAAGGCACTACCGCCGAAGACCTCAAGGGCAAAATCCCCATCAAAGGATTCGTCCGGCGCGGCGATAATGTAGAGCCCCAGGGCATAAATGGTTTCGGTAAAGGCCAACTCAAAACTGTCACCGAGCAGGAAGTCGTCGTCGTCCACGCCTAGATAGTTGAAACCTGATGTTGTCTCAAAGCCGGTATTTACGGTGAGGGGCAAGCCGGCGATATCGTAGTTGAATGTGATGTTGCAGAGACTGCCGCCATCGTTGATGACATCACCCACGGTGCTGCTATCAAAATCGCAGGTTGTTGCATCCATACCGGCAATGTCGGCAGTAAATGTGGTGACATCATCGTAGGTCGTCAGAACACCGGCATGAGCCGGGTGTATTGCCGAGATAGCTAACAATAAACTCGAACCGGCGATGCAAAATTTTCGCCTGGCGATATCAAGGAGTTGATAGGAAGTGTTTGTGCCGCTTGTGCTGGTTTGCCGCTTTATTGTTTTCATGTTCAATCCTCAATGTATTAACTAACTCGAGAATTGATCCTATCGATAATAATTTGGAAACCGTTGCACTATT
>Ga0206123_10001931_pt1 | contig 18674 bp, 16 predicted proteins | sample Helgoland_Spring_2_FD_160086 | JGI IMG/M metagenome (GOLD analysis project Ga0206123, IMG submission 160086) | Pelagic subsurface seawater microbial communities from Kabeltonne, Helgoland, North Sea - Helgoland_Spring_Bloom_20160316_1 | ecosystem: Environmental > Aquatic > Marine > Epipelagic ...
GTAATCTTTGAATTCAAAGACAGCATTTCTTCCTGGAGTGCTATTGAGTAGCGGAAGTAATGGTCTTATTTTATCTTGAATGTAAACTAAGTTTTGGTATGTGTAATATATCTCTTTTGCTCCAGAGGTATTTGCTTGTTTCTCTAGAAAAGAGATTCGTCTAGTGGCTTTGGCTACCGCTTTTTGAAATGCTTGTTCAATAATTGCAATATGTCCATCTCTTTTTTTAGAAGATTGATTTTTTTTCAATTTTTTTATAGCCAACTCAATCGCTTGCTCGTAGTTCCCGTTTGAGAGTAGTTTTTGATTTCTTTTTACACTATTGCAAGCACTTATAAAAAAGAAGATTCCGCAAATAAAAAATAGCTTTCTCATAGTGTGCAGTCAATAAGTCTTTTGAATTGATACCATGTGTGGGGTGGATTTATTTTCTATCAACGCTATGCTTGCCTGGGCCAAGAAGTACAATGGCCAGAAAGGCAAACATAAATAACAATGCTTTTTCTTTCATGCCTGTAATAGGGTCTGTGCCATGAACAATAAATGCAGCTACACCCATGGTTATAATAACAGGAATACTAGCAAAACGTGTTTTGTATCCAATAATAACTAGAAGTGGACAAATAGCCTCTGCTATTACAACTAAAATTGTTGTGGCCAAAACGCCAATGCCGATTGGATCTCCCTGCATCAAAGTTCCTTGAATGAGATTTAAAAGTTCTGGTATGCCATGAGAAAGCATCATCGCACTAAAAGTAAAGCGCAATATAAATAATCCAATGTGATAGGTAGAAGTCATAATATGTAGTGTTGCTATTTTTCTTTAAAAGTAAAAAAGTTTTTGGTATTTCAGTTTTTTTACTGACACAAATTTGAATTGTAATGGGTAGGTATGATTTTATATTTAAGCTGTATTTTTACAAAAAAATAAATTTGAAATGAATAAAGTAAACGCTTGGATTTCTGCAGCAAGACTAAGAACCTTGCCTCTTTCTATGTCTGGGATATTGGCGGGGAGTGCCGTAGCGGTTAGGACCCAAGATTTTTCATTGCCAATTTTTATTCTTGCCCTAGCTACCACATTGGGTTTTCAGGTATTGTCAAACTTTGCCAATGATTACGGAGATGGAGTAAAGGGTACAGATAATCAAGACAGAGTAGGGCCAAAGCGTACCTTACAAAGTGGGTTGTTGACAGCAAAAGAGTTAAAGCGTGGTATGATTGTAACGGCAATCACTACCCTGTTTGTATCATCTTTATTGATTTTTACAGCCTTTGGGAGTGAGCACATGGTGCTTTCTTTTGTCTTTTTTAATTTAGGAATTGCGGCTATTATAGCAGCAGTTAAATACACGGTTGGCGCTAATGCATATGGATATAGAGCCATGGGTGATTTATTTGTCTTTTTATTTTTTGGAATAGTAGGTGTTGTAGGAAGCTATTTTTTATTTTCAAAATCTTTGGGCAACTCTGTTTTCTTTCTTGCTATCGCTATAGGTTGTATGAGTACCGCTGTTTTAAATTTAAATAATATGAGAGATCAATTTCAAGACGCTAAAGTTCAAAAAAACACATTGGCAGTTGTTTTAGGTCCAAAGAAAATAAAAATGTACCATGGGTTTTTAATGCTATCTGCGCTAGTTTCTGCCCTAGTATATCTGGTAGCTAGCCAAGCAAAACCAATGTATTATACTGCACTTATTGCCTTTATTCCGCTAGTTTTAAATGTGGTGAAGGTTTGTAATAATGAGGATCCTGCAACATTGGATCCAGAACTTAAGAAAATAGCCCTTAGTACTTTTGTTTTTGCACTATTGCTTTTTGTTACAAGTTTTTTTAACTAAAGCTTAATTTGCTGGTAGGCAAAAAACAACTCAGGATGTTGTACTTTTATGTACTCTATCTTAATACCACAGATTGAGATTAATGATCATAACCACACCTATTGAAAGCACACTACAAAAAGCATATTCTTGAGTTTAAAACACCCAGCGGTACCTCCCGTGGTATTTTAAAAACAAAAGAGGCATGGTTTATTATCATTGAAGATATTAATTCTGTCGGAATAGGTGAGTGTGGATTATTACGGGGTTTAAGTATTGATGATCGTCCAGATTTTGAACAAAAATTGCAATGGGTTTGTGCCAACATAGGTTTAGGTCTCAGGCAGTTGTATGATGCATTAACTGAGTTTCCATCCATACAAATGGGAGTCGAGACTGCTTTTAGGTCATTGGCATCTGATGATCCTTTCCAAGTTTATCCCTCAGAATTTTCAAGAGGGGAAACCGGTATTGCAATCAATGGTTTGATATGGATGGGTGATAAGGCATTCATGAGAGCGCAAATTGCCAATAAACTCAAAAATGGATTTGGTTGTATTAAAATGAAAATTGGGGCCTTACAATTTGAAACTGAGTTATCACTCTTAAAAAGTATTAGACAAGAGTTTTCTGCCTCCCAGATTGAAATAAGAGTTGATGCCAATGGCGCTTTTACCCCTCACATGGCACTTGAGAAATTAAAATATTTGTCTGATTTAGATTTGCACTCTATAGAGCAACCTATTGCCGTTAACCAATGGGATCAAATGGCTTTTTTGTGTGAAAAAAGCCCACTAGATATAGCCCTGGATGAGGAGCTAATAGGAGTGTCCTCTACCCAAAAAAAGGAGCAACTACTAAAACACATCAACCCTCAATATATAATTTTAAAACCAAGTTTTATAGGAGGTTTTAAGGGGAGTGATTCTTGGATAGAAATATCTCAGGAAAATGATGTGGGTTGGTGGATAACATCTGCACTTGAGAGTAATGTAGGATTAAACGCTATTTCGCAGTATACTTTTACAAAAAATAGTACATTGCATCAAGGTTTAGGAACGGGAGGTTTATATACAAATAATATTTCTTCTCCATTACAGATAACAAAAGGGGCACTGTTATACAACCCCAGTAAAAGATGGGATTTTAATTTATGAATTACTTACAACAAGCACATCGGGGAGAAAACAAACCATGGATGTTTTTGCTAACTTTTTTTTTAATTGCAGGCTTATTCATCTATAACTTATTATTTTTCCTATTTTTTAGCGAGGGTATAGACATTTCCCAAGAACAACAAAAACTTTTTGAGTTAGTTCCTAGCAAAAATTTTTGGTTGGCGTTTAATTTATTGCCCTTTGTTTTTTTGTTGGGTTTGTTATTCCTGCTTGTAAAAAAACTACATCAAAGAAGCATTCTGTCTTTAACCACAGCAAGAAAAAAAGTTGATTGGTCTCGTGTGTTGTTCTCATTCTCTCTTATTCTACTAATTACGTTAGTTTCTTTTGGCATTTCTTATTTTAATGACCCCACACAAGTAGTGTTACAGCTTGATCCTGTAAAATTTGGTATTTTAGTGGTAATTAGTCTTTTACTTTTTCCATTTCAAATTGGTCTTGAAGAGTATCTTTTCAGGGGGTATATGATGCAACACCTGGGCGCTTTGTTTAAAAATAGGTGGATGCCACTGTTACTTACTTCTGTTTTATTTGGGGTTTTTCATAGTGCCAACCCAGAGGTAGCAGAGATGGGTTACACGATCATGGTATTTTATATTGGTACTGGATTGCTATTAGGTATCATGACCTTAATGGATGATGGTATAGAATTGGCGCTGGGGTTTCATTTTGGAAACAACCTGTTGGCAGCTACCCTTGTGACCTCAGATTGGTCTGCACTGCAAACAGATGCTGCCTTTAAGTATACGGCAACCCAAGCAGATACAAGCACTATAGTTGATGTTATATTACCTGTTTTGGTTTTATATCCTATAATTTTATTAATATTATCAAAAAAATACAACTGGAATAACTGGAGTCAAAAGCTCTTTGGAAAAGTTACTGGAAAGGGTAGTTAGGTTTTAGACCTTTTGTGTAAACAACCCCCAACAAAATCGTTTTTAATTAAATATTTTTGGAACCATTGCAAAAATTACATCCTTCATTTAAATTTAATGGCCTTGAGTTTCAAACCTCTCAGGAGATTGTCTCTTTTGCCAATAAATTAATGGACAAAGGTGCCTTACACGAGGTAGCAATTGCAAAATTTATAATAAAATGGTTTGATGATAAGCCACACATAACAGTTCAAACTTCAGGCTCTACAGGTGCTCCAAAGAAAATTAAATTACTAAAAACAAATATGGTTCAAAGCGCATTTGCTACTGGAGTGTATTTTAATTTAGGTACAAATAACACGGCATTGCTTTGCTTGTCTGCAGAATATATTGCCGGAAAAATGATGTTGGTGAGAGCCTTGACCATGGGTTGGGATTTACACGTAGTTGCACCTGATAAGGATGCCATCACCCAATATGATAATACCTATGATTTTGCTGCTATGGTTCCATACCAGGTGTATCATACCTTAAACGCGTTGGATAAGATTAAAAAACTCATTATAGGCGGAGGTGTCATAGATCCAGATTTAGAGGCTAAACTCCAAACAAAATCAACACAGGTATATGCTACCTACGGTATGACAGAAACCATAACTCATGTTGCCATCAGGCGTGTTAATGGCCAAGATAAATCCAATGTATATACAGCTTTGCCGAATGTTAGTTTTGAAGTAGATCATAGAGGTTGTTTGGTAATCGATGCTCCTAGTTTAGGTAGTTCAAAGCTTATAACAAATGATGTTGTTACCCTCCATGATACAAAAAGTTTTGAATGGCTAGGCAGGTTTGACAATGTGATTAACAGTGGAGGTGTTAAGTTACATCCAGAAAAGATTGAACAAGTATTACGTGTTTTTATAAAAGTTCCTTTTATTATTTGCTCTATGCCAGATCCTGCTCTGGGTGAGCAGCTTATTTTAGTTCTTGAACTGGATGATCCTAACCAAGTAGCCAATTATCGTGATGTTATCTCTGAGTTAGCGTCATACCAAAGACCAAAAAAAATATTTACCCTTTCAAAATTTCCATTAACAGAAACTGGAAAAATCAAGCGTGATGGTATTAAAAGTCTACTAAATAGTTACAGCTAGAACAATACAATTACAGGCTCATTGGTGGTGTGTGGTTGCGTTTTGTTTTTAAATATCTTTAATAAAAACTACAGGGATCATGAAACATTTTATTTTCTTATTTATTTTGTTATCAGGGCCAAGCTCTTTGGTCTATTCACAGATACTGCCAGAGCGGGAGAGGGCTAGCTTGCGTGACGAAATTTTAAAAGATAGATTTGATACACTTTTGCCCAAATTAATGGATGACACCGGCATTGATATGTGGCTTGTTATTGCCAGAGAATACAATGAGGATCCAGTAATGCGTACAATGCTTCCAGCAACTTGGCTGAATGCGCGCAGAAGAACCATTTTGGTTTTTTACAGAAACAAAAAGCAAAATACCCTTGAGCGTCTTGCCGTTGCAAGGTATGATGTTGGAACAAATATCACCTCCTCTTGGGATAAAGAAAAACAGCCAAACCAATGGGAGCGTTTGGTAGAAATAATTAAAGAGCGTCCTGTCAAAAAAATAGGAATTAATTATTCAAAACATTTTGGCATTGCAGACGGTTTAGTGCGCACAGATTATCAAGAACTTATGGAGGCACTGCCTGGTGATTTGGAAGAAAAAATAGTTTCTGCAGAGAAACTTGCCATTGGATGGATAGAAACCAGAACTGCCAAAGAAATGCTTCTTTACAATCAGTTGGTTGACATCACAAGCGCAATTATTGACCAGGCATTTAGCACCGATGTGATTACACCAGGAAAAACAACAACAGATGATGTCGTTTGGTGGCTTCGAGAAAAGGTTACCTCCTTGGGTTTGGAGACTTGGTTTCATCCAACGATCGATATTCAGAGAAATAATGAAGAATTAAAAAGCCATATTTATTCATTTTCTAAAGGAGAAAAAGAAAAAACAATTCTACCTGGTGATCTGTTACATTGTGATTTTGGCATCACCTATGTTTCCTTGAATACAGATTGTCAAAGACATGCCTATGTTTTAGGACCAGAAGAAACCAAAGTGCCAGATTTTCTTGTCGATGCTTTTTCAAAGGGAAATCTGGTGCAGGATATCTTTACCAGTAATTTTAAAACAGGAAGAACAGGCAACGAAATACTTTCCATGTCTTTAAAACAAGCAAGAAAAAAAGGCTTGAGACCCTCCATTTATACCCATCCACTTGGCACTTATGGCCATAGCTCCGGAACAACACTAGGCATGTGGGATAGCCAACAAGGAGTGCCTGTAAATGGTGATTACCCCCTGCATGAAAATACAGTCTATGCCATTGAATTAAATACCACCGTTACCATTTCGCAGTGGAATAAAGATATCAGGATTATGCTAGAGGAAGCGGGTTATTGGGGTGCCAATGGGTTTAGGTATGTAAATGGCAGGCAACAGGCTATAAAAGCGATAGCTTGGTAGAGAAATTATACTTGTATCACACCCAAATTAAATTGTTTTTCAATCGGCGCATGGTTTGCAGCTTCAATACCAATGGATATCCAATCTCTGGTCTGTAGCGGGTCTATGACTCCATCTGTCCAGATACGAGCGGCAGCATAATAGGGAGATATTTGATTGTCATACTTGGCTTTAATACTATCATACAGCTCTTTTTCTTCCTTCTCAGATATTTTCTTTCCTTGTTTTTTTAGGGAGGCAGTTTCTATTTGTAGCAGTACTTTGGCAGCACTGTTTCCACTCATTACCGCTAGATTTGCACTTGGCCATGCAGCAATTAGTCTTGGATCATAGGCCTTGCCACACATGGCATAATTACCTGCACCATAGCTGTTTCCAATAATGATCGTAAATTTTGGCACCACACTATTGCTAACAGCATTTACCATTTTGGCACCATCTTTTATGATACCTCCATGCTCACTTTTGCTGCCAACCATAAACCCTGTCACATCTTGAAGAAACACCAGTGGAATTTTTTTCTGGTTACAATTGGCAATAAAACGCGTCGCTTTATCCGCGCTATCACTATAGATAACACCACCAAATTGCATCTCACCACCTTTTGTTTTAACTAAAGTTCGTTGATTGGCTATGATGCCTACTGCCCAACCATCTATTCTGGCATATCCAGTGATAATAGTTTGGCCATATCCTTTTTTATATTCTTCAAACTCACTGTTGTCTACCAATCGATCAATAATGGCCTGCATATCATACTGCTCAGCTCTAGATTTTGGAAGAAGTCCGTATATTTCGTCGGGATCTTTTGCTGGCTTACAGGCCTTTTGTTTGTTGTAACCTGCAGTCTGAAAATCACCTATTTTAGAAACAATATTTTTTATTTTATCTAGGGCATCTTTATCGTCTGTTGCTTTGTAATCTGTAACGCCGCTTATTTCACAGTGTGTGGTGGCTCCTCCGAGTGTTTGGTTATCTATACTCTCACCTATTGCTGCTTTTACGAGGTAGCTACCTGCTAAGAAAATACTACCTGTTTTATCTACAATGATAGCCTCATCACTCATAATTGGAAGATAAGCTCCACCTGCAACACAGCTACCCATAACTGCAGAAATTTGAGTAATACCCAAGCTACTCATCACAGCATTATTTCTAAAAATTCTTCCAAAATGTTCTTTGTCTGGGAATATTTCGTCTTGCATTGGCAAGTAAACTCCTGCACTATCTACTAAATAAATGATCGGAAGTTTATTTTCTATAGAAATTTCCTGCGCTCTTAGATTTTTCTTTCCCGTTATAGGAAACCATGCTCCTGCTTTTACAGTAGCATCATTGGCAACAACAATACACTGTTTACCCTTTATATAACCAATCTTAACAACCACACCACCACTGGGGCAACCACCGTGTTTTTCGTACATTTGATCTCCAGCAAAAGCACCTATTTCTATAGATTTTTTTGTATTATCTAACAGGTAATCGATGCGTTCTCGAGCAGTCATTTTTCCTTTGGCATGATGTTTATCTATGCGGTCTTGACCACCTCCAAGTTTTACTTTTGCAAAACGTTTTCTTAAATCTGATAGAAGTAACTTATTATGATCTTCGTTTTTATTGAAGCTAAGGTCCATAGTGATGTTTTATGGGTGTAAAAATACAAAACTATACCATTATCGATATGGCAAAATATTTTAAATTCCCGATATTTGTTGCCTAAGGATTTACCACAGGGTTTTTAAACTGGGGCATTTAGAGCCTATTTCTTTTTAATTTTAAGAAATCTCATGTAGCTAACTGTTTGTAACAAACCTTTTAAAATCAAATCTTTCAGCAATAAAAATGCTAAAATATATCTGTTATGATGAATAAAAATACTGTTTTAGGATACGCTACTCTAATTATGATTATTGTCGGTCTATCCCTTATTGCCCTTGGAGCTTTTAGGTATGATGATGTTGCAGGTTGGGGATTTGCCTGTGTAGGTTTTGGCTTCTTTGCTATTGCCTGGGTATTTAATGCCTTGAAGGGTAGAATGTAATTTGCAAAAAATATAGTAACTATTAATTTTTAATAATGGCTGACGATAAAAAAGTAATTTTTTCAATGTCTGGGTTGACAAAATCTTTTCAAAATGCACAATCACCAGTTCTTAAAAACATTTATTTAAGTTTTTTTTATGGAGCTAAGATTGGTATTCTTGGGTTAAACGGGAGCGGTAAATCTACCTTACTTAAAATTATTGCAGGTGTTGATAAAAATTACCAAGGTGATGTTGTTTTTTCTCCCGGGTATACCGTTGGCTATTTAGAGCAAGAACCTCAATTAGATCCTGATAAAACAGTACTAGAGATTGTAAAAGAGGGTGCTGCACAGACAGTTGCTATTTTGGATGAGTACAATAAAATCAATGATCAATTTGGTTTAGAGGAAGTATACAGTGATGCAGATAAAATGGATAAACTTATGGCGCGTCAAGCCATATTACAAGATCAAATTGATGCAAGTAATGCTTGGGAGTTAGAGACCAAGTTAGAAATAGCTATGGACGCTCTAAGAACACCCCAGGGTGACAAAAAAATTGAAATACTATCTGGGGGTGAGCGAAGGCGTGTTGCTCTTTGTAGGTTATTATTGCAAGAACCAGATGTATTACTTCTGGATGAACCTACCAACCACTTAGATGCAGAAAGTGTTCACTGGTTGGAGCACCACTTGGCTCAGTACAAGGGTACTGTAATAGCGGTAACACATGACAGGTACTTTTTAGATAATGTTGCCGGTTGGATTCTAGAACTAGACAGAGGTGAGGGAATTCCTTGGAAAGGAAATTATTCTTCTTGGTTAGATCAAAAATCCAAACGAATGGCACAAGAGAGTAAAACAGCCAGTAAGCGTCAAAAAACACTAGAGAGAGAGTTGGAATGGGTTCGTCAGGGCGCCAAAGGAAGACAAACAAAACAAAAAGCGCGTTTAAATAATTATGACAAGTTAATGAGTCAAGATCAAAAACAGCTTGACCAAAAACTAGAAATATACATACCAAACGGCCCTCGTTTAGGAACCAAGGTTATTGAGGCTAGTGGTGTTAGCAAGGCCTATGGTGATAAGTTATTGTATGAAGATTTACACTTCAATCTACCCCAAGCAGGAATCGTTGGAGTTATTGGGCCAAACGGAGCTGGTAAAACAACTTTATTCAGAATGATAATGGGTAAGCAGACTCCAGATAAAGGTTCTTTTACTGTGGGTGAAACAGCAAAGGTCTCCTACGTAGATCAAGCTCATTCTAATATAGACCATGACAAAACCATATGGCAAAATTTTAGTGATGAACAAGAACTTGTTCTTATGGGTGGTAGACAAGTGAATTCTAGAGCCTACCTAAGTAGGTTTAATTTCTCAGGTAGCGAACAAAACAAAAAAGTATCCTTACTCTCTGGGGGGGAGCGTAACCGATTACACCTAGCCATGACTTTAAAGGAGGAAGGGAACGTGCTTTTACTTGATGAGCCTACCAATGATTTGGATGTAAATACCTTGAGAGCCTTAGAAGAAGGTCTTGAAAATTTTGCTGGTTGTGCTGTAGTGATTAGTCACGACCGATGGTTTTTAGATAGAATTTGCACCCACATACTTGCTTTTGAAGGAGATAGTCAAGTTTATTTTTTTGAGGGTGGTTTTAGTGAATATGAGGAAAATAAGAAAAAAAGATTGGGAGGTGATTTAATGCCCAAACGTATTAAATACAAAAAGTTGGTTAGGTAGTTTATTAACCGATACTTTTTTAAATTCTGTCTGCTATTTTAGTATATTTATAACAACGATGTAATTGGTTATGTTGTGTGTTTTACTTAAAAATCAATACCTATGAAATTTTTTATCGATACAGCCAACTTAGAACAAATCAAAGAGGCACAAAGCCTTGGTGTTTTGGACGGCGTGACAACAAACCCCTCTTTAATGGCTAAAGAAGGAATTACCGGCCAAGAAAATATTATTAAACACTACAAGGATATTTGTTCTATTGTTGATGGTGATGTCTCTGCAGAGGTGATTGCAACCAATTATGAGGAAATGATAAAAGAAGGAGAGACTTTGGCAAAACTCCACGAGCAAATTGTGGTTAAGGTTCCTATGATAAAAGATGGAATTAAGGCTATTAAATACTTTAGTGATCGTGGCATAAGAACCAATTGTACTTTGGTGTTCTCATCAGGACAAGCTTTATTGGCTGCAAAGGCAGGTGCAACTTATGTATCCCCTTTTATTGGCAGGCTTGATGATATTTCTACCGATGGTCTTAATCTGATAGCAGAAATTAGACTTATTTATGATAATTATGGGTTTGAAACTCAAATTCTTGCTGCTTCAGTAAGACATACCATGCATGTATTGGATTGCGCAAAAATTGGTGCAGATGTGATGACAGGGCCATTATCCTGTATTGAGGGACTAGTCAAACATCCATTAACAGATATTGGTCTTGCTAAGTTTTTGGAAGATTACCACAAAGGGAATTAAAAATCTTACTTCTTGTTGAGGTAGCCTAGTAGTAAAGATTCAAAATTTTGGTTGAATAAATTTGAATTTCCTTCCAAGATAATGCCACCTTTATCTACAATCATGGCTTTATTTGCTGAATTGATAAACAACATATTTTTTGCAGCAGAACTATCTTTTAATTGGTATTCATTTTCTTTGTTATATCCAGAACTAACAACTGTTTGTTGCCACTGAGTAAAATCTGTCCCAGTGTTTATGCCAACAAAATTATACTCTGGGTATCTACTTTTTAATTCCTCAATCCGAATATGAATTTGTTTGTAATGTTTTACAGATTCATTATTCCAGAAAAAGAAGACGGTTTTAAGGGTGTTGATTTTCTGGATTGATATGCTTTGTTTATTTGTTGTAAGTAGCGCTAAATCTGGAATTAGCTTGCCAGCGTTTATCTTGGCGGTATTGTGGGCATATTTTTCTACTTCAATTTGATGTGACTGGTTGTGGTCTAATTCCTTGTATAGAGTAACTATATCATGTTCTTTTTGACTGTCATCTGCATGAATTAAATACCTTTTGATGTTATTTTGCAGAAGCTTATCATGTAATTGTTTATTTGTGATTAAGCTGTCAATGAGGTTTAATTTGTGAGTTTGGTGGCTGTAGGAAACTTTATTGAAAAAAGAATTTTGTTTTTTATACTTATCATGAGACAGATTGTCTAAATATCTATTGATAAATTGATAATAGGTATAGTAATTTTTTAGGGTATTGTTATTGAGTTGTATGCTATCTCTGTAAGAAAAAAAGTATTCTGGGTATGGTATTCCTTGGTAATGATTTGCTATTTTTTTTGAGGACACATATAACTCCTTTCTTGAGTAATAATTGTAGTTTATATTTGCTAGAGCAATTTCTATGAATGCTTTGCTTGGTGTTTCAGAAACAATAAATTCATTTAATTCTTCTAATAATGCCTTTTTTGTTTGATTGATTTGTTTTTCAAACGCCTCTGGATTTAATTTATAAAGCTCTGGCAATCTTTTATCTTCTTGTTCATTTTGCAAAAACAAATTCATCAAAAAATTGTTTTTTTCTGAACCCTTGCCACTAAATGCTAACGATTCATCAAAACCTACTGTATTAAGCCTAAACATAATACTGTCTCCAGGTTCTATAAATATGTATTGCAGCTCTCCGTGTTTGATGATGTATAGATTGGTTTGAAGATTTTCACACTGGAAATCAAAACTACCATTTGTATTTAAAGCAATGGTATCAATTTTATTGTCTTGATGGCTAAGCAATACATAATCCATTTTTGGATTAATGATTTGCCCACCCAAAATAGTTATCTCACTGTTTTTATCTTTGTTTTGGCAAGATAATAAACAGGTCAAAGTGATCAGTAAAGCTAGTTGTTTAATCAATTTTAAATACATTAATTAAACAAATATAGACCTCTGTTATCTGCTAACTTGTTAAGATGTAGTTAAAACAAATTAAAAAACAAGAATGGTAATGTAATATGCTATTAATGGTTATTTTTGCTGCAAATTTAACACCCTATACAGTATGCTTTCAGTTTCAAATCTTTCGGTACAATTTGGTAAAAGAGTACTTTTTGATGAAGTAAACACAAAATTTGTTGCAGGAAATTGCTACGGTATTATTGGCGCCAATGGAGCTGGTAAATCTACTTTACTCAAAATTATATCTGGAAAACAAGAACCTACCTCTGGACATGTGCATTTACAAGGAGGGAAACGAATGTCTGTCCTGGAGCAAAACCACAATGCCTATGATGAGTTTCCAGTGCTAGAAACTGTTGTAAGAGGTAACAGAGATTTATTTAAAATAAAGACTGAAATTGATGCATTATACGCAGACTACACAGACCAAAACGCAGAAAAAATAGGAGAACTTCAAGTCATTTTTGAAGAGATGGACGGTTGGAATGCAGATAGCAATGCAGCTGCATTGTTATCAAACCTTGGTATTGATGAGAGTCTTCACTACAATCTAATGGGTGATATAGATGGTAAGCAAAAAGTTCGTGTATTATTAGCACAGGCACTTTTTGGATCTCCAGATGTTTTAATAATGGATGAACCTACTAATGATTTAGATTACGAGACCATTTCTTGGTTAGAACATTTTTTAGCTAATTACGACGCATGCGTTATTGTTGTATCTCATGACCGTCATTTTTTGGATGCTGTATGCACACATATTAGTGATATTGATTTTGGTAAAATAAATCACTTTAGCGGAAATTATTCCTTTTGGTATCAAAGCAGTCAATTGGCAGCACGTCAACGATCTCAGCAAAACAAAAAAGCAGAAGATAAAAAGAAAGAATTAGAGGATTTTATTCGTCGTTTTTCTGCCAATGTAGCAAAGTCTAAGCAAGCTACAAGTAGAAAAAAAATGATTGAAAAACTAGATGTTGCTGACATAAAGCCATCAAGCAGAAGATATCCAGCTATTATTTTTGATCGCGAACGAGAAGCTGGAGATCAAATTTTAAACATTGAAAACCTCTCAGCTTCCCTGGATGGTGAGGTGCTTTTTAAAAATATTCATTTAAACCTCACAAAAGGAGATAAGATTGTAGTATACTCCAAAGACTCAAGAGCGACCACTGCTTTTTATCAAATTATCAATGGTAAGACCAAGCAGGACTCTGGTGCCTATCAGTGGGGAGTTACAACCAATCAAAGTTACCTGCCTTTAGATAACCATCATTTTTTTGAAAGTACAGACATGAATCTGGTAGATTGGTTACGCCAATGGGCTACAACTGAAGAAGAAAGAGAAGAAGTATATATCAGAGGGTTTTTGGGTAAAATGATTTTTAGTGGAGAAGAAGCCTTGAAAAAGTGTAATGTCCTCTCTGGTGGAGAAAAAGTGAGGTGCATGCTAAGTAAAATGATGATGGTGCGCGCCAATGTTTTAATGCTAGATGAACCTACCAACCATTTAGATTTAGAGTCAATTACTGCTTTTAATAACTCACTTACAAACTTTAAGGGAACCGTTTTGCTTACCACTCACGATCATGAGTTTGCTCAAACAGTGGGCACCAGAGTGGTAGAGTTAACCCCCAACGGGGTAATCGATCGTTACATGACCTTTGATGAGTACATGAATGATCCAAAAATCAAGCAACAAAGAGAAAAAATGTACTCAGTCTCTTCTTAGTATTATCTAATCAAAACTTTAAGCTGTATGTTTTCATGCAGCTTTTTTTATGGATTTGAAATCACGTCGCTTACCAGATAAGATAGCGCCTTGGCAACCTGATTGTAATGGATTTCATGAGGTGGTGCACCTTCACAAATATGTATGTATTTGCAGTTTTCAAGTTTAGAAAAATAACACAGATACGCTCTGGCTTGCACTAAAGAAAATCCACTTGGGCTTATGGCACTGCTACCCATTTGTTGTATGGCATCCATGTCTAGTTCTAGACCAAAGGGCTCATCTGTGCAAAAGTTTTTTGCCTCCTCTAACATTTGTTTAAAAGGAGTTCCAGTAATGTAATCCTCAAAAAATGAGTAGTTAATTTTTTCTTTCAGGGTATTGATTGTGTCAAATATTTCGCCAGAAGTATAGTTTTTGTGCAAGCCTAAAATATAGTATTTCTCTAAGTAGCCCTCCTGCATTGCGTACCTAAAACCATTGCCACTGTGCCTGTGTTCAAGAGCTCTAAAATCTGTGTGAGGGTCAAGGTTTACACAGTGTATTGGTGCTTTTAGGGCAGTGGCTGCTGCTTTAATATTCCCATAGCTATTGTTATGACCTCCACCAACAATTACAGGAATCTTTTTTGCTGAAATAATCTTTGCAACAACCTTGCTTACTTTGGTATCAATTTGTGACACCAAATTTCCAATTTTAGTAAGGTAATCAGGATCATTTATATCTAGGTTACAAGCGCTTTCTTGCTGATCTTTACAATCAACCTCACCCACAATAATGGTATTGCTTGGGTTTGTGTAAGAGTTTGATTGTATGTTGCAAAGTGCAGAGAGGCAGCTATTCCATGCTTTAGCAGCTCCAGCTCTTCCCATGTTAGCTCGAATACCAACATCCTCAGGGATACCCAATAGCGCATATTTGGCAGTGCTTTTTTCTAGCCCTTGCCAAGAATTAGCAAGACCAACGCTATCCCCAAATTTTTCTTCACCTTTTCTTTTTAAAGTGTGTTTTTTTAAGTCTTCTGTTGTGTAAAATTGAAGACTCATATCAGTTTTCCGTTTAAAATTACCTGGTCTATATTAGTACTTCCAAAGGCATAAGGGAGGTACCCATAACTTGGTATTTCTTTAGTGATAATTACATTAGCTTTTTTACCCACTGTGATACTACCACAAGAGTCACTGAGCCCCATTGCATATGCCCCATTAATGGTGGCTGCATTGATTGCTTCCTCTGGGCTTAGTTTCATTTTTATACAGGCAGTGGCTACAGCTAAATTCATGTTACCACTAGGAGATGATCCTGGATTGTAATCTGTAGCTAGTGCTAGGGGGAGACCCGCATCAATGATAGCTCTGGCTGGAGTGTAAGGTATGCTCAAAAAGAAAGAACATAAGGGGAGGGCTACTGGCATTGTTTGGCTATCTTGAAGGGCTTTAATGTCTTCTTTGGTTAACACCTCTAGGTGATCTACACTAAGTGCCTGATTTTTAACGCTTTCCGCAACACCGCCCATGGCTGTAAATTGGTTTACATGAGTTTTTGCCCTGAATCCAAACTTTTTTCCAGCTTGCAATATTTTATTGGTGTCTGCAACAGAGAAATATCCTTGCTCACAAAACACATCTACATAGTCTGCAAGATTTTCACTAGCAATTTGCTCCATCATTTCTCCACATACCAAATCTAGATAACCTTCTTTATTGTTTTTAAACTCTGGTGGTATAGCATGTGCTCCTAGAAAAGTTGTTTTTATAGCAATGTTGTGTTTTGCTCCTAGTTCTCTGGCTACGCGTAGCATTTTCATTTCTGACTCTGTGGTGAGTCCATACCCGCTTTTTATTTCTATAGCCCCAGTGCCTTGTTGAATGACTTCTTGTAATCTTTTTTCAGCTTGTGCAAATAATTCTTCTTGGCTGGTTGCCTGAAGTTTCTTTGCAGAGTTGATAATGCCTCCACCACTAGCTGCAATTTCTTGATAACTTAGTCCATTAATCCTATCTACAAATTCTTGTTCTCTATTACCTGCATATACAAGGTGAGTGTGGCTGTCACACCAAGAAGGTAAGACTATTTTACCAGAGCAATCAAGGGTTTTGAGGTCCTTGAGATCTGGTATTTCGCTCATCTGCCCAAAGCTGTGAATCACATCATCTTCTAGCAATAACCATGCATCTTGCAGTTTGGGCAGCTCCTTCATCTGTGACCCACTCACTTTTTGTGTAGTAAGAGGTCTGATTTGAAGCAGCATTGCAATATTTTTTAACAATAATTTCATGCCATAAATATAGCAAACCTTGAAAGGTTTTAATACCTTAGATGTTTAATTTTTTTGTTTTATGAAAAGAAAAAATTTAGGTATTAATACTATTTGCACGCATGTGGGTGAGGTAAAAGACACTCAATTTCAGGGTGCTATTTCTCCTTTATTTGTCTCTAGCTCTTATCAATATGATGGGGTAGATGTTAAACGATACCCCCGTTACTTCAACACTCCCAATCAGGAGGGTTTAGGTAAAAAAATAGCAGCCTTAGAAAAAAGTGAAGCCGGAATGATCTTTAGTAGTGGTATGGCTGCAGTTAGTCATTGTTTATTGGCTTTTTTACATAAAGGAGATCATGTTGTACTGCCCCAAACACTCTATGGCGGAACCTATAACTTTGTGGTCGAAGAATTTCATAAATTTGGTATTGAGTATACCTTTGCAGCCGGATTCACAGAAAAAGATTTTACCAAGGCCATTCAAGCAAACACCAAGGTTATTTATCTAGAAACGCCAAGTAACCCGCTCATGAAAATTACCGACCTACAGCTCATAGCGCGTCTTGCAAGAGAGCATGATTTGATCTCAATGATAGATAACACTTTTGCCTCTCCAATCAATCAAACACCTGGAGATTTTGGCATTGATATTATGATACATAGCGCAACAAAATACATGGGAGGTCATAGTGATATTTGTGCTGGAGCTGTTGCGGGGTCCACAATGCATATGGATGTTATTTGGAATGTTGCCAAAAACATTGGGGGGAGTTTAAGTGATTATACAGTTTGGCTTTTGGAAAGAAGTATAAAAACTATGGCCCTTCGCGTGAGGGCTCAAAATAAAACAGCTAAAAAAATCGCTAAATGGTTAGAAAAACATCCTTTAGTTGCCAAGGTGTATTATCCAGGTTTGAAAAGCCATCCAGACCATCTGCTGGCTAAAAAACAGATGCGTGGATATTCTGGTATGCTCTCTTTTGAGTTAGCACCAAGTATCGATACAACTAAATTCATGAAACAATTAAAGCTTGTAAAACAGTCAATGAGCCTGGCAGGGGTAGAGTCTACAATTTTATCTCCAACCCATACTAGCCATGCCCTTTTGAGCCCTCAAGAACGTGCCCATCAGGGTATTTCAGATGGTTTACTTCGTTTTTCTGTGGGTATTGAAGAAAAGGCAGACTTACTCGCAGATTTCAAACAAGCCTTTAAGACATTGTCAAGATAAAAAAAACCAATTACATTAATACCATATATTATGAAACTAGATATATTAGCTATAGGGGCGCATCCAGATGATGTAGAGATGAGTTGTGGTGGCACGATAGCCAAAGAAATAGCCAAAGGAAAAAAAGTGGGTATTTTAGACCTTACCAGAGGGGAGTTAGGAACAAGAGGTAGTGCAGAAATCAGACATAAAGAAGCAACTACTGCAGCAAACATCTTAGGTATTTCTGTTAGGGATAATCTAGCACTAGCAGATGGGTTTTTTCACAACGATGCTCAGGCCCAATTAAAAGTAATTCATTTTTTAAGAAAATATAGACCAGAGATTGTGCTATGTAATGCCGTAGATGATAGGCATATAGATCATCCAAAGGGAAGTGAGCTCGCAAGCAATGCATGTTTTTTAAGTGGTTTGATAAAGATAGAAACCAAGGAAAATGGAAAAATTCAAGATCCTTGGAGACCCAAACAAGTATTTCATTACATTCAATGGAAAGATTTAATTCCAGATTTTGTGGTGGATATTTCTGGTTACCAAGAGTTAAAATTAAAAGCTGTGCACGCCTATAAAAGTCAATTCTTTGATCCCAAAAGTACCGAGCCAATGACTCCTATTGCCTCAAAGAATGCTACTGACAGTATGCAGTACCGAGATAGAAATCTAGGAAGGCTTATCGGGGTTGAAGCTGCTGAGGGATATACAGCAGAGAGATATCTAGGAGTAGATTCTATTTTTGATTTAATATAACTCTACAAGGCTTATTGTTGCCAACTAAGGTCTTGTGTATTGAGAAAACGTCCTAACTTTTTTATTTTTTTAATTGCAGATAGAATTCTAATATTCTATCTTTGCACCCGCTTTAGTGTATAACACTTTTGCGATTGTGCTACCTCTTTTTTAAGAGCGCTACATGGTGGTTGTAGCTCAGCTGGTTAGAGCGCTGGTTTGTGGTACCAGAAGTCGCCGGTTCGAACCCGGTCTTCCACCCAAAAAGAGTCTTCATGAAAATGAAGGCTTTTTTTATGTCTTTGATTTTGG
>Ga0206123_10001934_pt1 | contig 18663 bp, 17 predicted proteins | sample Helgoland_Spring_2_FD_160086 | JGI IMG/M metagenome (GOLD analysis project Ga0206123, IMG submission 160086) | Pelagic subsurface seawater microbial communities from Kabeltonne, Helgoland, North Sea - Helgoland_Spring_Bloom_20160316_1 | ecosystem: Environmental > Aquatic > Marine > Epipelagic ...
GAGTCTGTGGAGGTGACGATTCTCAAGACGATTGATATATTCGACGTCTTCCGTGGGCAGGGGCTTGAGACAGGATTCAAGAGCGTGGCTTTAAGCTTGATTTTCCAAGATAAAGCGAGCACGCTAACCGTTAGCGAGATCGATAAAACAATAAACAGCGTTGTAATTGCGCTGCACACTCAATGTAACGCTCGAATCAGGGGTGAATAGTGGTGGCATTGACGAAAGCGGATCTGACCGAGGATCTGTTCGAGCAGCTCGGTTTCAATAAGCGCGAATCCAAGGAGTTCGTGGACTTTTTTTTCGAGGAAATGCGGTCCACGCTCGAGCACGGCGACCAAGTCAAGCTGTCGGGATTCGGCAATTTCGAACTCCGGGACAAGAACGAGCGTCCGGGGCGCAACCCGAAAACAGGCGAAGAAATACCCATCTCGGCGCGCCGGGTGGTCAGCTTCAAGCCGGGACAGAAAATGCGCGCCCGGGTCGAGTCGAGAATTGACGCGGACAGCTGATCCGCTTCCGGATATCCCGGACAAGCGTTACTTCACTATCGGTGAGGTCAGTGCACTGTGCCAGGTCAAGCCCCACGTGCTGCGTTACTGGGAGCAGGAGTTCACGCAACTCAAGCCCGTGAAGCGGCGGGGTAACCGCCGCTATTACCAGCAACACGATGTGCTGATCGCGCGGGACATCCGGAAATTGCTCTACGAGCAGGGCTTCACCATCCAGGGGGCACGCCTGCAATTGCGGGACAAAGGGCGGGCGCTTGCCTCGTTGCCGGCCGCGAGTGCGTCCGAATCACTCGCAGAGATCCGCAAGTCGCTGGAAACGATTGTCGCGGAACTCGATTAGCTCGCTAAACGGCTTAGACGCCGGCCGCAATTCTGGTATCATGCGCCACTGTCCAGTCGGGGTATGGCGCAGCTTGGTAGCGCGTCTGCATGGGGTGCAGAAGGTCGCAGGTTCAAATCCTGCTACCCCGACCATAATTTCGCCCAGTGCGCGGGTTCGCCGTCTACAGACTCTGATGAGAGTCGTATCGGTTTCATAAATGTCCCGCTAAAGCCTGAAACGGGCGATAATCCAGATCGCTTGCGTTTTGCTTTGCACCGCCGCGGCCAGACGCCCCTACCGCCCTGCGTGAGCGCCTCTGGGTGAGCCAGTGGAATCGCCTGGCTTTGACGCTCGATTAGCCTTTCTTCGCGCCGCTATTAATATCCGTGCCCTTTGTGTTGCACGTTATCTAAATAAGAAATAGAATACGAATGATTCGCAAAAACGATATTTATTTTGTCCTGGGGATATTTGGGCAAGGCGAGTGGATGCTTCGTGGGTAAATCATGAGTGGGTGAAGCCGGGCGAGGCGTCCGGCTTCTCGTGATTCAGAGCGACGGACGCAATTGAACGATACGGCCATCTGGCCATAAAAGGGGGATATATGACGTTTCGTCGGACAGCCATCACGGCGGCCGTACTTTCCATCTATGCTGCGCCCGGAGTGGGACGGGCACAGACCGAGGCCAGTAACGATGGCCAGCCTGATGTGCCCCAACCGGACTCGGCCATTACGGGGCTGATGCGCATCGACGTCGAAGGTGATGCCGTGGGTGGTTACAAAGCCGAACAGGTTCAGTCTCCCAAGTTTACCGCGCCGCTCAGTGAGACGCCGCAGGCCGTAACCGTGGTTACCGAGGATATCATGCGCGATACAGCCGCGACTTCGTTGGAAGAGGCCGTGCGTCGTGTGCCGGGCATTACATTCCTGGCGGGCGAGGGTGGCCAGCCGATTGCCGATCGCCCGGTCATTCGTGGGTTTAACTCGACATCCAACCTGTTTGTCGATGGCGTGCGCGATATCGGCGATCAGACGCGCGATGTGTTCGATTTGGAACGTGTGGAGGTCATTAAGGGCGCAGACTCGGTTTACAATGGCCGCGGCTCGGGTGGCGGCAGCATCAACCTCGTATCCAAAAAGGCCGAAGTGGCGGATTTTGGCCGCGGTACGTTCACGGTAGGCACCGCCGACAAGTTCCGCGCCACGGTCGACAAGAATTGGCGGCTCGGCGATGATGCGGGCTTTCGCTTGGGCGTACTTGGCGAATCCAGCGGTGTTCCCGGGCGAAACGATGCGGTCGAATACGACAAATGGGGCGTATCTCCGTCGCTGACGTTCGGTGTTGGTTCGGCTACACGTGTCACGCTCGATTACTATCATCTCACCGACAAGGGCACGCCGGATTACTCGATCCCTTATGACCAGTCCACAGGGCTGCCGGCTACCGAGACGTTGGACGTGGATCGCGACAATTTCTACGGCCTGGTCAATCGTGATTTTCGCGAGACCAGAACGGACATCGGCACTATATTCGTCGAGCACGAATTCAGCGATAGTCTGCGATTGCGCAATGTCACTCGTGTTGGGCGATCGAGCAATGACTACGTCGTGACCAATCCCGACGATTCGCGTGGCAACGTGGCCAATGGGTTCGTCTATCGCTCGGTCAAGAGCCGTGCGAGCGAGACAACGACTGTCGCCAACCAGCTCGACCTGTCGGGCGAATTCAGCACCGGATGGTTGGATCACAGCTTCGATGTCGGGTTCGAGCTGGGTCGCGAAAAGCGCGAGTCCGACGGCTACGAGGTCACCAGCATCAACGATGCGCTGGGATCGAATTGTACCGGGCCCGATGGTGCTGCACTGCGCGCCAACGGCGATTGCACCAGCCTGTACGACCCCGAACCCTATGATGACTGGGACGGCACGGTCGAGCGTACCAACGACCCGACCTACTACCGCACGGAAACCGCCGCGCTCTACGCTTTCGACACCGTCGAGTTCAGCGATCACTGGCAGGCGAGCGGTGGGTTGCGCTTCGATCATTACGAGACCGAGGCCGATACACCTTCGGATCAATCGAACGATGCCGAATCCAGTGACAACTTCGTAAACTACCAGCTCGGACTGGTCTATAAGCCGGTGGAGGCGGGCTCAATCTATATCTCGCACGGGACGAGTACCACGCCGGCGCCGCTGGCGGGCAACGATTCGGATGAGCCGGATGCCGGCGGCGCCGGTCGGCGCGGATTCACACCGGCCAACAACGATCTGGAGCCCCAGGAGACCGCGAGCTACGAGATCGGCACCAAGTGGCAGCTGTTCGATAAGCGGCTGTCGGTTACTGCGGCGGCGTTCCAGCTCACACGGGACAACGCCTACATTCAGACGGGTCCCGATGACACCACCGATTACAGCTACGCTGGCGAGACACGCGTGCGCGGCATTGAATTCGGGGTGTCCGGACGTATCACTGACCGTTGGCAGGTTTTCAGCGGTTATTCGTATCTTGATTCCGAGCTCGTAGAGGGCGGTTTTCAGAACGATGCCGAGGGACAGCAGCTGCCCAACGTGCCAAAGAATAGCTTTACCCTGTTTACGAACTACGATGTCACGCCCACTGTCACGATCGGTGGTGGCGCCACCTACACCGATGAGGTCTACGGCAGCCTGACCTCGACTCCACCCAAGCGGGTGCCCGATTACTGGCGGTTTGACGCCAATGCGGCCTGGCAGGTGTCCGATAGCACGCGGCTGCGACTGAATGTGCTCAATGTCGCCGATGAGACTTATTACACCAAGGCCTATGCGGCACACTACGCGGCGTTGGGGTTGGGGCGGCAGGTATTACTCTCGGCCGACATCAACTTTGACTGAACGGAGGCCGCGATGCTGATCACCATAGCCGACGTGCTTGCGCCCGACGAGCTCATGGCGTGCCGGCGGCGACTCGAGGCGGCCGAATGGGTTGACGGCAACGTGACCTCGGGCCACCAGTCGGCGCGCGCGAAGAATAACGAGCAGATTCGAGAGGATAGCGCCGCCGCCCGAGAGGTCGGCGGCGCCATCATGCAGGCGTTGTCGATGCATTCGACGTTCATGTCGGCTGCGCTGCCGCAGCACGTTTTCCCGCCGTTGTTCAATCGTTATGGCGTCGGTCACCGATTCGGTTCGCACGTCGACAACGCGGTGCGTCAGCATGGGCCCAGTGGCGCACGCATCCGTACTGATCTTTCGGCCACGCTGTTTTTCGCCGGGCCGGAAGAATACGACGGTGGCGAGCTGGTCATCGAAGACAACTACGGCACTCATCGCGTCAAGCTACCCGCCGGTCACCTCGTGCTTTATCCTGCCAGCAGCCTGCATCACGTCACGGAAGTCACCCGTGGCAGACGCATGGGCGCTTTTTTCTGGATCCAGAGCATGATTCGCGACGACGGGCAGCGACGCATCCTCTGGGACATGGACCAGGCGATCCAGCGGTTGACCATGGATCTGCCGGACCATGCCTCGTTGGTCAGCCTGACCGGTACGTACCACAACCTGCTGCGCCGTTGGGCGGAAGTCTGACTGGGCGCGCCCGGTCCGTGTCCACATCCAACGACCTCACGGTGTCGAGAGCCCCTGCGGCAGGACGGGATTGACTTGTCCTGTCAGAGTGAAAGAATCCACCGCAATGGACGCTCTGCCCAAGCTTCTGAACCCACGACGCGTTACTAGAGCACATCTGTCTCGCGCCGTCTGCATAATCAGGTCAGACGGACACAAAGCAGTTATTGCCGGGGTGCTCGCATGAGCGCTTCGTTGGCGACCGGCCGCTATGCACCATCTCCGTCGGGTCCGTTGCATCTGGGATCACTATTAGCGGCTGTCGGTAGTTATCTGCAGGCGCGCGGGCAGGGTGCGGCGTGGCATTTGCGCATCGACGACCTCGACCCGAAACGCGTTGTGCCGGGTGCCGAGCGGTCGATTATCGAAGTGCTGCAATTATTCGGCCTGCGCTGGGATGGGCCGGTGCTGTATCAGAGCATGCGCCGCAGCGCCTACGCACAGGCGATCGGGCAACTCAAGATGGCATCCCATGCGTTCGAGTGCGGCTGCACCCGTCGTGAATCGCAACAGGGGCCGCTTGGCATCGAAGGGCCGATCTATCCTGGGACCTGTCGGAACGGGTTGCCGCCTGGCCGTGCGGCCCGTTCGCTACGACTGCGTGTCGCGGATATCGACGTTGTGTGCCGCGATGCAGTCCAGGGGCAATATGGCCAGCATCTGGCGCGTGATGTCGGTGATTTCGTGATTCGCCGTGCCGACGGTATTACGGCTTATCAACTGGCTACGGTCGTCGATGATGCAGCCCAGAGTGTCGGTGAGGTCGTGCGGGGAGCGGATTTGTTGTCTTCGACGCCGCGCCAAATCTATCTGCAGCGTGTGCTGGATTTGCCGGTACCGGCTTATGCGCATCTCCCGGTGCTGGTCGATGCGCAAGGAGAAAAATTGGGCAAAAGTACGGGGGCGCTGGCGTTATCGGCGACAACGGCCTCTACGCAGCTTTGGGATTGCCTGTCTTTTCTCGGTCAGGCACCACCCGACGTATTGCGCGGTGCGACTGTAACGCGATTGCTGGCGTGGGCTGTTGACAACTGGTCCCTGGCCCACGTGCCCTGTGTGCAAACGCTGACGGTATGAATAACTAAAGCTACCAGCGCGCGGGATTGACCGAGTAGTGTGTCACCGGCCAGTCCGGTGTAATCATGTATATCGTAACGGTAGTGCCCCAGCCGCTGGTGATCGCCTACGTATCGACATAACGGCGGTAAACGGATGCGCTGAATTCGTCGTGTGTAGAGAATGCGTCGTAGCGTGCATCACTGGGCCGGAAAAGGGCCAACGACTGGAAAAATGTTGCCCGCCTTGATAACGCATTAGTGGCCCAGCAGACGTCCGCCGTTCCGGCGCGACAGTATTTCCAGTTTGGTACTCACGTTCCCGAGATTCGAAATAATTCGTAGCCGCAATGGCAATGCGGCATTCGGTGTCGTCGCTGGGTTCGTAGCGCACGCGTGCTGGCATTGTTGCACCCGGCTGGTCGGTGGTGGCGTGGGTCGTTTACGACGGGTGCAACCATTCTCAACTCACGCCTTTGGTAACAAGCAGGCACAAAAAAGCCCGGCCTCCGAAGAGGCCGGGCCGACCATCAGATGGTCATTGTCGAGTCTTACTGATTAGTGACGCTCAGCTCAACACGACGGTTCTGCGCACGGCCTGCGGCCGTTTCGTTGGTGGCCACCGGATTGTTCTCGCCGTGACCGGTCGCACCGGTGATGCGGCTGGAACTGACGCCGTGGCTGGTGAGGTACGCCCGGACCGAGTCGATACGACGCTGCGACAGACCCTGGTTGTACTGATCGGTACCGATGCTGTCGGTGTAGCCGTCGAGACGGAAATCCACTTCCGAGTTGGCTTCCATCGCATCGACCACGTTGTCCAGACGGCTCTGCGCCTGCTGGGTCAGACGGGACATGTCGAACTCGAAGGTCACGCCCTTGAGGACGATCGGGGCCTTCTTCTCGATCGGGCAACCACGTGCGTCGACCTCGGTGCCGCGCGGCGTGCCGGGGCACTGATCGTTGGCATCGATGACGCCGTCACCGTCGCTATCCAGCGGTTCGGCCGGAGCCGGGGCCGGAGCAGGAGCCGGAGCGGCCGGCGGTGCGCCCAACGGAATCTGGAGACCCACCGAGACGATGTGATCGTCGGTACGCAGATCTTCGAAGTCCGGGCCACCGACGTCGGCAGCATCGACCGTGGTGTAGCGATAACGATACTCGGCACGAACGGAGATGCCGTAATCGTTGATCGGGTACATGTAACCCACGCCGGCGTCGAGGAAGTCGGCGTCGGCATCGTCGCCGACATCAACACCGTTGACCGAACCGAAGCCCGGATCCACCTTGCCGAAGGCGGCACCCAGAATACCGTAGACCGGCAGGGTGTCGCGTGCGGGGAAGAACAGGGCATCCAGACCGAAGCCGTACAGGTCCGCGTCGTTGGCGTCGGCGCCGTTGAGTTCCTGATCCGGGTTGAAGTAGAAGCCGAACAGCTCCAGATTCAACCAGCTGTTGATCGGCTTACCGACGGCCAGCGTGCCGCCGATGCTGTCGTCATTGTCGACGTTGATGCCGCCGGTGGTGTCGTCGTCGAAGAAGCCGTAGCTCAGCATCGGGGCGACATAGAAGCGCTTATCCTGGGGGGCGGACGTGGCCGTGGACATGTTGTCTTGGGACATGCTGTCATCAGACATATTGTCCTGCGCCAGAGCGCCCGTGGAAAAGGCGAGCCCCATTGCGCCGGCAACGCCTACGGTTAGCGTTTGCTTGAATTTCATAGTTCAAAACTCCCTTGAACGGGTTTAGGTTTGTTTTGCGGTCCCAATTCACCGAAGAGGTAAACAACGTTTCCAACCCGGTGTCGTGCAATAGGATTATGCGGCCTTTTGCAGGAATTAGCAATCATTCGCGTGGCTTGTGCTGCAAAAAGTAACCTGCAATGATCCGCGACCCATAGTAACGAGATAAAGGCAACGAGTCCATGGATATCAATAGCTTGAAAACCCGTATGCAGGAGCTGCGCGAGCGCGTGGGAGACCTCAGGGGGTATCTTTGACCATGCTGACAAGAAAGAGCGGCTAGACGATATCGACGCCGAGCTGGCCCAGGGCGAGATATGGGTCGAGACACCGGAGCGCGCGCAGGCTTTCGAGCAGGAAAAAGCGCGCCTGGAGGCGGTGGTGCGGCCGATGGACCAGGCACTGACCACGCTCGATGACAGCGCCGAATTGCTGGAGCTGGCGGTCGCCGAGGACGATGACGAAGTCGCCGCCGATATACAGGCGGAACTCGATGGCGTTGAACAGCATCTGAAGGCACTGGAGTTTCGGCGCATGTTCTCCGGCGAGGCGGACGCGAGCAACGCGTTCATGGATATCCAGGCCGGGTCCGGTGGCACCGAAGCCCAGGATTGGGCCGAAATGCTGCTGCGCATGTATCTGCGCTGGTGTGAAAGCCGCGGCTTCGTGACCGAGGTCACCGAGTTGTCGGCTGGCGATGTGGCCGGGATAAAGAGTGCCACGGTCGCGGTTACCGGCGACTACGCTTATGGCTGGTTGCGTACCGAGACCGGGGTGCATCGTTTGGTGCGTAAGTCGCCGTTCGATTCCGGTGCGCGTCGGCATACGTCGTTTGCGGCGGTGTTCGTGGCGCCCGAGATCGATGACGATATCGAAGTCGACATCGACCCGTCCGACCTGCGCGTGGATGTTTATCGCGCCAGCGGCGCGGGCGGTCAGCACGTCAACCGGACCGAGTCGGCGGTGCGGATCACCCACCAGCCCACCAACATCGTGGTCCAATGTCAGAATGACCGGTCCCAGCACAAGAACCGGGCAACCGCGATGAAACAGCTGCGGGCCAAGCTGTACGAGCGCGAAGTGGCCAAGCGCCGCGCTGAAGCGGATGCGACCGAGGCAGACAAGTCGGATATCGGCTGGGGGAGCCAGATTCGCTCCTACGTGCTCGATCAGTCACGAATCAAGGATTTGCGCACTGGTGTCGAGGTCGGCAACACCCAGGGCGTTCTCGACGGCGATCTGGACCCGTTTGTCGAAGAAAGTCTCAAGCAAGGACTCTAATGAACGATCAGACCTCTACGGAAGCCGACACGAATCGTCTGGTAGCCCAGCGCAAGGAAAAGCTGGCGGCCTGGCGCGACCAGGGCAGCGCGTTTCCGAATGACTTTCGTCCGGACGCATTGGCTGGCGAGCTGCAGGACGCGCATGCGGATGACAACGCCGAGACACTGGATACGCAGGCCAGGGAAGTCGCCGTAGCGGGGCGTCTTCTGGCCAAGCGGGTCATGGGTAAGCTCAGTTTCGCGACGCTGCAGGACCGTAGCGGCCGGATTCAGCTGTTTGTTCAGCGCGATCTGCTCGGCGAAGACGAATACAAGGCGTTCAAGCAGCTGGATATCGGTGATATCGTCGGTTCGCGCGGTTTGTTGTCGCGCACGAACAAGGGCGAATTATCCGTGCGGGCGACGGATTTGCGCCTGCTGACCAAGTCCCTGCGGCCGTTGCCGGAAAAATGGCACGGGCTGTCCGATACGGAAGCCCGATATCGTCAGCGCTATGTGGATTTGATCGTGAACCCGGATGCCCGCGCGGTGTTCAAGGCCCGGAGTGCGACGCTCGCGGCCGTGCGCCGGTTCTTCGAGACGCGCGATTTTCTGGAGGTCGAAACACCCATGCTGCAGGCGATCCCCGGCGGTGCTGCAGCACGCCCGTTCGTGACGCATTACAACGCGCTGGACCATGACTTCTATTTGCGGGTGGCGCCCGAGTTGTACCTCAAGCGTCTGGTCGTCGGCGGGCTGGAGCGGGTATTCGAGCTCAATCGCAATTTCCGCAACGAAGGCCTGTCGACCCGGCATAATCCGGAATTCACGATGCTGGAGTTCTATCAGGCCTACGCGGACCACGCGGATCTGATGGATCTGATCGAAGACCTGTTGCGTTCGTTATCCGAAATGGTCGCTGCGCATTACCCGGATGCCTGCAACGATGCGGCTGTCCGGCTGGATAGTGCCTTCGAGCGTCTGTCGATGCGTGATGCAGTCTTGAGGTTTAACACTAGTATCGAACCGCAAGATATTGAAGATAGAGAAAAAATAAAGTCTATCGCGGAGGCGTCCGGAGTGCGCGGCGAAAGCAGTTGGGGGCACGGCAAGTGGCTTACGGAGCTGTTCGAAGCCACTGTCGAACACCGGCTCGACGCGCCCACGTTCGTCACGGATTACCCGGCTGAGGTTTCGCCTCTGGCCCGTCGACGAGACGACAACCCCGAAGTCACCGAGCGCTTCGAGTTGTTCGTGGGCGGGCGCGAGATTGCCAACGGTTTTTCCGAGCTCAACGACGCCGAGGATCAGGCAGAGCGCTTTGCGGCCCAGGCGGACGCCAAGGCGGCGGGTGACGACGAAGCCATGTATTACGACGCCGACTACATCAACGCGTTGGAGTACGGCATGCCGCCGACGGCCGGCGCGGGCATCGGTATCGACCGCTTGCTCATGCTGCTGACCGGGTGCAGTGCGATCCGCGATGTATTGTTGTTCCCGCAGCTACGGCCGCGCGCGAACAAATCGGACGTGGATTAGTCCGGGGTCGCGTAAGGCAGATTCAGCATGCTCAGAGCTGTGCCCGGCATCGCGAGGCTGGCTTGGGCAGCTGCGTTCACGTTAACAACTGCAAGCAGGCGCCCGGCATCTTCCGCGGTCGCTGAAACGCGAATCACCGTGCCCTGGCGCTTGCCCGAGTCGTCGGTAATTTCGGCGCCGACCTCGGGCCGAGCGCCGCTCCAGTCCAAACGATACAGGCGGCGTGTCAGGCGTCCCCGATAATGCAGCCGAGCGACGACTTCCTGGCCGGGGAAGCAGCCCTTGTCGAAATCGATCGCCATGAGCCAGTGCAGATTCAACATCTGCGGCACGAACAGGTTCTGGGTCTCGGGATAAATCGCTGGAACCCCGGCATCGACATCACTGAGCTGCCAGGTGTCGCTGTCGATCGGCAAGGCCCCGGGCGGCAGCTCGGTGCCGCCCGGGGCCATGACCAGTGCCCGTGACCTGTCGTCGCAATCGGCAGGCAAGCCCAGGAGCAGGAGATCGCCACTGACCTCGGTCCGATTGACCGTGGGTAGCAATCCCGACGTAACGCCAGCGAATTGGCAAGTGCTGCTGATATCCGCCAGATTGACTCGGGCGCGCAGTACGTACATCCGCAGGCGGTCGATAATGCCGGGGATGAGCGTTCGCGGCAGGATCAGTATATAACGTTCGCCACGTTCCACCACGCGCATGACAGCCAGTGTCCGCCCCTTGGGGTCGCACCAGGCGGCTATAAAATGCCGATCCGGACCGAGCCGCAGCACATCGTTGGTCAGTTGCGCGCGTAAAAAATCGCCGGCGTCGGCGCCGGTGACCTCAATCGCGCCAAGTTGTGCCGCGGGGCTTGTCGTGGGTCCGCTCATGCCTGCATCCAGATCAATTGATTGCCGTATTCTAGCGCGCGCGTAAAGCGCTGCCGTCCGACCGTCGGCCTGCAGATTCAGTCCGGGTTCATCTTGTCAGGCCGCAGTCGGCGGTTTAAAGTAATCGAATGCCGGATGACTCCTTTTCAGATTCAACGCCGCGCGAATCAGGCGCGCAAGGCACGCCCACCGAGCCGCACGGTCCGGCACGCCACCCGCCCGAAAACGCCGATGCGCCACAGGAAGCGCAGACGCGGCCGCGCGAGTATGGCGGTCGTACCGGCCCCGATCCCGTGCGCTACGGTGACTGGGAAAAAAGCGGTCGCTGTATCGATTTCTGATTCCGGGCCTTTGGTTTAATCGAGTAATTTTTTGGGGATCGCCATGAGCCGCCAGGTCAATCGCCCGCTTTCACCGCATCTGCAGATCTACCGTTGGCAGATTTCGATGCTGACCTCGATCGCGCACCGCGCGTCCGGCATGGTCTTGTCGGTCGGGAGCATCTTTCTCGCTCTCTGGTTGATCGCGGCAGCCAACGGACCCGAAGCATTCGCGGGCATCAACGGCTTTGCCGGGTCGTGGTTCGGCCAGTTGCTGATGTTCGGATGGTCGTTCGCATTGTTCTATCACCTGTGTAACGGCATCCGGCATCTGGTCTGGGATGTCGGCGTGGGACTGGACCTGGAAACCGCGCGCCTGACCGGTTATGTCGCCATCGGCGTTGCCGCGGCCCTGACCCTGTTTGTCTGGATCTGGGCGTTCATCGCCTGATCGACCCAATCAAGATCTTGCCGGAGACTTCGAAATGAGCAGTATTCGTTCAGCGCTTGCCAATGCGCGCGGCATGGGGAGCGCCAAGAGCGGCGTGGGCCACTGGTGGGCGCAACGCGTGAGCGCGGTCGCCTTGGTGCCGCTCACGCTCTGGTTCGTGGCCTGTCTCGCGTCACAGCTGGGCGCGGACTACGCCAGCGTTACCGAGTGGTTGTCGTCGCCGTTGCAGGCGTCGCTGCTGGCGATTTACCTGGCCGCGATTTTCTATCACTCGCAGCTTGGGCTGCAGGTGATCATCGAAGACTATGTCCATACCGAATCGATCAAGATGGCATCGCTGATCGTGCTCCAGCTGGCCAATATCCTGCTGGCCGTTGCCGCCATCTTTTCCGTGATCATGATCCTAGTGGGAGCCGCCGGATGAGCCAGAGCTACGACATCATTGACCACAAGCACGATGTAGTGGTCGTTGGCGCGGGCGGCGCCGGCCTGCGGGCGACCCGCGGCCTGGCCGATGCCGGCCTGTCCACCGCCTGCGTGACCAAGGTCTTTCCCACCCGCAGCCATACCGTGGCGGCCCAGGGCGGGATTGCTTCGTCGCTCGGGAACATGGGCGACGACGACTGGCGCTGGCACGCCTACGACACCATCAAGGGCGGTGACTGGCTGGGCGATCAGGACGCCATCGAGTATCTGACCAAGGAAGCGATTCCGGCCATCATCGAGCTTGAGCACGACGGTGTGCCGTTTTCGCGCACCGAGGACGGGCGCATCTATCAGCGGCCGTTCGGCGGCATGACCACGCATTTCGGTGAAGGCACTGCCCAGCGCACCTGCGCGGCGGCCGATCGCACCGGCCATGCCATGCTGCATACGCTCTACCAGCAGTCGCTCAAGGCCCGGGCCGAGTTCTTCATCGAATATTTCGCCATCGACCTGTTGATGACCGAAGACGGCGAATGCCGCGGTGTTCTGGCTTGGGATCTGCAGGGCGGGCAACTGCATCGTTTTCGCGCCCAGCAGGTGATTCTGGCCACCGGCGGTTATGGCCGCGCCTATTTTTCCTGTACCTCGGCGCATACCTGTACCGGCGACGGCATGGGCATGGCGCTGCGCGCCGGGCTGCCGATTCAGGATCCGGAATTCGTGCAGTTTCATCCCACCGGCATCTACGGCGCGGGCTGTCTGATTACCGAAGGTGCGCGCGGCGAGGGCGGTTACCTGACCAATTCCGAAGGCGAGCGTTTCATGGAGCGCTATGCGCCCACCGCCAAGGATCTGGCCTCCCGGGACGTCGTCAGCCGTGCGGAGATGGTGGAGATCAACGAAGGCCGGGGCGTCGGCGATAACGCCGATCATACGTTGCTGCATCTCGAGCATCTCGGCCCTGAGGTGCTGCACGAGCGTCTGCCGGGCATTACCGAGACCGCGAAGATCTTTTCCGGGGTGGACGCAACCAAGGAGCCGATCCCGGTATTGCCGACCGTGCACTACAACATGGGCGGTATTCCCACCAATGCCTTCGGCGAGGTGGTCACCCTCAAGGACGGCGATCCGGATACCATCGTTCCCGGCCTGATGGCCGTGGGCGAGGCCGGCTGCGTATCCGTGCACGGTGCCAATCGTCTCGGCTCCAACTCGTTGCTGGATCTCGTAGTGTTCGGCCGCGCGGCCGCGCACCGTTGTACCGAACTGGTCACTCCGGGGGCGGCGCTGCGCGCCGATACCGGTGCCGCCGAAGACAAGGCTCTCGCGCGCTTTGATCGCCTGCGTCATGCCGATGGCGATACGCCGACCGCCCAGTTGCGCGACAGTCTGCAGGCGTCGATGCAGAAACATGCCGCGGTGTTCCGTAATACCGAGAATCTCGACAAGGGCGTGGAACAGATCAACGCCGAGGTCGAAGCTTTCGTCAACGTGGGGGTCACGGACCGCTCGATGACCTGGAACAGCGACCTGGTCGAGACCATGGAGCTGGAAAACCTGCTCGGCTGTGCTATCACCACCATGCACGCGGCGGCCAACCGGACCGAAAGCCGCGGCGCGCACGCACACGAGGAATACACCGAGCGCGACGACGAAAACTGGATGAAGCACACGTTGACGTGGCATCACGGTGGTTCCGACGTCACCATCGACTACCGTCCGGTGCATATGCAGCCGATGACCGGAGAAATGGATCACGTACCGCCGAAAAAACGGGTGTATTGAGGTTTGTAGCCAGCCCGCCGCCGGCTGGCCGCGCCCTGTAGGTTAACGAGTATCGGAGAGCCCCATGGCAGAATTTCGTCTTCCCAAGAACTCCCGCATCGCCAAGGGCAAGCGCTTCGAAGCGCCGCGCGATGCATCCCGGACCAAGACCTTTCGCATCTACCGTTGGGAGCCGGAATCCGGTGAGAACCCGCGGGTCGACAGTTTTACCATCGATCTCGACAAGTGCGGACCGATGGTTCTTGATGCAGTCATCAAGATCAAGAACGAGATCGACCCCACGCTGACCTTCCGGCGTTCCTGCCGGGAAGGCATCTGTGGTTCCTGTGCGTTCAATATCGACGGCAAGAACACGCTCGCCTGCACCACTCGTATCGAGGATATCTCCGGTGACGTGCGCATCTACCCGTTGCCGCATATGCCGGTGGTCAAGGATCTGGTGGCCGACCTGACGCATTTTTATGCCCAGCTCGAATCGATCGAGCCGTGGATCAAGACCGATAGCCCGGCGCCGTCGCGCGAGCGTCTGCAGTCGCCGGAAGACCGGGAAAAGCTCGACGGTCTGTACGAATGCATCCTGTGCGCCTGTTGTTCCACCGCCTGCCCGAGTTACTGGTGGAATCCGGAACGCTATCTCGGTCCGGCGGTGCTGCTTCAGGCCTACCGCTGGATCGTGGATTCCCGCGACGAGGCGCTGGGCGAGCGACTGGACGAGCTCGAGGACCCGTTCAAGCTGTATCGCTGTCATACCATCATGAACTGCACCAACACCTGCCCCAAGGGCTTGAACCCCGCCAAGGCAATCCAGGAAACCAAGAAGCTGTTGCTGGAACGGCGTAGTTGAAGGCCGGAACTACAGGGTCGGGATCGTCGCATGAGTGAAAAATCCAGGATCCGGTGGCTGTGCCGGCGCGGCATGAAGGAGCTCGATGTGCTGCTCGAGCGTTTCCTGGGCGCCGAGTACGAAATGCTGGACGAACGCGAGCGCATGGAGCTGCTGGCGCTGGTCCAGATGGAAGATCCCGATTTGTATGCACTGATCATGGAGCGCAGTGCGCCGGCAAACGAGACCCAGGCCGATCTGCTCACACGTATCCGCACGTTTCGGGCGTAGATAACCCTATACGAGGAATGGCTCAACCGATGACGGATGCCTTCAGCGGGACGCTGCACCTCCGGTTGAGTGCCTCCGCCCGGCATCGGTATCTGGTGCTGATCGTCCACGCCGCGGCTGCCGGGGTCGTACTGGCGCTCGCCCTGCACCGGCCGTGGTTGGCGTGTCTCCTGCTGCCGGTGGCGATGGCGGCCGGTGTCTCCTGGCGCAGCGCTATGCTGCGCGGCGAAACACGCATCGTGCGCCTGCACTGGCACGGTAACGACACATGGAGCTGGCAGACTCGTGACGGCCGCTGGTACTCCGGTGTGCGCACGCAAGCGTACGTATTCGCGACGGTGCTGGTGATTGTGACTCTGCGTGCACATCATGCGCGGTGGCGCAAGACACGCGTCATTGTGTTCCGCGACAGTATCGACGGCGACAGCCATCGACGGTTGCGCGCGCGTCTGACGGTGGCGCCGTCACCGAATGAGCCCGCTGTCGATGGGTAGGTGGTTGCGCATATCGGCCTGTCTTTTCGCCGGCCTGATCATGGCCGTGGCGGCGCCCGGTCATGCCGCACAGATCGACTGGCAGGCCTGCCCGGATCAGGCCATGGAGGTCAGTGGAGCGGCCATGGATTGCGGTTGGCTTGTGACGGGGGCGCGGCTGGCCGACGAGCCGGTGCGTATCCGGGTCGTTGTATTGCGCGCACATCCGGACAAAAAAGACGACCAGCCGGTCATTTACGTCCCCGGCGGGCCGGGCGAGAGTGCCGGCTTGAATACGGCCGGCCTCAGGGCGTGGCGGGCCTGGCAGCAGCGGGCCGGCTGGTCGCACGATGTCGTCCTGTTTGACCCGCGTGCCACCGGCGAAAGCCGTCCGCGGCTCGGGTGCGATCGGTTGCGCGGCCACCGCGAGGCCGCCGCGGCAACCGCGCTCGGGAGCGCACGCGAATTCCGGGACGAGGCCGAGGCGACCCGTCGTTGTTATCAGCGTCTCGGCGCGGATCAGGCCGCGAGCCTGGGGCCGCGTTCGCAGTTGAGCGACCTCAACGACCTGGTCGATGCATTGGGCGTATCCCGCATCAATCTCTGGGGATTATCCTACGGCACGCGTATTGCGAGACTGTATGCGAAACGCCATCCGGATCGCGTGCGCACCATGGTGCTGGATTCGATGTTTCCGTTCGAGCGTGATGATCTGCTGGCCATGCCTGCCCAGGTCGGGGGAGCCGTCGCCCAACTCGACCGTTACTGCACCCGGCACGGCGATTGCCTCACGCAGGGGCAGCCGCCGAGCGCCGTCGTGCACGATCTGCTGGATCGCTATGCCAGGCAGCCCCCGACCGTCAACACCGAGCGTCCGGGCGGTGGCATGGATGCGTTCGTGGTGACGCCATACCGGCTGCTGCTGACAATTCTGTTGGCCAGTTATGACGCCCGCAATGCCGCGGATACCGTGGCCCGGCTGGTGCGCGCGCATCGTGGTGCGGATGCGGCACTCAAGCCGATGGTCGCGCGACTCTGGCGACAGGTGCGCGACGACAGGCGTAACGAGGCGGTGTTCTGGAGCACCCGCTGCGCGTTCGGCGACGGGGTGCCGGATGCTGCCGCGTGGCGGCAGGCGCTGTCGGCGTACCCCGAAATCGCCGATTATCTGGCACCCGCACGCAAGGCGTCGGTCTGTGCGTTCTGGGAGGTTCCGCATACGGCTGTGCCCGCACCCGGCTCACCCCTGAAAGCAACGACCCTGATCATTTCCGGCGATGCCGATGTCGTGACCCCGGCGGCGTGGACACGTCGGTTCATCGAATCCCATCCGCAGGTCCGGCTGCTGAGTGTCCCTGGTGCCGGGCACGCCGCCAGCCTAACGGAGGCCTGTGCGGCCCGCGCGATGGCGCGCTTCTGGGATGCGCCGCGGGCATCGCTGGTGTCCGGATGCGGGAGGTCTCAGAGCGGTCGATAGACCACGGCCGGCCCCTGTTCCGGATCCGCCCGGGGAGACAGTACTGTGTGCATGGCCCGGGGTAGTGGGTGCGGGTAATCGCTGATGTAATGCAGCCCCCGGCTTTCCCGGCGTTCCAGCGCGCTGTGGATGATCAGCTCTGCAACCTGGGCCAGGTTGCGCAACTCCAGCAGGCCGGGCGTGACCCGGAAACTGCCGTAATAATCGTGGATTTCACGGCGCAGCAGCTCGATGCGATGCAGGGCGCGTTCCAGCCGCTTGGTGGTGCGCACGATGCCGACATAATCCCACATGAAACGCCGTAATTCGTGCCAGTTATGCGCCACGATCACTTCCTCGTCGGAATCCGTGACCCGGGACTCGTCCCAGCCCGGCAGCTCGTCGTACAGTGGTGGCGCGGATACGGCCTGTATGTCGGCGGCCGCCGCGCTCGCGTACACAATGCACTCCAGCAGCGAATTGCTGGCCATGCGGTTGGCGCCATGCAGGCCCGTGAACGCACACTCGCCGACAGCATGGACGCCGGCCAGATCGGTACGCCCGTGTTGATCCGTGACGATACCGCCACAGGTGTAATGTGCCGCCGGCACCACGGGCAGGGGGTCGCGGCTCATGTCCAGGCCGAGTTCCAGACAGCGCTGATTGATCGCCGGGAAATGCGTTTCGATGAATTGCTTGTCGCGATGGCTGATGTCCAGCCATACGTGGGGTTGGCCGGTGCGCTTCATTTCGGCGTCGATCGCGCGGGCGACTATATCGCGCGGGGCGAGCTCGGCGCGTTCGTCGTGGCGGGGCATGAAACGGCTGCCGTCGGCCAGTTTGAGCACGGCGCCTTCGCCGCGCAGTGCCTCGCTGATCAAGAACGAGCGCGCCTGCGGGTGATAGAGGCAGGTCGGGTGGAACTGCATGAATTCCATGTTCGCCACTCGGGCGCCGGCGCGCCAGGCCATGGCGATGCCGTCGCCGCTGGCGGCATGCGGATTGCTGCTGTACAGATACGCCAGATTCGCGCCGCCGGTCGCGAGCACAACCTGACGCGCCGCAAAGGCGCGCACAGTGTCGGCGCCGATATCCAGAACATGGACGCCGCGGCAACGCCCGCGCGGTTCGCTCGCGTCGGCGGTCATGATCAGTTCGACCGCCATGTGATGCTCGAATACCGTGATCTGCGGCGCAGCCCGGGCCAGGCCTTCCAGTGTGGTTTCGACCGCGCGCCCGGTCGCGTCATCGGCATGGATGATTCGGCGATGGCTGTGGCCGCCTTCCCGGTTGAGATGATAGGCATAACCGCTGCCGGCGTCATCGCTGTCGTCGGCCGGTGTGAAAGGGACACCGCGCTCGATCAGCCATTCGATGGCTTCGCGCGAGTGTTCCACGGTAAAGCGTACAGCCGGTTCGTCGCACAGGCCGGCACCCGCGGCCCGGGTATCCTCCACATGCGCATCGATGCTGTCCTGGGCGTCGAGGACCGCCGAGATGCCGCCTTGCGCATAGAGCGTGCTGCCCTCAGCCAGCGGCCCCTTGGAAATGACCGCGATGCGATGGTTTGCGGCGGCCAGGCGCAGCGCCAGCGTCAGCCCGGCTGCGCCGCTGCCCACGATCACGGCATCGAAGTGGTGTATCGCGTTGTTTTCTGATTCCGGCATGACGAATTCCGTGCACGTCGCTGGTACCTTATTCCACCTTATTTTGCATCTTCAGCG
>Ga0206123_10001936_pt1 | contig 18658 bp, 13 predicted proteins | sample Helgoland_Spring_2_FD_160086 | JGI IMG/M metagenome (GOLD analysis project Ga0206123, IMG submission 160086) | Pelagic subsurface seawater microbial communities from Kabeltonne, Helgoland, North Sea - Helgoland_Spring_Bloom_20160316_1 | ecosystem: Environmental > Aquatic > Marine > Epipelagic ...
CCAGACGTTTCAAACGTTGAAATGTTTTGAGTCGTTGCATCGGTACCAGCTAACGTACCCTGCGCATCGCGATAATCAGAAGAAGGCCAGCTTTTCGTATCAACGGCCTCTGGTCCCAGAATTAAATCGCATGATGCAGAAGAAAAGTTTTCACTTGTGTAACACTGCTCAGCAATCAAGCTTATATCTGGCGCGCCGATGCCGTTTTCAATTTCGATATCGTAGTAGTCGATAGCGACATTTAAATTATCCATAAACTCTGGTTGATAAACTACACCCAGCGTGAAGCTATCAGAAGTTTCTGGTTTCAGATCTGCATTTCCAGATAAAATGGTTGCTGACTGGCTAGTTTTGGGAGTGAAATCACTATCTAACCCATCGGCCTTACAGTTAGCATCCAGAATATCATTGCTGCTGTCGCCATACTCAGTGCAGGGATCAACGTACCTAGAGAATGAAATAACCTGAGGACTGTTCAAGTTATCAATAGTGGGGGCACGAAACCCTTCCGCGATAGTTGCACGCACCAATAAACCATCTTTAGGAACGTACTCAAGACCAAATTTAGTAGTAGTTTGTGCGTCGAGGAAGTTGTAATCGGAACGTCTTACAGCAGCCGATAAATCTAAAGATTGTACACCGGGTAAATCACGCAGTAGTGGTGCATCTACCTCAATATAAGCTTCTTCCACATCATACGAGCCTTCTGATGGAATACCTGGAGTGCTATAAATCTGACCAATCGCGGCGGCACCGTCTGGTTGGTTTTCATAAGATTCCCAGCGTTTTTCAACACCAGCAGCCCATGCAATAGAGCCTGCAGGTAATGACCAGCTACCTGTGTCACCAGTTAAGTTCGCCATAAACTGTTTGGTGGTGCCACGAACAACAGGAGAATTGGCAATCAGAGCATAATCCATCATTTCATCAGTCAATGAATCGGCCTCGAAAGGGTTCCATATTCCCGGACACTCTTCGTCGCTATTGCAAAGTTCTTCATCAAGCAACGTATTGAAACGTGTACGGTTTGCTTGATTATACTCTACCGTTGTATCTACATAACGAGCATAATTATATGAAATATCCCATGACCAACCGTTATCCAGGTAGCCCTCGAAACCTAAGACCATTCGATAATCTGAGAAGTCCTGTGTATATTCCCGGCCACCAGTTTCAGTCAGTCGACGGTAAACCGATAGGTCTTTTCCAGTTTTATTATATTCAAAGTCCGCGTCAACTGGCGCGCCCCAAAAAGTACCTGTTGGCGCTAATAGCTGATTAGATTGACGATTCGCGTAACCACCCTCTAAGAACACGCGTAAATCGCGAGTAATATCGTAATTAGCTACCGCGTTAATGGTAAAGAGTTCTTGTGGTGATTTTAAGTAAGAATCAGTTGCGTAGTTATAACCGTCTTCTTGCGCATTAAACAAACGCTGTTCACCAGTCTGAGGGTCTAGTACGTATGTGTTCTTTTCTCCTGTTGGTACAAAAGAACCGAACTCATTTATTGTAGAACCATCAAAGACGGCCTTGCCATTTTTCTCAGCGAGCGGAATGCGTGAAAAATCACGGTCAGCCTGACCGATTGCATTACGGTTTTGGTATTCAAGACCCAAAACAACACTGCCTTTACCACTTGACGTACCAATAACACCTGAAAGCTTAGTGGTTTCACCATCACCTTCACCAGTTAAGTCGTACTGGGCACTAAACTCCGCACCTTCAAAATCTGTCTTGGTAATAAAGTTGATAACACCGGCAATGGCGTCAGAACCGTATATAGTGGAAGCGCCGTCACGCAAAACTTCTACACGCTGAACCATAGCCATAGGAACGGCGTTCAGGTCACCTGATGCATAGCGACGACCATTAATAAGAATGAGTGTTCTTGCACTTCCTAAACCGCGAAGGTTTGCTGTTGCGTAACCGCCAGAACCATTGTTTGTACTGGAACCGTTCATGGCTCCGTTCATGGAAGGAAGATTATGGATAAAGTTTTCCATAGTGGTAAAACCAGAAGCTTCAATAGCTTCGGCGTCGAATACAGAAACCGGACTTGCGGTTTCCATGTCGGTACGCTTAATACGCGAACCTGTAACCTGAATGCGCTCAACATCGTTAGCGCCTGAGTCTTGTGCTGCAACAAATGCAGGAAAGCCTAACGTCGCAGTAACAGCCAAAGCTGTTACGCTTTTACGGAAGGTATTAGTATTCATTAAAATTACTCCCTGGAACATTATTTTTGAGTTGCTTGATTGGCGAAAGCAACCTGAAACCGATGGTAGCCTGACTACTAATTGTTCGACCACCCGTTTTCGGTAACAACCTTTTAACGCTGTAAGGAGTTCATTTCAATAGGCACTTAGGTCTTTTCTTATAGCACTGGAACTGACTGCTCAACAATTAACCTTAAAGGCTATTAAGTATTCTTTTTTATTAAAAAAATTAACGAGTGTAACTATAAAAAACACATATGTTTACTGATTGTAAAATGTTGATTTTAATGAATTAACCAATACTTTTTATTAACAAATTTAAAGGGGGTTTAGACATGTTGAACCCGTAACACTGCGCCAAAAAAAGCTCAGCGCAAGCAACGGTATCGGTCAGTGCATGGTGGGCATTATAGTCAGGTAAGTTGTAACGCTTACGACAAGCACTAAGAGTCAGCTGACCGCCGTGAATAGGTTGATGAGGGTTGCGTTCAAGCTTATGTTTTTCGAACGCTAAGGTGTCGAATATAGCCAGGGGTTTAAAAGGAATACCGTACTGCGCTTCTATATGCTTCAGAAAACGCCAGTCCATACCTTTGTGGTGACAAACTAACACGGCATCATTCAAAGCACGGCTTAGCATAGCAAAGGTTTGTTTAGGTTCAGAACTGTGCAAAAAATCTTGCCTGGTTAAACCATGAATGGTGGGGCTTTGCCCGAGTTCAAGCTCTTGTCCGTGAGCGAAAACATGATACTGGGCGTTCCCCAGGTGCATCACGGGTGGATGAATGCTCATCCAGGCAATAGATAAAATTTGATGCTTTTTCGGATCCAGTCCGGTGCTCTCAATGTCGAGCGCTACATATCGCAGGCTTTGCCACGGCTGTTTTAACTTCTGTCGTCTGTCGTACCAATGAGCCAGTTTTTGCAGCCACTGAGACATAATTAGTACCCTTGCCGGCTAAACTTAAGACCAACGCCCTGCTGCGCTTCTTTTATAATTTTAAAAGCAGTTTTTAACTGACGTCTTGAAAGCGTACTCAGTTCATCAGGGTCTATGGCATTCTTTGGTTTGTCGCTGCCCCATACTTTTAACTGATGGTTCAACCTGAGTTGCGTCAAAAATTCCCAGGCTTCCAGCAGTGACTGATTATCGCGACGATTTAACAAACGGCTGCCTTTTAGTGCGTTTAAACGTGCAGCAGTGCCTGGTGACGTGATTCCGGCCTGCAATGAGTAAATACGCGCAATGTCGTTAATTAAAGCAATGCCGTAACGTTTAATATCTATGGTATCGCCGTCATCGGTATCCTCTGTACGTAGGCGGTTAAACAACCCCAAAGGTACGGCTATGCGGTTAACCAAAATAGCTAAATTCCCCAGGAACATCTCGTTCTTCGCTAAGCTCGCAATCTGCTCGCGGTATTCTTGATAAAACTTACCCGGACCAACAACCGGCCTGCTGTCAAAAAATATCTGACAATACATGAGTGCCTTTGGTGTCGGGCTTTCAACCCAGCTCCGGAAACGTTCCTTCCATTGGTCTATAGTCCCCCGACACTCGGGGTTGGATGCCATAATATTTCCCGGGCAAGATGGGATACCACACTCATTTAGCCCTTCACAGACGTAATCTCCTAAACCGGCAAACCAGTCTTTTTGCTTATCGGACAAATCATTACTGAGTAAAAGACCGTTATCCTGATCTGAGCTTAAAGTTTGATCTTCTCTGCCCTGCGAGCCAAATGCTAACCAGCTATAAGCGGCTGGTGCAGCACCGTTTTCTTGTTCATACAGCTGTATCAGTTGACGCGTCATGCCATCAGTGACCGATGCCATAAGCCGTCCTAAGACAGAGGTTTGCTTTACGCGGTTGGCAAAGGTCTGCAGATACTCGGGAAGTTTTTGCGCTTCTTCTATTAATTGGGATTTGCTATTTGCCTTACGAATGGCGCTGATAAGAAAGACAGGATCGCTACGTTGCTGACGAATTAAGTCCGTTGCCGTTACCATCCCTACGGGTTGGTTCTGGTCATTAACCACCGGTAAGTGATGAATATTACTGGAGGTCATAGTGGTTAGCGCATCCATTAACGAACGATTTTCGTAAACCGATTCAGGTAATTGTGTCATTACCGCAGAAACGCGCACATCCAGCGGTAAGCCTTCAGCCACTACCCGGTTTCTTAAGTCTCTGTCCGTTAAAATGCCGACCAGCTGGGTTTCATCAACGACCAAAACAGACGATATTCCATGGCTAGCCATTAACTTAGCGGCTTCTTGTACCGATGTGCTACTGGATAAACTGACCGGAGGCATGGACACAACACTGCCAACCGTCTGCTCGCTCCAGTCACTATCGGTGCCATCATCACTTTTTTGTTCTGTTAATAAACGTTGCCCATGGGCTCTTATAAAGTATTGCTCGAAAGGTTTTGATGCATTACGAAGGCGATCAAACGCCGACTGTGGCAACACGTACACGATACCGTCTTCTATCGCCTGCAATTTATTAACCACTTCGCGACCTGATAGCAAAGACGGGTAGCCAAACAAATCGCCGTTCTCCAAACGCTCTATCAGTCGTCCGTCAGCTCCTCGTAAATCAAACACACCTGAACGCGCGATAAACAGCGCAGGCCTCATATCTTTTAATATATCGTTACAGTTCTGCTCATTCATATAGACCGACTGCAACTGAGAGACAGCCCAGTTTCTTTGCTCTTCAGATAACGTGTCAAAAGGAGGGCAGTCTTGTAGAAATGAATTAACTTCCATGGCTAATCCTAAATTATAAAGAAGCTGATTTCAGTTTTGTGTATTAACTTGAGTTAGTCAATAAAAAGCCCAGCACGGGGCTGGGCTTCAATTGAGGTACATCTCGTTAGTGAGACTTAGCTTCACCGGACCCTTTTGGATACCGTATAGACTCAACCAGTTCCTGAATTTCTTCCGGGGCGTCACCAGTAAACTTATGCACGACAACTGCTACAACAAAGTTGATGATCATGCCTAAGGTACCAATACCCTCAGGGGAAATTCCGAACAACCAGTTCTCTTGAGTATTCAGCTCGGGGGCGACGAATTTGAAGTACACGATATAACTGAAGGTAAATAGTATACCGACAACCATACCAGCTATCGCACCTGTGCTGTTCATACGTTTATGGAACACACCCATGATTATCGCAGGGAAGAAGCTTGCTGCGGCTAAGCCGAAGGCAAAGGCGACCACCTGCGCTACGAAGCCGGGCGGGTATATACCAAAGTAGACTGAGATGACAATTGCCGTCGCAGCTGCAACCCTGGCGTAGAACAACTCTTGTTTATCCGTTATATTCGGCGCCAAATTTCGTTTCAGTAAGTCATGCGAAACGGAGGTTGATATAACGAGTAGAAGACCAGCGGAAGTGGAAAGTGCAGCCGCAACACCACCTGCAGCAACCAAAGCGACAACCCAGGCCGGCAATTCACCAATTTCTGGATTCGCCAATACCATGATGTCACGGTCAATGGTCATTTCATTGCGTTCATCACCTGAGTAAAACATTTTGCCGTCGTTGTTGTTGTCTTCCCACGTAATAAGACCGGTTTTTTCCCAGTTTTTAATCCAGCTTGGCGCGTTATCGTATTCAACACCTTGTAGGTCTGGCCCATTGATGGTGTTGAAAATATTTACTTTAGCAAACGAAGCAATAGTCGGAGCTGTTAAGTAAACTACTGAGATGAAAGTCAGAGCCCAGAAAGCTGAACGGCGTGCATCACGTACTTTCGGTACAGTAAAGAAACGCACGATAACGTGAGGCAGACCAGCGGTACCTACCATCAATGCTGCAGTAATGAAGAACACATCAACTTTACTACGCACACCTTCGGTGTATTCAGCAAAACCTAGCTCGGTCGATAATCCATCCAGTCGTTCAAGTAAGAACTGCCCGGAGCCCGGAACGCCATCGGCTATGGTGGCGCCAAAGCCCGTTTGAGGCAGTACGTGACCGGTCATCATTAATGACAAGAATACCGCAGGCACAATGTAAGCGAACATCAATACAATATACTGTGCTACCTGAGTGTAGGTTATCCCTTTCATGCCACCCAGTACGGTATAAAAGAAGACAATTATGGCACCGATGATAACGCCAGTTGCGATGTCAACTTCCAGGAAGCGGGAGAATACGACACCAACACCTCGCATTTGACCTGCAATGTAGGTAAAACAGATCAGGATCGCGCAGATAACTGCAATAGTACGCGCAGTCTGAGAGTAATAGCGGTCACCAATAAAGTCGGGCACGGTGAATTTGCCAAACTTACGTAAGTAAGGAGCAAGACACATAGCCAGCAGTACATAGCCACCAGTCCACCCCATTAGGTAAACAGAGCCATCATAACCTGCGAAGGCTACGATACCCGCCATTGAAATAAAAGAAGCAGCTGACATCCAGTCTGCGGCCGTTGCCATACCATTGGCAATAGGGTTAACTCCGCCGCTTGCTACATAAAAGTCATTAGTTGAGCCGGCACGTGACCAAATCGCAATACCTATGTATAGCGCGAAAGTCAGGCCGACGATTATAAAGGTGAGCGTTTGAATATCCATAGCGCCTTAGTCCTCGTGTACATTGTATTTGTTATCTAACGCGGCCATGCCTCTCACATAAATGAAGATAAGCACGATGAAAGTCAGAATGGAGCCTTGCTGTGCGAACCAGAATCCCAGCTTGAAGCCGAAGAAAGTGATTTCGTTAAGCACGTCCACCAATATAATTCCAAAGCCATAGGAAACGACAAACCATACAATTAGCAGCTTGAGCATCAAGCTGAGGTTTTCTTTCCAATACGCTTTGGCATGGGATTCGCTTTCGAATGCCATAACGTCCCCTCCAGTTGTTCAACATTATTGTTTTGAATCGATAACAAATGTAAATGCAATTGTTAACAAGGGGAATAGGACTTTGGTCGTAGCTGATTGAAAGGAGAATTTCAGACATAAAAAAAGCCCCTCGCATAAGCGAAGGGCTGTTTTATTAATAGTCTGGCGGTGACCTACTCTCGCATGGGGAGACCCCACACTACCATCGGCGCTGGTGTGTTTCACTTCTGAGTTCGGAATGGATTCAGGTGGTGCCACACCGCTATGGCCGCCAGACATAAACTGTCACAACATGTAAAAACTGACTGTCGTCTTAATAACGCCACTCTCTTCAATCTAATTCGGTAAAGTCGCTCGCTTGTGCGTAACGTCCCAAACACCTTGGGTGTTGTATGGTTAAGTCTCACGGGCAATTAGTACGGGTTAGCTCAACGCATTACTACGCTTCCACACCCCGCCTATCAACGTTGTAGTCTCCAACAACCCTTCAGAGCACTCTAAGTGCTAGTGACAGCTTATCTCGAGGCTCGCTTCCCGCTTAGATGCTTTCAGCGGTTATCGATTCCGAACGTAGCTACCGGGCAATGCCACTGGCGTGACAACCCGAACACCAGAGGTTCGTCCACTCCGGTCCTCTCGTACTAGGAGCAGCTCCTCTCAACTCTCAAACGCCCACGGCAGATAGGGACCGAACTGTCTCACGACGTTCTAAACCCAGCTCGCGTACCACTTTAAATGGCGAACAGCCATACCCTTGGGACCGACTTCAGCCCCAGGATGTGATGAGCCGACATCGAGGTGCCAAACACCGCCGTCGATATGAACTCTTGGGCGGTATCAGCCTGTTATCCCCGGAGTACCTTTTATCCGTTGAGCGATGGCCCTTCCATTCAGAACCACCGGATCACTATGACCTACTTTCGTATCTGCTCGACGTGTCTGTCTCGCAGTTAAGCTGGCTTCTGCCATTGCACTAACCGTACGATGTCCGACCGTACTTAGCCAACCTTCGTGCTCCTCCGTTACTCTTTGGGAGGAGACCGCCCCAGTCAAACTACCCACCAGGCACTGTCCACAACCCCGATAAGGGGCCAATGTTAGAACATCAAACATACAAGGGTGGTATTTCAAGGATGGCTCCACATCAACTAGCGCCAATGCTTCAAAGCCTCCCACCTATCCTACACATGTAGGTTCAATGTTCAGTGCCAAGCTGTAGTAAAGGTTCACGGGGTCTTTCCGTCTAGCCGCGGGTACACAGCATCTTCACTGCGATTTCAATTTCACTGAGTCTCGGGTGGAGACAGCGTGGCCATGGTTACACCATTCGTGCAGGTCGGAACTTACCCGACAAGGAATTTCGCTACCTTAGGACCGTTATAGTTACGGCCGCCGTTTACCGGGGCTTCGATCAAGAGCTTCGTCCGAAAACTAACCCCATCAATTAACCTTCCGGCACCGGGCAGGTGTCACACCGTATACGTCCACTTTCGTGTTAGCACAGTGCTGTGTTTTTAATAAACAGTCCCAGCCACCTGGTCACTGCGACCACCAGCAGCTCATGACGCGAAGTCAATCACCACCAGTGGCGTACCTTCTCCCGAAGTTACGGTACTATTTTGCCTAGTTCCTTCACCCGAGTTCTCTCAAGCGCCTTAGTATTCTCTACCTGACCACCTGTGTCGGTTTGGGGTACGGTCAATGTTCATCTGAAGCTTAGAGGCTTTTCCCGGAAGCATGGCATCAATGACTTCGCACCCTTGGGTACTCGTCTCGTGTCTCGGCCTTAAGGACCCGGATTTACCTAAGTCCTCAGCCTACGCACTTTCACCGGGACTACCAACGCCCGGCTCACCTAGCCTTCTCCGTCCCCCCATCGCAATGAACATCGGTACAGGAATATTGACCTGTTTTCCATCGACTACGCGTTTCCGCCTCGCCTTAGGGGCCGACTTACCCTACCCTGATTAGCATGGGATAGGAAACCTTGGTCTTCCGGCGTGGGAGTTTTTCACTCCCATTATCGTTACTCATGTCAGCATTCGCACTTCTGATATGTCCAGCAGTCCTCTCGAACCACCTTCGCCCACTTACAGAACGCTCCCCTACCCCGCATACAAAGTATGCAGCCGCAGCTTCGGTGTATGGCTTAGCCCCGTTACATCTTCCGCGCAGGCCGACTCGACTAGTGAGCTATTACGCTTTCTTTAAAGGATGGCTGCTTCTAAGCCAACCTCCTAGCTGTCTCTGCCTTCCCACATCGTTTCCCACTGAGCCATAACTTCGGGACCTTAGCTGGCGGTCTGGGTTGTTTCCCTCTTCACGACGGACGTTAGCACCCGCCGTGTGTCTCCCGGATAGTACTCATTGGTATTCGGAGTTTGCATGGGGTTGGTAAGTCGGGATGACCCCCTAGCCCAAACAGTGCTCTACCCCCAATGGTATTCGTCCGAGGCTCTACCTAAATAGATTTCGGGGAGAACCAGCTATCTCCGGGCTTGATTAGCCTTTCACTCCTAGCCACAAGTCATCCCCTCATTTTTCAACATAAGTGGGTTCGGTCCTCCAATTGATGTTACTCAATCTTCAACCTGCTCATGGTTAGATCGCCCGGTTTCGGGTCTATACCCTGCAACTAATCGCCCAGTTAAGACTCGGTTTCCCTACGGCTTCCCTATACGGTTAACCTTGCTACAGAATATAAGTCGCTGACCCATTATACAAAAGGTACGCAGTCACGGGACGAACCCGCTCCTACTGCTTGTACGTACACGGTTTCAGGTTCTGTTTCACTCCCCTCGCCGGGGTTCTTTTCGCCTTTCCCTCACGGTACTGGTTCACTATCGGTCAGTTGGGAGTATTTAGCCTTGGAGGATGGTCCCCCCATATTCAGTCAGGATATCACGTGTCCCGACCTACTCGATTTCACTTATCATGCACCTTCACATACCGGGCTCTCACCGTCTGTGGCTCCGCTTCCCATCGGATTCTGTTAGCACAAGTTAAGCTTAAGGGCTGCTTCCCGTTCGCTCGCCGCTACTAGGGAAATCTCGGTTGATTTCTTTTCCTCCGGGTACTTAGATGTTTCAGTTCTCCGGGTTCGCTTCCTGGCACCTATTGATTCAGTGCCGGATACTCTGTAAACAGAGTGGGTTTCCCCATTCGGAAATCCATGACTCAAGTGCCTCTTACTGGCTTATCATGGCTTATCGCAAGTTAGTACGTCCTTCATCGCCTCCAACTGCCTAGGCATCCACCGTGTACGCTTAGTCACTTAACCATACAACCCGAAGGTGTCTGGCATACGTGACCAAGATTGTTTGTTCTCGCTGTACACAAGTTCGATACGCCTCTACCAAATCAGTTTTTTCAAGTAGAGTGGCATTTCTTACTTTTAATATTACAATCAGCTTTTCATGTTGTTAAAGAGCACGTAACACTGAGTTACCGGTAAACATTCTTGTTTAAGAACACTTAACGCTAACGGTTACAAGAGAAGAAATGGTGGAGCCAAGCGGGATCGAACCGCTGACCTCCTGCGTGCAAGGCAGGCGCTCTCCCAGCTGAGCTATGGCCCCAGAATGCTTGCCTGAAGTTTCGATAGCGGCGTTGCGCGATTCGTTCAATCAGTCACATACCATCGAGGTATGCTCCTTCAATCACTCAACGTGCGCCTTGCTCTCAAAGCTTCATGCTGCGCGTGCTGACATCGGGGAAAACCCTCTTCTCAACATCGAGGCAACCCTGACAAGGGAATTTCAAGCGAGGGCAAGGCGAGAGGGTGTGAAGCATACATCAGTATGCGAATACCCGAACAACGCAGCCATCGCGCAGAAATGGTGGGTCTGGGCAGACTTGAACTGCCGACCTCACCCTTATCAGGGGTGCGCTCTAACCAGCTGAGCTACAGACCCAGTTTCTTCTCTTTCTATATCAAGCCTGCAAACTGTGTGGACACTTACGTCCGTAAGCTGTTTTGTAAGGAGGTGATCCAGCCGCAGGTTCCCCTACGGCTACCTTGTTACGACTTCACCCCAGTCATGAACCACACCGTGGTGATCGTTCTCCCGAAGGTTAAACTAACCACTTCTGGTGCAGCCCACTCCCATGGTGTGACGGGCGGTGTGTACAAGGCCCGGGAACGTATTCACCGTGGCATTCTGATCCACGATTACTAGCGATTCCGACTTCACGGAGTCGAGTTGCAGACTCCGATCCGGACTACGACGCACTTTATGAGATTCGCTAACCATCGCTGGCTTGCTGCCCTTTGTATGCGCCATTGTAGCACGTGTGTAGCCCATCCCGTAAGGGCCATGATGACTTGACGTCGTCCCCACCTTCCTCCGGTTTATCACCGGCAGTCTCCCCAGAGTTCCCACCATTACGTGCTGGCAACTAAGGATAAGGGTTGCGCTCGTTGCGGGACTTAACCCAACATCTCACAACACGAGCTGACGACAGCCATGCAGCACCTGTCTCAGTGTTCCCGAAGGCACTAATTCATCTCTGAAAAATTCACTGGATGTCAAGGGATGGTAAGGTTCTTCGCGTTGCATCGAATTAAACCACATGCTCCACCGCTTGTGCGGGCCCCCGTCAATTCATTTGAGTTTTAACCTTGCGGCCGTACTCCCCAGGCGGTCAACTTAGTGCGTTAGCTGCGTTACTCACGTCTTAATGACACGAACAACTAGTTGACATCGTTTACGGCGTGGACTACCAGGGTATCTAATCCTGTTTGCTCCCCACGCTTTCGTACCTCAGCGTCAGTCTCTGACCAGGTGGCCGCCTTCGCCACCGGTATTCCTTCCAATATCTACGCATTTCACCGCTACACTGGAAATTCTACCACCCTCTTCAGGACTCTAGCATGCCAGTTCAAAATGCAATTCCCAGGTTGAGCCCGGGGCTTTCACATCTTGCTTAACACGCCGCCTACGTACGCTTTACGCCCAGTAATTCCGATTAACGCTTGCACCCTCCGTATTACCGCGGCTGCTGGCACGGAGTTAGCCGGTGCTTCTTCTGCGACTAACGTCAATGTGCTGCACTATTAATACAACACCCTTCCTCGTCGCTGAAAGTGCTTTACAACCCGAAGGCCTTCTTCACACACGCGGCATGGCTGCATCAGGGTTTCCCCCATTGTGCAATATTCCCCACTGCTGCCTCCCGTAGGAGTCTGGGCCGTGTCTCAGTCCCAGTGTGGCTGATCATCCTCTCAGAACAGCTAGGGATCGTCGCCTTGGTGAGCCTTTACCCCACCAACTAGCTAATCCCGCTTGGGCTCATCTTTAGGTGTGAGGCCCGAAGGTCCCCCACTTTGGTCCGTAGACATTATGCGGTATTAGCCACAGTTTCCCGTGGTTGTCCCCCGCCTAAAGGCAAATTCCCAAGTATTACTCACCCGTCCGCCGCTCGTCAGCAGAGAAGCAAGCTTCTCTCTGTTACCGCTCGACTTGCATGTGTTAGGCCTGCCGCCAGCGTTCAATCTGAGCCATGATCAAACTCTTCAATTAAAAGTAGTTCAATCAACTCAATGAATTACGCGTTTTTGCTCAGTTTCTTGCGAAACCTTGCTGAACACTCATTCAAAAGTTGCAATACAAATATTTCGTTTTGCTTAACTTCTGCAAGTGCCCACACAGTTTGCTTGGCTTGATATAATTGTTAAAGAGCGTTTCTCAGCAACCTTGGCTGCGAGAGGTGCGTATTCTACACACCGTGTGTTTTCCGTCAATACTTTTTTGAAAAAAGATTTTTTAGAAAACTTAGGTTTTCGGCGGCTTCGTTGCCTGCCTTGAACGTGGAGCGCATTTTAGAGATTTAACTCGTCCCGTCAAGCGCTTTTAGCACCTTTCTAACTGTTTCTTTACTGACTGCGTAAAGTTTCAGCAAATGTGATCAAATCCAACATGAATAAAGGGCGTTGGCACATAAAGGCATTGATGCGTAAAATAGAAGCCTGACTAATTACTGGCAAATATGGCGTAACTTCATAATGACTTACAAACGAATCGATACATCTGAATACCCACAACAACTCGCACAGAAGGCAGACCGGGTTAGAGAGATGTTTCGTCCTTTTCACATTAATGAAGTGGAAGTGTTTGAATCGCCCGCCAGTCACTACCGAATGCGTGCTGAGTTTCGGGTTTGGCACGAAGGCGACGACTTGTACTACATTATGTTTAACCCTGAGACACGTGAAAAAATCCGCATGGATGAATTCATACCAGGGAGCCTACTTATTAATGAACTAATGAAAGAGCTTATTAGTTTATTAAAACCGAATGATGTTTTACGTCGCAAACTGTTTCAAGTGGATTTCCTGACTACCACCACCGGTGAAGCCATTATCTCTTTACTCTACCATCGGCCTTTAGATGACGAATGGGAACAGGAAGCCATTCAACTTCGCGAGGCGCTGACTTCTATAGCTAAGGTTGAGGTTATAGGAAGAGCTCGTAAGCAAAAACGCGTGTTATATAAAGAAAGCGTCACTGAAGAAGTTAAGGTTGAAGGCAAAAGCTATCTGTCTCTACAAACCGAGAACAGCTTCACTCAGCCAAATGCCATTATTAATCAGCAAATGATCAGTTGGGCTAAACGCCACGCTGGCAACAATTCGCATGACTTACTAGAGCTTTATTGCGGCAACGGCAATTTTACCTTACCGCTGGCTGAGAACTTTAATCGTGTTTTAGCTACTGAAATTAGCAAAAGTTCTGTTGCGGCGGCTCGCGAGAACGCAGAATTGAACAACATTCAAAATGTCACCGTTGTTCGTATGTCTGCCGAAGAGTTTAGCGCAGCTTTAAGTGGTGAACTGGAATCTAAACGAGCTACTGATGCCGAGATTCATAGTTTTGATTGTAAAACCGTATTGGTTGATCCACCCAGAGCAGGTTTAGATAAAGACACATTAAAGTTGGTGTCTCAGTATCAAAGGATAATTTATATTTCCTGTAACCCAGAAACTTTGACAGAGAACATTCATGATTTATCCAGTAGTCATAAAGTTACTGCAGCTGCAATGTTCGATCAGTTTCCCTACACAGGCCACATTGAAACGGGCGTTGTTCTGGAAAGGAAGAGTTAGCCTTGAACGGGCTCTTCCGCCACTGGGGCAAAATTAAGCTTACGGCTTAAGCGAAGATTCGAGACATGGGCATAAATAATGAGGCCGGCACCAAATAGAATAATGACAGGTTCCCCCCAATGCCCCAGAATATCGCGTTGGGAGTAGATAAATGCGCCTAACAGCAATAATGACAACAGGTGCCATTGGCCGTGCTTTCGAGCTCCGCTAATAAGAGATAGAAGCCCAATAACGACGCTAAGGCCTAAAATAGCATTTTCCAGTAAATCTTCACCGATAAAAGCCAGACCGGCCATAGCTAACAACGGCAGAATAACAGGCAACAATAAGCAATGAATCGCACACAAAGTGGTGACCCAAATTCCTGCTTTATCCAAATTTTTGGATGCTGTTGCTGACATACTAGAAACTACCTTCTGCATAAACCTAAGCTGTAATATTATAACATACGAAAAGAATAGCCAAGGGAGATCAGAAAAAATTGTTTTCTCAGGTAGTTCTGATCAAGCAGTTTGGATAGAAAAAGGCAGCACTTCGGTTATTGATTTCGCCCCACAGGCAATCATTAGCAGCCGATCGAACCCTAGTGCTACGCCGGAACACGCGGGGAATCCCGACTCTAACGCCGCCAATAAGCGAATATCTTCGGGTTGTGTGGGCAAATTCAGCTGTTTACGTCGTTGGTTATCCTGGTCAAAGCGCAGGCGTTGCTCTGCTGGATCAGCAAGCTCATTATAACCATTGGCCAATTCCACTCCCTGATAATAAAACTCAAATCGTCTGGAGACACGTGGATTATGCTGGTCAATTTTGGCTAAAGCAGCTTGCGACTTTGGAAACTCGGTGATGCAAACAGGTACCTCCTCAGGAAACTGGCCTTCTATTAATTCCGAAAAGGCGACTTGAAGAATTGTATTTTCGTCGGCTTCTTCGGACATCCAGTCCGTTAAAGCGGGTTGTTCAATAAGCCGCTGTCTGATGCTTTCAACACCGGAAGCCGTCAAAGGGTCTTCGCCCAGGTAATCAATAAAACACTGCTGATAACTGATGACTTTCGTTTCTGGTGCATCACACATTTCAGTCAGCAGTTCTGAAACCTCTGCAATTAGCTGAATATCGTTGTATCCCACCCGATACCACTCAAGTAAAGTAAATTCAGGATTATGAAAGCGTCCTATTTCGTCGTCGCGAACCACATGGCTCAATTGATAAATATCTTTTCCATAAGCTGCAAGAATTCGCTTCATTGCGTATTCGGGAGAGGTTTGCAAATAGAGTGTTCTATTTCCTGAAGCTAGTGGGTACTTGAATTCCGTGGTGAGATTATTCAGATGGCAATCTGTTACCCCAAACTGAGACAACAAATGCGTATCGACTTCGGTTACCTTTCTTTCATAAAAAAACTGGCGGACTTGCCGCATGAAATCAGCGCGTTTAACAAGCACTGACCAATCTGCTGCTGGCCGCCAGTCTATCGTCATATCTATTTACTTTTGAACGCGGGAAACGTATTCGCCCGAGCGAGTATCAACTTTGATCACTTCGCCAATTTGTACGAATAACGGAACACGAACAACCGCACCTGTACTCAGCGTGGCAGGTTTACCACCAGTACCGGCGGTATCACCTTTAAGCCCAGGGTCAGTTTCAGTAATTTCCAATTCAACAAAGTTTGGCGGCTGAACATTAATCGGCTTCCCTTCCCATAGGGTCAGAGTACAAACATCCTGCTCGACTAACCATTTCTCAGCATCGGCAACAGCTTTGGCGTCTGCCGGAACTTGCTCAAAGGTTTCGTTATTCATGAAGTGCCAGAACTCACCATCGTTATAAAGATAAGACAGTTCCAACTCAATAACATCAGCGCCTTCAACGGATTCGCCCGACTTGAAGGTTTTTTCGACAACTTTCCCGCTGATTAATTTGCGAATTTTAACGCGGTTAAAAGCCTGACCTTTACCCGGCTTAACCATTTCATTTTCAACGATCGAGCATGGCTCGCCGTCCTGCATGATTTTTAAACCACCTTTAAATTCACTCGTACTATAATTCGCCATAACAAGACTTTCCTTTGTAAATGCCTGATCATTTGCGCGCAATAATAAAACAAATAGCGACTTTTTTCAGGTAAAATATGGAGTATTTGCAGCAGTCGCGGAGGCGTAGTGCCTGAGCCAGCGTATCCTATCTCTATAAATGATCGTCCTGACTGGCAGTTCGAGCTGAAACAAGCCTATACCCAGCCAGAAGAACTGCTACGTGCACTCAAACTCGATCCCGCATTATTTAGTGACGATATCAAAGCTCGTAAGCTTTTTGCTATGCGAGTGCCAAGGCCTTTTGTTGCACAAATGAAAGTACAGGACAGTAACGACCCATTATTACGTCAGGTTCTTCCTTTACACAACGAATTTGATTCGGCTCCCGGTTACAGCACCGACCCCCTGCAAGAGCAACAAGGCCCCGTAAATGGTCTTCTGCACAAGTATAAAAGCCGAGTATTGTTGATACTGCAAGGCGGCTGTGCGGTCAATTGTCGTTATTGCTTCCGGCGTCACTTTCCTTACGACGAATTAACCTTCAGTAAACGCCAGCTAACGGAGACACTGGAGTACATCCGGCAACACCCGGAAATTAATGAGGTGATTCTGAGTGGCGGCGACCCTCTGATGGCGAACGATAACCGCCTTAAGGATTTGATCAACGAATTTGAATTATTGCCCCAACTCACCCGTTTACGTATTCATAGCCGGTTGCCAGTCGTGATACCCTCCCGCCTGACGCATAAGCTTAAAGAAGTGCTCAGCAACAGTCGTTTGCGAAGCGTTTTAGTGCTTCATGCGAATCATGCAAATGAGATTTCTCCTGAGTTAGCCGAGGCACTCGATGACTGGCATCACGCGGGTATCCATTTACTGAACCAGAGCGTCTTACTTAGCGGAGTAAATGACAATTTAGCCGCGCTTATTGAGCTTAGTGAAAAGTTATTTAGTGCCCGGGTTATGCCCTACTATTTGCACCAGCTGGACAAAGTTGAAGGCGCGAGTCATTTCGCGGTTAGTGACGAGAAGGCGCAAGCCTTGTGGCAAAAAATGACTCATGAATTACCTGGGTTTCTGGTTCCTCGTCTGGTCAGAGAGGAAGCTGGCGAGCTCAGTAAAACAGCTATCATGCCGGACGGCACTAATACATTAAAAGAGGAAAAACTATGAGCGATAACCTGGAAAGTGTAGAAAACAAACTACAGGATCATCTTCAGCAACTGTATCGTCAAGTTATTGATGCAGACCAGTACCTTGATGACCTGCGTCAACAAGGCAAAGCCAAGTTCCAGGGCGTTTTCGCTGAGCAAACTGTCTTTGAAAGCACAGGTAACCGTTTTCAGCCCTACCTTAATGAAATTGCTGCCAACTTTGAAAAATGGCAGCAGGACAAAGAAAACGAGCAGCAGTTGCAGTTACTGGTACAACAATTACAGTTAATGACCGAAACTCTTGCTCGTCTTAAAGCTATTCGTCAGGCTGGCTAGTAAGCGTTTCTTCAAACCAGTGGGTTAACATTTCTTCTTCAAAATATAAGTCGTTCCGACGCACCCGCGATGCCAGGCTGTCGTAATTGAATCTCATGTTTTTTACGTGAGCCTGGCCTTCTTTTATAGCCTCGCCCGATTTATCGACTAAGCGATAATCAAACTCCATTTGCGGGAAATCAATTTCCCGAACAATACGCACGTAATTAGAGCTCGAGCGTCCAAATGTCGGCTCCAGCCGACCGGTTAAATCAACATCCGTCACGGTAATTTCCAGCTTCTGATCTTCAGGAAGCTTTGCCGCCAACTCCTGAAAATGCTCCGTCAGCTTATCCATCACCTTTTGTTCATAACGCTCTCTTGAACCGTCAGCCGGATGAATATCTGTGTAACTATCAACATCTTTCCAGGAAACCTCAGCCGTACCAGCTAATGCTGTAAAGCTAAAGGCTAATAAAGCCGTTCCCACTATACCTTGAACACGCATGCTATCTTCCTCCCATACAATCGCCAAGGATGTCATCCTGATGTTAGAACACAAATAATGAAAAAAATTCCATAAAAAAAGGGGAGCCATAAAGGCTCCCCTCTTAGAAAGTGCGTTGGGAGGCTTACATCATGCCGCCCATACCGCCCATTCCACCCATGTCGCCACCAGGCATACCGCCAGCGTTGTCATCTTGTGGAATGTCAGCAATCATTGCTTCGGTTGTGATCATCAGTGCGCCCACAGATGCTGCGAACTGAAGTGCCGAACGGGTGACTTTGGTTGGATCCAGAATACCCATTTCCAGCATATCGCCGTAAGTGTCATTACCTGCGTTGTAACCATAGTTACCTTCGCCAGCACGCACGTTGTTAGCAACCACTGAGCCTTCGGCGCCAGCGTTCATCGCGATTTGACGCAAAGGAGCTTCCATCGCACGCAAGGCTAA
>Ga0206123_10001941_pt1 | contig 18614 bp, 16 predicted proteins | sample Helgoland_Spring_2_FD_160086 | JGI IMG/M metagenome (GOLD analysis project Ga0206123, IMG submission 160086) | Pelagic subsurface seawater microbial communities from Kabeltonne, Helgoland, North Sea - Helgoland_Spring_Bloom_20160316_1 | ecosystem: Environmental > Aquatic > Marine > Epipelagic ...
GCATGGGGGGGATCCTGGACCCCATTGGGGAACTCCTGGGTCATCCAGGGTTCTAACCTGCCAACTCACCGTGAAGATTATGAGATGAAACATATTATCACCGTACTTGCATTACTCTGCCTTACCTCGCCCACGCTCTCTGCGGAGACCTTTAGTGCGGACGTCTGGGCCGATAACTGGTTCGAAATGCGAGTCGATGGCAAGAAAGTGGCCGAAGACAGTGTGCCCATCACGACCGAACGCTCGTTTAATGCCGAGAGCTTCGAGTTTGTCGCACACCGACCTTTTATCATTGGTCTCGTCGCCAAGGATTTCAAGCAAAATGACACCGGTCTGGAATATATCGGAACGCGGCGGCAACAGATGGGGGACGGGGGGCTTATCCTGCAGGTAAAGGATAGCTCAGGTGTGCCTGTTGCCGTCAGCAACGGGGAGTGGCAGTGTCTGGTTATTCATAGTGCCCCGCTAGACAAGTCCTGTGAGCGAGAGACATATCCCGTGGCAGGCAGAGGAACTTGCACCTTTCAGGTGAAAGCGGAGCCGGAAGGTTGGGATCTTTCAGACTTTGACGCCTCGGATTGGCCGAAGGCAAGTGTTTATACCGAACGTGAGGTCAGTCCAAAGGACGGCTATGACCGGATTAACTGGGCAGACGATGCCAGGTTGATCTGGGGGCCGGATCTTGAGCAAAGCAACACCATCCTCTGCCGCCTGGTCGTCGAGTGAGTCACCCCCACGAAATGGAGCTACAGATATGATTCACCCCGCTGCAGTTGCGATGGTCACACTCATGCTTATTGCCCCCGTCTCCACCGTAACCGCCCATGATGACCACTGCTTCGCTGTCACAGCGTCAGTTTCCGACGCGGGGTTCGATAAGCGCGTCACCGTTAGTTGCACCGATAGCCATGCGATCATTCACTCCGATACCTATCCGGACCATGAAAAGATGACTGGAATTGTCGGTACGAACGAGCAAGTACCGGTCCCGGCCGAATACGGTGCACCGATCATTCTTTCCCCGACCCTTGGGACAGCGCCACTGACCCGCGATGCGGCACTGGGGGTCGCTGTAAACGGTGTGCCGATATATGACTACACTGGAGGTGGTGAAATGAGCCAGAAGGATTTGGCCCACCATCAAGCCCATCACGACACACTTCAGACCGAACAGCTTGACGTCTGTGGTGGCCATGCTGGGCGCGGTGATGACTATCACTACCACGTTAAACCAGGCTGCATGATCGCAAAGATGGCTAATGCTGGAGATGATGCGATCATCGGCTGGGCTTTTGATGGTTTTCCGATCTATGGCGACAACAACCCGGACGGGTCTTTGATTGCACCAGGAGATTTGGATCTGTGCAACGGACAGCCAGACGAAACATACGGCTATCGTTACCACACCTCCACCGATGCGCCCTATATCGTTCAGTGCCTGATGGGTAAAGTGGCAGACTTTGAAAGACTCCCTCGCGTGCCGCCACTTTCAGTGGCGGGGAGGGGTGCTGCTGCGCCCGGTCGGCCACCGCAAGGAGGTGTTCAGAGGCTGATCTTTACAGAAAACGCAGATGGAAGCCGAAGTATGGATTACAGCTTTAAGGGAGAAGCTTATTACATTCGCTACACCCCCGCGACCAGGTCTGGATGTTATAACTTCACCACGCGAACGGTAACTAATGGCGGCAAGGTACATACCGGCGAGTATTGTCGTCGGTGACTGAGCCTTGATACGGGGAGTGGATTAATTTGCTTCGACCCGTATTGCTATAGTTCCGACAGACATGGTTCCGACACACATAGTTCCGACACACATAGTTCCGACACACATAGTTCCGACAGACATGATTCCGAAAAATAGCTCTGACAAACTTCGCCTGCGTACAGTTTCAGCATCGCGATAATCGTTCGTCTGGATGGGTATAATAAAGCCTGGATTCCCATATGGTAGTTTAGAGCGGGACTGCGTGTGTTCAAGAGTTCTTTCATTGAGTTCCCCGCAATCAAGTCATGTTGCCTGTATTGGTCACAATTATTAACAACTAAAGCACTTAGGAAAAAAGGATCTAACTTATGAGCGCAGCAAACTTCCGATCACTTATCGGTACCATCGTCCTGGGTGTACTAACATTAGGGGGTTGCGACAACGCCACTGACATGGCAAGAGATCAGGTTGCTGAAATTAAAGTAGGCCTTACACCAGATATGATTGCGCTTCCCATGGGAATGGATATATCCATGTTTGCAAAAGGCGCATTTACCAGGGAGCCAAGGATTGTTAACTGTGAAACTGCTGAAGGTACAAAAACAACCTGTTACCAACTAGTCACTGATGGGGCGCCTGCTGGACGAACTCCGGGTCCTTTCTGTCCACGGACAACAACAGATGGCGCTGATGTGGGCGGCGCCTGGTTTAGTAAAGAGGGTATTGGCGATTTGGTGGACATCACTGGGAATTTCATTCTTAAACTGGGTGATTACTATGGTGATGAAAAATGGATGGTTTATGACGCAAAGACAAACAAAGTGCGTTATACAGCGACGAAAGCAGCCTGCCTGGGTGCAGCAAAACCGGATGTAGAAGCGGAGTATATGCAAAACTGTATTGAGTGCGAGCTATCGTACCTTGATGACGGTTTTTCTCGTACCTTTCTCATCCCGATGACTCCAATCCCTGCTGCCAGAACAGGCCGGGTAGGTACCGCGGGTATTGCGCTCGACGGTACCGAATTATCAGGCTCAGCACCTATTGATGCTATTTTAGGTGCTTATACAATTGCGGCGTTTGATGATTGTGGTGGACACATAAACGTACACCAGGGTTATCACTATCACTCGACTACAGGCTGTACTGATAAATTAAATGGTGACGATGGACACGCTCCCCTGGTCGGCTATGCATCAGATGGCTATGGAATTTATGCATTGAAAGACGCAGCGGGCAAGGAAGCAGTGTTGCTCGATCAGTGCCGTGGCCAAACTGATGATGTCAGGGGATATCATTACCATGCTGCAAGTCCCAGTGAGAATTTGTTCATTGGTTGTTTTCATGGCGAAACTGTCCGTTCTGAAGACGGCCCACCCCCAGGCCCTCCTGGTGGCAAACCTCCGGTAAGGTGATGGGGGTCGCATCGGCTATGATGGCGTTCGTTTGTTAGTGAGGTACTACCCATGAAGTGCTATAGCTGTGATGGCTACATTATGAAACCGATAAAGTTAGCCCATGGCTTACCCGCGCTTCAGTGTAATAAATGTGGTGGTACCCACATTGACCTTCTCAGCTACAGAGTGTGGAGAGACACCGGCAGCAGTGCTGATTCAATGGTCATAGTGAGCGAGGCTATCCCCACTGATAACAAAAAAGCACTTGTTTGTCAGCGATGTTCAAAGATAATGCTTAAATACAAGATTACGACCGAATATGAGAATTACATTGACCTTTGCACAACCTGTGATGATGCCTGGTTAGATGGCGGGGAATGGCAATTATTAGGTGCTCTGGCGTTGCAGGATAAGCTCGCACATATCATGACCGAGCCCTGGCAAAATAGGCTAAAAAAGGAGATTGCAGAAGAGAACTTTACCAATAAATACCAGGCGCTATTTGACGAAACAGACTTTGCGAAAATCAATGAAATATCCGATTGGCTCAGAGAACATGAGAATCGTGATGAATTATTCAACTATCTTAGAATCAAGAGCCAAAACTAAGAACTCTCCCTTGTTGCGGCCGGTTAGTCCCCGGTACGCTTTACTTTGATAGCTGCCCCAAAAGCACAACTTTAATATGGCACCCTTGCCAATAGAGACAAAAGCTATTCTTGTCCCCCATTCCAGAACCGTTCTTCCCCATTCCACAGTCGGTGGTCGAACGCCGGGATGAAGCTGGTCACTTTTGGTTGTTGCTGCCAACAATAAGCCGCTTTACCGGGTGTTCTCCGCCAACCCTACTGACATCAGGCTGTCAGTAGGGTTGGTGTATAGTACTAATAAAAAGAGGCAGGACAGACCAAGATGAAACACTACTACAATGCAATGAGTCGTGCTGTAACCACGCACTGGATGCTCACCGAATTGGGTGTCGAGCATGAACAGATTGTCGTTGATTTAACGACGGGTGAAGCTAGCACACCTGAGTACCGCGCGATCAATCCCATGGGAAAGATCCCCGCACTTGTGGATGGGGATATTGTTGTGACTGAGGTCGCCGCTATTTGCGCCTATCTCGCAGACAAGTTTCCGGAGAAGGGGCTAGCACCTGCGCCGGACTCCAGCGATCGCGGTAGTTACTATAGGTATCTATTTGTTCCGGGAACAACCCTGGAGCCGATGTTCACTTTTGCAACGGCGAAAACAGAAGACTACTCGCCGCAATCAGCAGGCTTTGGTGATTTAGAGCGATGCCTGGCTACAATCGAATCGATGACGCCAGAATCCGGCTGGGCACTTGGTGCCCAATTTACGGCTGCTGACGTCGTTTTTGGTGGCCTGCTGGATTTTGCCGTACAGTTTGGTTGGTTGCCATCTCCGACGGCCAAAGTGTCTGCCTATGTGCGACGTATCAAAGATCGTCCGGCGTACCGGCAAAGCCATGATGCCGCATGGCATTGATGATTTTCTAAAAGGTCAGCCTTCGGTTGGTACTTCGCGTCTTTCAGAGCGAGCATGGCTACTTCTCGCTCGGCCTTAGCGCGCATAACTGAAATCAGTCGTTTGCTCGTGGGTAACACTCCGATAAAGACTATGTCAGAGTTTTCAGCAGAGCTGAACTCCGACTATTTGATCCAAACAAATAAGAAGGCTTTTTCATTTGTGCTTACCTACGAAGAGGTCAGCACGTTTCTGGGGGAGTCATAATGTTCAGGTGACAAAATGGTAATCCCGAATCGGTTGTTGAAGTTCACCTCCTCTCGCCGATTTTCCCTGCAGGTATTTGTTTGCTATTCTGGACTCGCGGCACATGTGGTTGGATGTACTCTAAAACTCTGGGGTTGGTATCAACGGTAGTTTCCATTTTGGCTAAGATTGGTGCCTATATCGTCGTAACACCTTTTCTGCTTCCAATGTGAGGTTGTCTGACTTGAAGTCTATGGACCACCCGGTCAACTAATCGACTAACGATGGTGGTCGACTATATTTTGTCGACTCTTTCATACCAAATTTTATGCGTAGTTGCATGCTGCGAATCTCTGGCGGAGGGAGCCCAACAATTCGAGTTAATCTGGGGGAAGTAATGCAGTATTGGGAAGGAAAAACAGTCAATTTAAGAGCGATGGAACCCTCGGATGCCGAGACAATCTTTGACTGGCATAGAGATTCAGAGTTGGGACGATACATGGACTTCCTTACCCCGCCTCAGTCTCTTGAATCAATAAAGGACTACGCTGAAAAGATGAGTCTAAAGAAGCTCGAAGATGATCAATTCTTCTGGATGATAGATGATAAAGCAGGGGATACTGTTGGTCATATTGATACCAGGTGTAATGTTCGTCATGGTAATTTTGAATATGGTGTGAGTATTTCCTCTAAACATAAACGCAAAGGATATGCGGCCGAAGCAATAATGACGATAGTTGATTACTATTTTCTCCATCTTAGATACCACAAAGTGACGGCGGGTGTTCATAGCGATAATAAGGCGTCAATTCGATTGCATGAGGTATTGGGTTTTAAACTTGAAGGTAGAATTCGTGAAATGGTGTTTACTCATGGAGAATATGTCGACGTTCTCTACTATGGGCTTACGTCTGAAGAATACAAATTGAGGAAAACATAACAAAATGCGGTTGGATCCCCTGCAGTTTTTAGAACTTGGTACCGCCGACTCAATCCCGATGCAAGATGTTAGTGGTCGACTCCCCTGCAACTGCAACATGAATCTAGCATTATCGAGAACGCCACGGAGCACATGTCCAGGGACAAAATCGTAGGTTCAGGAGAAGTTGCATAACATGGCATTCGATTTGGTCACTGCACTTCGTGGGGACACCGCGGTTCTACTCCAGGCAGCCTCCGGTAAGACGGTGTTATTCGTCCTGATGAAAACGAGAGGGAGATTCAAATGAAAATAACGAAAATTGTTATGACAGCAATAGTCGGATTGCTGAGCATTGCTGCTGGTGCAGCGAAGATCATGCTCGTCCCTGAAGAAGCAAAATTTCTGGCTCAATTCGGTTTCAATGATACGCTAACCGTCGTATTTGGCCTTGCCCAGGTAATTGGCGGCTGTCTTGTAGCCATTCCTTTAACAAAACTCTATGGTGCAGGCATATCTACTATTTGTTTCGCTACTTCCCTGGCGATGATCTTATCGACCGGAAATTTAGCATTTGCCGCGGTTTCAGTATTGCCAGTGCTGCTCTCGGGATTTCTGCTCTATCAGGGATATCGTGCAACGAACACAGTTATCGAGGATCTGAAATAACATAAACATCGAAGTACTCCCACGGTCGCCAGAACGATCACGCAAATACTCCGTCGCGGTTGTTGGGTTTTTCGCCCAGTCTTGCGATGCGCCGCAGAAGAACAGAGGTATAACAGGATGTTATGTAATTGGATCTATCGCCAAAGAAGCCGTTTGTGAAACTCGCTGATACTTACAATTTGTCGATGCGTGCTGAAATTGGATATGCCTACTTCAATGCCAATCGCACTTTGGAAACTGGGAAAACTATTAAACCTGAGTTGGTCGAGACTGAGTTTGGCTTTGGTCTTGTTGATAAGAATCGCCCATCAAATCCCTATTACAATCGAATCGTGATCTCAGCCCATGTTAAGGAACTGAACATTCGCAACGAGCAACTTCTTTCTTTCATTCAGGCTATTGAGGTTCAGATGCCGCAACAAACAACCGAGACTTCGAAGAAACTGCTATCGAGCGGTTGGGTTCCGAAGGGTAGTCTTTGTTATCTCCTGTGTCAGCCGAATCGTTTACTTGAGGAACGACAGACTGTAAGAAAACTTGACGAAAATGAATCCTCTCTTTTTTTTGATACGATTGGTTTGCCCCTTGAAAAACGAAAACCAGAATTCTATTGCAACAACCAATTCCAGTGCTATCTTGCCTATACCCGGTCGGGCGAGGTGGCTGGTTGGGCGACAATGTACGTTGGAGAAGGTTTTGTTTTCTTGGGTAATGCGGAGACACTGCACCAACATCAAAGGAAGGGTTATCATTCAGCCATATTGGCAGTGCGATTGAACGAAGTGATGAAACTGGATCTTGGAGTAGCTTATACCGATGTCCTCCCTGGCAGACAGAGCCATATGAACTGTCTTGCAGCGGGATTTACCAATCTAGCGGTAAATCAAATCTGGGGAAGGGGGGGCGGCACATAGCTGAAAGATTGGGTCCATCGCTTTTGCTACCTTGGTGGTTTACATTCCAGACGCATTTGCAGAAGGCCACGTCATTTCTTTCCAGGCGCCCTTTAACCGGGTGTAATTTTTACACACTTTGTGGGAGGCTCTAAATGTACTATCTAAAGTTAACAAGTGGCGCATTGCTGCTTATGGCCTCGTGGATAGCATTCGTAGTTGTTAGCGCCTTCTATGGATTATGGATGAGCCCGATTGCTACCACCGGAGACACAGAAGATTTTTTCCGTAAAGCCTCCGAAATACTTGTAGAAGAGAATCAGGGGAACGCCGCCTTTTTACTGATCGAGGACGGTAAAATAACGAATGAGTTTTATTCGACCTCTAATGACCCAATAGATAGAGATACGGTTTTCCTAACTGCCTCTATGAGCAAATGGTTGACTGCCAACGGAATAATGAAGCTTGTTCAGGATGGTAAGATTGATCTTGACCGGCCTGTCTCTTCATACCTTACAAGATGGAAGTTACCGCCGAGTGAATTTGATAACGATCTGGTCACAACTCGACTTCTACTTAGTCATACTGCTGGACTGACAGATGGGCTGGGATTTGGTGATTATAATTCTGATGAGAAGCTCCCAAACCTGGAAGAATCCCTGGCAAATCCAAGAGCATCAACTGACCGAAAGGTCGAAGTTGCTGTCAAGATACTGCCTGGTACCGAGTGGAACTATTCCGGTGGTGGGTATCTGATACTTCAATTGCTTATTGAAGAAGTAACGGGTGTGCCGTTCGAAGCGTATATGGATGAGTCTTTTTTTACTCCGCTAAAAATGACCAGGTCTACTTACAGCTACATTGGTGATGTTGAGAATAATGCAGGTTCCTATGATCGCCATGGGGAACCTGCACCCATCTACCAATATGCATCAAGCGCCGCAACCGGGTTTGTCACATCTACTTCGGACCTGGCCAAATTTGTTCTGGCACAGGTAACGGCGCAAGATTCTATTGGTAGCCTTACTCACGACACTCTGGTAACGATGCGACATCCACATGGGCGCACGTCGGGTGTGGACATCTGGGGGCTGGGTACAATTTTGTATGCACCAACCAAAAACGGTGATTTTGTATTCGGACACGATGGCGGGAACGACCCTGCAATTAATAGTACCGCCAGAATCAATCCTGATAATGGAGACGCAATTATATTGCTGGAAACCGGGCATCTATCCCTGGCGACAAACATTGGCTCTCAATGGGTACTCTGGCAGACTGGTTATCCAGATGTCCTGGATTCAGAAGCGGTAATTGAAAGCACCTATATACCTGGATTGATTGGGGTTTTGATTCTTTTAGTTGGGGCTGTTTATTTTGGCTACAATCACTATCGCCAGTTACTCAGCCGTATAAAGTAGGATCGAAATGAAGTCGTATTCGGCACATAACAGCCAATTCAGAAAAGAGAGGTGTTGCGCAGTTTCCGATTTCTGCTGGCATTTTGTAGCCTTGTGAATATCAGGCAATTGATCAATGACGTCTCCCGGACCATTCAGAACTCCGAAAAAGTGTTTCAATATACTATGGTGGTAGCGCCATATACCGAAACCGATTCAAGTAATCTTGTTGTGCATGAGATTGAAGCACTTGAAGTCGATGAAATTCAATTTTTCTGGTGCCGGTAGGCGTGGCCAAAGTTTACGATTTTGATGAGAGTACAAGCTTTGTTGGAGAGTTTCTTGATGCACTCCGGATTGGAGTTTCGGGTAGTACCCTGGACTTTGGGGAGTTTGTTCGGTCGAGCACAAAAACTTTACCTGGGGGGCAGGTGGTAGTGTCGCATCGGTAAATTCTCCTACTTGGGCAACGGGTATCCACTAACAGGCTGACTTGATCTGTTTCCATTATGGTCATGATCATAAGGCAAGCTGACAAGGTGCTCAGTTCGCGCGTTTTTGATGCAGAACGGCCTACTGCGTAGTCCACGCCTGTGCTGATCCAAAAGGCTGTAGAATAACTCGAATATCATCGCCCCACTGATATAATGGCAGCATATTTAAGTATACTCTTTGCTCTACCATGAGGAATTTCCAATGAAGAGATGGGGACATCGTTACATGGTCCAGGACTCAGGAACAACCCTGGACACCTGGTATCCACGCGCCAATGAGAAGCGAGCGCGGAGTTGTCTCGCGCAGAAATTGGGACTTGTGAAGTCCGATTTTGTCGAAACCTCTATCGATTTGGACTTGCCTCCTGCTTCAACGGAGGATGCTTATTTGCGCCTTCACCTCTTGTCCGAATGTCATTGTCGCCCTAACTCGATGAATCTGGATGGAATCTTCGATGTGCTGCCCAATGTCGCCTGGACCTCTGCAGGTCCGGTACTCCCGGAACAGGTGGATTTTCTTCGACAAAAGCTCGCTGCAGAAGACCACCATCTGACAGTTTTCTCGATTGACAAGTTCCCCAGGATGGTCGACTACGTTGTGCCGGTCGGGGTAAGAATTGGTGACGCCGACAGGGTAAGGTTAGGCGCGCATCTATGGCCTGGTACGACTGTGATGCATGAAGGATTTGTGAACTTCAATGCGGGCTCCATCGGTGCGGCAATGATAGAAGGCAGGGTAACGCCGGGTGTCATCGTTGGGGAAGGCTCGGATATTGGCGCTGGCTCATCGATTATGGGCACGTTATCGGGTGGGGGAAAACGAGTCAATTCTGTCGGTGAACGAAGTCTGCTGGGGGCAAACGCTGGTATTGGTATCTCCCTTGGTGACGAATGTGTAGTGGAGGCCGGCCTATATGTCACCGCAGGAACAAAGGTTCGCACAGATTCAGGGGAGTTTGTAAAAGCTGGGGAATTGTCCGGGCATTCAGGACTATTGTTCAGAAGAAATAGTCAATCAGGCAGCGTTGAAGCAGTCAGTTCAAAGGGTGTGAACTGGGGTGGTTTGAATACCGTGCTTCACAATCCATCTGATTAGTAGCACTTGATTCGAAGCACTTGATTCGAAGCAAGGGTTCAGAAGCAACGGTTCAGAAGTAACAGTTCAGAAGTAACAGTTCAGCACTGAAAAAAGCATAGCATGTTAAGTTTTCCCTGTGACTTTCAGGGACGGGAATTAGGCAACCAGATGGATGGCATAACACTGCGCAATGCTGTGGCAGCGGATCAGCCGGCGATACGACTAAATGTTGTAAAGAACCAATTGAACCCTGTCGATCTCCGTTGGCAGAATTTCCTGGTTGCGACTAATGAAAACGGCCAGTTTATTGGTTGTGGACAAATCAAACACCACGGTAAGGTTCAGGAACTTGCCTCACTTGTGGTGATTGACAGCTATCAAGGGCAAGGTATATCGAGACACCTTATGGATGCGCTCATGACGCGTGCCGGGCGGCCCTTGTGGCTGATGTGCGAGTCTCCGTTGGTTGGGTATTATGAACAGTACGGATTTAAGGAAGCGATTGTTTCGACGCTCCCGAACTACTTCCAGATGGTCTATTGGGCAACCAGGGTGCCGTCAGCCTTGTTGTCAATTTTTCGCGGGAATTATATCGCCTTCATGGTTTGTGATGACCATTGAAATCAAGTGCCTGTATGCCTTTACGGCGTCGGGTCCGGGGTGTAATGTTTCCAGCCAACAAGATTGTTGCTGAGTTGATGGATGCAATGATCTGTAAAGAATAATCTACCAGGAATCTGACTTTTGAACACACTATCCACAGAAGAACGAAGTGCTTTGCGCGACTCAGTTCATCGGTTACTGACCGATGAGAGCACCGAGTCAGCGGTGCGGGCGACGATGGAAACAGAGAGCGGCTATGCTGTCGACTTATGGAAACAGCTGGGTGCAATGGGTGTTATTGGCTTGGTCATCGATGAGTCCCACGGCGGCTCAGGGGCAGGTCCAATGGAGTTGGAAGTCGTGATGGAAGAAGCGGGTGCTGCACTGCTGTGTTCTCCGCTGCTTGCAAGTGGCGTATTGGCGGCGCGGCTTCTGATCGCATTGGGAGACGCGGAAACCATGGGCCGATTGCTGCCCGGGATTGCGTCCGGGTCTACTATCGCAACCACAGTCCTGACCGGTGATACCGGTTGCTGGACCGAGGCGGGTGTCGCTATTACGGCTAGTTGCGAAGGCGATAAGTGGCATTTGGACGGGCGTGGGAGCTACGTGCTGCATGGGCAGAATGCTGATGTGTTGTTGGTTGTGGCGAACACTGATGATGGGCTAATGGCATTTGAAGTAGATCCTCAAGTAAAAGGAGTGCTTGTTGAAGCGCTACCGACGCTGGATCGCACATTGCGCCTTGCAGCGATTACCTTCAATGGGGCAGTCGCGAAACCGATAAAAACAGCTCTGCCAGTTTGGGGCGCTGCACAACAATCAATTGAGTTGGCGCTGGTTGGGCTCGCAGGCGAGCAAGCTGGCGGTGCGCGTAAAGTACTCGAATTTACCGTGGAGTATGCAAAGACGCGTATCCAGTTTGGTCGTCAGATTGGAAGTTTTCAGGCGATAAAACATATGGCAGCCGACTTGTTGCTGGAGACTGAGTCTGCAATCTCGGCGGCACGGCATGCCGCGATGAGTCTAGCCGAGCAATCAGAGAAGAAAAATGAGGCAGTGAGTTTAGCTGCATTCGCTTGTGCCGATGCTTTTGTTAAAACAGCTGCAGACGGTATACAGATGCACGGGGGGATTGCGTTTACCTGGGAACACCCTGCTCATTTATATCTGAAGCGAGCGAGGGCGAACGCCTATCTATTCGGCTCGTCGGTGTATTTCAAAGAGAAATATCTGCAAGCATTATCCATGGGTGGCGAGACAACAGGTGCAGGAGAGTAATTATGAACAATCAAGTGAATGATGAAGCCTTGCGTCAAGAAGTACGGTCATGGTTGTCAGCTAACTGGGGAGCAGAGATCGCCGATGTGCTGAAGAAAGAAGCTTACAGTTGGGAAGCCTCGGACACGCGAAAGGCTTGGCTGAATAAGGTTGTTGATGCGCGTTGGGCAGTCACAAGATGGCCCGAAGAGTGGTACGGACGAGGTTTAAGTGATGATCAGGCGAAGATAGTTGAACGTGAGTTTGCTCTTGTTGGCGCGCCAGGTGCGGGTCAGGACCGCATCAATCTCTGGGCTAACACATTACTGACCGCGGGTTCCGAAGGACTAAAACAAAAATTGATTCCACGACTGCTAAGAAATGATGTCAACATGTGTCTGCTATATAGTGAACCGGGTGCCGGTTCCGACCTTGCCGGGATCAGGACCAGAGCAGACCTGGACGGTGATCACTATGTTGTGAATGGGCAGAAAGTCTGGACCTCCGGCGCCGCGGTTGCTGATTATGGTATGTTGATAGCGCGAACCAATTGGGATGTACCCAAGCACCAGGGCATCAGTTTTTTCTTTCTCCCGATGAAACAGGCAGGAATTGAGGTTCGCCCGCTCAGGCAAATTACCAACGAAAGTCATTTTAATGAGGTGTTTATCACCGATGCGATTGTACCTGCAGAAAATCTTCTCAGCGTTCCCGGGAGCGGATGGAAAGTCCTAAACACGGCATTGGCCTACGAGCGTTCATCAATGGGAGAAGGTGCCCGTGGCGCAAGAAGCGGTGTAACGCTTGCAACCAAAGAAGAGCCACTCATTGCCCTGGCTCGAGAAGCAGGCAAGCTGGACGAGCCTTCACTGCGTCAGGAGATTGCCCAGGCAATTGCCTATAAACGACTGAATGCGCTTAATACCGCTCGCGCCAAGGCTGACCTTGAACAGGGTACTTCTTCTTCGATTATGAGTCTCGGTAAACTTGCGATGTCGAGGATACTTCATGAAGAAGGTCGGTTGCGTACGGAAATCCTTGGTGCCGAGAGTTTGCTCGAAGGCAAACAATATCCACGTGCTGAAGATGCGAATTTTCTGAGCCTAAATGCCTATTTCACGTCAATCGGTGGTGGTACAGACCAGATTCAGCGAAACATCATTGGTGAGCGTGTCCTGGGATTACCCAAGGAACCGGAAGTGGACAAGAATATTCCATTCCGTGATGTGAGGACCAGCTAGCTATTTCTGACATAGAACAGCCAATGCAGTTCAGGGTTTTTAGCACAGGTCGTCAGGGTTTTGAGCAATAAGATTCCGACGGCCCTCCCGGGAGAAAAATGTTAAGTCATTCGCGTTTACGAATCCTGTTCCTGAATGTGGGTCATTTCATTGACCACTTCATGCTATTGATTTTTGCGACGGTGGTACTGAAACTCACTCTCGAATGGGACCTGAGCTATGCTGAGTTAGTTCCCTATGCGACGCCTGGTTTCATTGCCTTTGGTGTCTTCACTATTCCCGCTGGTTGGCTCGCAGATCGCTGGAGTCGTGAGGGGATGATGGTGATCTTTTTTATCGGAATAGGTCTCTGTGCAATCTTCGCGGGTTTTGCAACCTCCCCAATGATGCTGGCGTTCAGCTTGACCTGCCTTGGTGTGTTTGCCGCAATCTATCACCCCGTTGGATTGGCGATGGTGGTAGAGGGACTGGATAAAACCGGGGTGCCGCTTGCCATCAACGGGCTCTGGGGTAATATGGGGGTCGCCACTGCTGCTTTGCTGAGTGGTTTTATCATTGAATCCTGGCGGTGGCAGGCAGCATTTTATTTGCCCGGTATGATTTCTGTCCTAATCGGTTTCCTGTTTCTCTGGTTTATCAAATCCGGGGACCAGAATGGTCGACAAGCCCCGATCGCTGTGGGTGTGACACCACAAGCTTCAATCTCCCGAAGGGTGTTAATCAGGGCTTTTACGGTCATCCTGACGACGACGGCAATTGGTGGATTTGTATTTCAAAGTACAACATTTGCACTACCGAAAGTGCTGAGCGAAAGACTTTCGGAAGTCGCAACATCCACCAGTGAAATTGGAGTTATTGCTTTTTTTATCTTCTCCCTGGCAGCATTATCACAACTGTTGGTTGGGTATCTGGTCGATAGGGTGTCGATACGTTGGGTATTTGGAGTGGTGGCCCTGCTCCAGTCGACCCTGTTCCTGTTGATGATCAACCAGTCTGGCTGGGCTGCGTTTGTCGTCGCGGTTGCATTTATGTTTGTAGTCTTTGGCCAGATACCAATAAATGATGTGCTTGTTGGTCGGATAGCAAAGTCAGCCTGGCGAAGTCGGGCTTTTGCCCTCAGATACCTTGTCACATTTTCCGTGGCGGCAACTGCATTACCACTTATTGCATGGATTCACGGCAATCTGGGTTTTGACGCTTTGTTTATGTTGCTCGCACTCGCCGCCGGGTTAATACTTGTCACCGTCATGTTCTTGCCGTCGACAAAGAAACTGGCCGGCGCAAATTGATTACAATAACCCGGCCATGTTTCTCAGCCTGGATTGAGAACCTGCACTTTGTTTGGCACCGGTTTACCATCAGTGATTCTGTCACCAGAGATACTAATTTTTCCTGGATGATGGCCACCTGATGAAAATTACCAGGGTAGTAAATTAAATATGAAAATAGTTACAGTGATGAGGATTGAATCATGGCTCAGATGATCCCGGTGGCACCGTTTGACCTGATTATATTTGGCGGGACAGGCGACCTGGCGATGCGGAAGCTAATGCCTGCGCTCTGGCACCGTCATTGTGATGGCCAGTTTCCAGCAGGTAGCCGAATCATTTCAGTGGGTCGAGGTGTGATGAAGGTTGACGCTTATCTTTCCAAATTACAGGAGGCCATATCCGTTGCAAAGGACGAGGACAGTTGGGTCTCATTTACAGCCAGAATCAACTACGTCAATCTCGATGCAACAGACTATTCAACATGGTCGGGGCTTGCCGGTTTGCTTGAAGGTCGTGATGATGTTGTTCGTGCCATCTATCTGGCAATACCGCCCTCTCTTTTTGGTCTTATCGCCAGAGGCTTTGTTGAGCGAAATTTAAAAACCCCCGACATGAGAATAGTGCTCGAGAAGCCGGTTGGACGTGATTATGAGTCTGCCAGAACGATTAATGATGAGGTTGGCGCATGTTTCGCTGAGAATCAGATATTTAGAATTGACCATTATCTTGGTAAGGAGACGGTACAAAATCTCCTGGTGCTGAGGTTTGGTAACGCTATCTTTGAACCCCTGTGGCGGAGAGAAGTTATTGATCATGTGCAAATTACCGTTGCGGAAGAACTCGGGGTAGGTAACCGCATCGGATTTTATGACAATATTGGTGCGCTAAGGGATATGGTGCAGAACCACTTGATGCAACTGGTGTGTCTAGTTGCGATGGAACCTCCCGCAAGTTTTGATGATGACGCGGTCAGAGACGAGAAGATTAAGGTGCTTCGGGCGCTCAGACCAATCGGTGCTGAACTTGTTAAGTCGAATACCGTTCGCGGTCAATATAGTGAAGGCGCTGTTGATCGAGCGGTGGTTGAAAGTTATGAGGAAGAGTTGGGTCATAGCAGTGACACAGAAACATTTGTTGCCCTGAAATTGGACATCGACAACTGGCGTTGGTCCGGCATCCCTTTTTTCATTCGAACGGGAAAGCGCATGCCGGAAAAGCATTCGGAGATAGTTATTCAATTTAAACCTGTACCCCATTCGATATTTTCATCGGGAACCCAGGAAATAAAACCTAATCGTTTATCAATTATGTTACAGCCGAACGAAGGGGTCAGGTTAAACATGGTAGCGAAGGCGCCCGGACCCGGGGATTTCACACTGAAGCCGGTTTCCCTCGACCTTAGTTTTGAAGAGACGTTTGGTGTTCACTACCCAGATGCGTACGAGCGACTGGTTATCGAGGTATTGCGCGGTAATCCGGCTCTGTTCATGCGCAGGGACGAAATCGAGGCAGCCTGGAGCTGGACTGACACAATTCTTCAGGGTTGGGAGGAAAGTAACCAGAAACTTGAATCCTATGCTGCGGGAACATGGGGGCCTGCTTCAGCATCGTTAATGCTAAATCGAGTTGATCGCGACTGGTATCCGGAATGAAACTATTGTCCTTTTCGGACAGGATTTCCGCCTCCACGGCAGCTGCGAGCTGGCTTGCGACTGAACTGGACAGGGCATTAGCCCAGGCCGGGAATGTGGGGCTTATCGTTAGCGGTGGCTCAACCCCGGGGTACTGTCTGTCGCTGTTGTCTGAAGCTGACATTGATTGGCATCGTGTGCAGGTATCTCTTACCGATGAACGCTGCGTGCCTGTCACAGACTCCGCCAGTAACGAAAAGATGGTGCGCGAAACATTGTTACGTCTCGCTGCCGCGGACGCGAGTTTCAGGCAGGTGGGTGAACTGGAAACATCGAATATTGTCTGCAGTCTGGTTGGCATGGGTGAGGATGGCCATTTTGCTTCGATATTTCCGGACAACCCACGACTGGCTGAGCTGCTTGACCCGGGTTCACCGCCGCTTAGTTTTAGCGTTAGTACTGTCGGCAGTGAGTACAAGAGAAGGACGGTAAATCTGTCATATCTGCTACAGGGCGACGCTGTCGCCTTACTGGTTTTTGGTGAGGCAAAAAAAAGGATTATTGATAACTCTGACGGATTTCCGGTTGCCGCACTACTGAAACAAGCGTGCATACCGGTTCATGTTTTCTGGGCACCCTAGTGCCTTGGGTACTGGTTTAGAAGGTACTGGTTTAGAAGGTACTGGTTTAGAAGGCACTGGTTTAGAAGGCGCAGATTTATTGGGTACAACTTATTGAGGATAAATTATGAATCCCGTTGTTTTGGATGTTACCGAAAGAATTCGGAAACGAAGTGTAGAAAAACGCGAGCAGTACCTTGCCGGGCTGGAAAGGCAGTCCCAGGCAGGTCCTTCAAGGGGGAACCTTTCTTGCAGCAATCTTGCCCACGGTATGGCGGCTTGTTCGAGTTTAGGCAAGGACCGTCTAACTAACGATCTGGTACCCAATCTCGCTATAGTCACTGCCTATAATGATGTACTGAGTGCACACCAGCCCTATGAGAAATATCCGGCAATAATTCGGGATGCGGCAGAAAGGTTGGGCGCCGTAGCCCAGGTTGCGGGTGGTGTACCCGCGATGTGTGATGGTGTCACCCAGGGACAGGAAGGTATGGAACTCTCCCTGTTCAGTCGTGATGTCATTGCACTCTCGACCGCCGTCGCGCTCTCTCACAATCTGTTTGATGCGGCTATGTTCCTGGGCATTTGTGACAAAATTGTACCAGGCCTTTTGATCGGGGCGCTCTCATTTGGTCATTTACCGGCTATTTTTGTGCCGGCCGGTCCCATGTCTTCCGGATTGCCCAATAAGGAAAAAGCCAGGGTCAGGGAAGCCTTCGCCGCTGGTGAAATTGGTAAGTCGGAATTGATCGCGGCAGAATCGGCTTCATACCACAGTGCCGGAACCTGTACCTTTTACGGTACCGCCAATAGCAATCAGATGCTGATGGAATTTATGGGATTACAGTTACCCGGTAGCTCATTTGTGAATCCAAATGATCCGGCCCGTGATCTTTTTACCCGGCATGCAGTGAAACAGGCATTGGCTATAACCTTTGATGGTAATGACTATCGGCCGATTGGACGAATCGTTAATGAAGCCGCTATTGTAAATGGCATTGTTGGTTTGTTAGCGACAGGCGGTTCAACCAATCACACGATTCACCTGATCGCCATCGCCGCGGCGGCCGGTATCAATGTCGATTGGACAGACTTCTCGGATCTTTCAAAAGTGATACCCCTATTGGCGAGCGTTTATCCCAATGGACAAGCGGACGTGAACCATTTTCGGGATGCGGGTGGGCTTGCGGTGGTTATCAATGAACTACTGAGCGCCGGCATGTTAAACGAGGATGTGAGCACAGTGGCCGGGCAGGGCCTTCACCTGTATGCGCGATCAGCTGAAGTCCGGGAAGACAAAATTCACTGGAAAATTGAACCCCCCTCGTCATCTGACTATACAATCCTTCGACCAGTAACTGAGCCATTTAGTTCGGAAGGTGGAATCAGCCTGGTCACGGGAAACCTCGGAAGAGCGATCGTCAAGTTATCAGCGGTTGATTCGGAACACCGGACCATCTGTGCACCGGCCCGGGTCTTCGACAGCCAGAATGCATTTGCTGAAGCATTTGAGGCTGGCGAGATGAATGAAGATATGGTGGTGGTGGTTGCAGGCCAAGGTCCCCGGGCGAACGGTATGCCAGAGTTGCACAAACTCTCACCTTTTCTGGGTGTGATGCAAAATAAGGGACTGAAGGTGGCTTTGCTGACCGATGGTAGAATGTCCGGTGCGTCTGGCAAGGTGTTAGCGGCAATCCAG
>Ga0206123_10001950_pt1 | contig 18578 bp, 15 predicted proteins | sample Helgoland_Spring_2_FD_160086 | JGI IMG/M metagenome (GOLD analysis project Ga0206123, IMG submission 160086) | Pelagic subsurface seawater microbial communities from Kabeltonne, Helgoland, North Sea - Helgoland_Spring_Bloom_20160316_1 | ecosystem: Environmental > Aquatic > Marine > Epipelagic ...
CAAAAAAAAGTCCCGTAAAAACGGGACTTAAATTTATATTTTAACTGTGTTATTTTTTAACGAAAGTATCAGTTTTGTTATCGTAGTTAAGGTAATAAATACCTTTTTTTAGGTTTGAAATATTCACTTTGTTTCCAAATCCTTTTTTAACAATGTTTCCATAGCTATCATAAACTTCAAATAAATTTTGATCTGTAAACATTACATCTGTTTTTGCTTTTTTAGGGCTAAATGTAATCTCACTTAAAGTAGAAAGGTATCTAGAAGCAGAAGAATATCTAGGTTTACCAGAGTAATCTACTTGCTTAACTCTAAATTTATTTTCCCCAGAGTGAGGAGTCACTTTAAATTTATAGTTGCTTTCAGCAGCGTTTCCATTTCCATCAACTTCACCAACCTTAATCCATTTGTTCCATCTAAACTGTTCAACAATATAAGTTAGTTTTCCTGTTTCTCCTTTTGATGTCCAATCAAAATTTCCATCTTTAGAAACTTTCATTGAAACAATTTCAAAAGTACTTTTTGGTTTTAAAACCTCTGGATTTAAAACTTTTGGATTACAATCATCTTTGTGTTTGATTTTAACAATTACCGGATCTCCAATTTTTAATTGGCGGATAGAAAAATCAATTTCAAATGCACTAGAGTTCACCTCGTCAGTAGTTACTTCTCCGTTAATTGTTACTTCGAATGTACAAAAACCTACACCGTTTTCAGCAAATGGGTTTTGAACATATAGGTTTTTACCTTGGTAATGACCTTCTAAAACAATAACGCCAGTAGCATTAACTTGTAATGCAAAAAGAGGTAATAGTAATATGGATAAAATTTTTTTCATTATAAAATGGTGTTATACCAAATAATACAGATACAATATTAAAGCCTTAAGAGTTAAAATCAAAATATTTTTTCAAATTAATCTTATTAAAAGATAAATCAGTTTGGTTTCCTATCGTTATTTGGTTTTATTATTGATTATTTAAACGCAATATTCTATGAATTAGTACTGCTTATTTGCAGTAAAAAAACATTAATTTTGGCGCAATCAATATTTGACAAATATAATGCCGAAGTTAAATTTGATGTTTTTATTAGTTAATTATAAAATTAATTTAGCTTTTTCTAAATATATAGTATCACAAAATGAAAAGAATAACAATAGCAGATGTCTTAGAAAGTCCAAAGGTTGGGTCGGAAATTTTAATTAAAGGGTGGGTAAGAACTTTTAGAAGCAATCGATTTATTGCTGTAAATGATGGTTCAACAATTAATAATTTACAAGCTGTAATTGATTTTGAAGGAGCAGATGAAAATGAATTAAAGAGAATTAATACCGGAGCTGCAATTGAAGTTATTGGAGAGTTAGTTGAGTCTCAAGGTAGAGGCCAATCTGTTGAATTAGTTGTTAAATCGTTTAATATTTTAGGTGATGCTAACCCTGAAGAATACCCATTACAACCTAAAAAACATTCGTTAGAATATTTAAGAGAAATTGCTCACTTAAGACCACGAACAAATACTTTTGCTGCCGTTTTAAGAGTAAGGCACGCAATGACTTTTGCTATCCATGAGTTTTTTAATAATCAAGGATTTTATAATATACATACTCCGTTAATTACAGCTACAGACGCTGAAGGCGCAGGTGAAGCATTTCAGGTAACTACAATGGACTTGAAAAATGTCCCTTTAGATGAAAACAAGGAGGTAGATTATAAACAAGACTTTTTTGGAAAAGAAACGAGTTTAGCGGTAACTGGTCAGTTAGAAGCTGAATTGGCTGCGTTAGCTTTAAGTAAAGTATATACTTTTGGCCCAACGTTTAGAGCAGAAAATTCTAATACAACCCGTCACCTATCTGAGTTTTGGATGATTGAACCTGAAGTTGCTTTTGCTGATAATAATGACAATATGGATTTAGCTGAAGCTATGCTGAAATATTGTATTGATTATGCATTAAAGAATTGTGAAGATGATTTGAAATTCTTAAACAATAGAATTTTAGATGAAGATAAAAAGAAGCCTCAAGCTGAAAGAACAGGAGATTTATTTGAGAAGTTGAAATTTGTTTCTGAAAATGATTTTGAGAGAATAACTTATACCGAAGCAATTAATATTTTAAGAAATTGCAAACCGAATAAGAAAAAGAAATTCAACTTTATTATTGACGGTTGGGGAGCTGATTTACAATCTGAGCACGAAAGATTTTTAGTGGAGAAGCATTTTAAAAAGCCTGTAATCATCTCTGATTATCCTGCCAACATTAAGGCTTTTTATATGAAGCTGAATGAAGATGGGAAAACGGTTAAAGCAATGGATATTTTATTCCCAGGAATTGGAGAAATTGTTGGAGGATCAGAAAGAGAGGAAAGGCACGATGTTTTAGCTCAAAAAATTAAGGATCAAAATATACCAGAAGAAAGTGTTTGGTGGTATTTAGAAACACGTAAATATGGTACAGTTCCTCATTCAGGGTTTGGGTTAGGTTTTGAGCGTTTAATGTTGTTTGTAACAGGAATGGGTAACATTAGAGATGTAATTCCATTTCCAAGAACACCTAAAAATGCTGAGTTTTAAAAACAAATTATATTTGGGTTGAGTGACGAATAATGCACTTATTCCTAATTATATTTGGAATTGATGTAAACTGTGAATAGCTTTGCAGTCACGTTCTTTAAATTAAAAGATTAAATTGATCGATAATAGTTGAGACAAATACTCAATAATTATCTGTGCCGATTCGGCACTTATCAAGAAAGGTGGAGGGATTAGGCCCTTTGAAACCTTGGCAACCAACTGTAAGTTTCGTTAAATTCGAGATTGGAAAACCGGTGCCAATTCCTAATTTTCGTGTTAAACGAAATGAAGATAAAGTAGAGAAAATATAAAATTGAACCCTTCTACTTTATAAGTAGAAGGGTTTTTTAGTTTTTTGATATGAGTAACATAAAAGAAATATTAGCAGAAAGAATTTTAGTGTTAGATGGCGCTATGGGTACTATGATTCAGCGTTACAAATTAGAAGAAGAAGATTTTAGAGGAGATGCCTTTTTAGATTCCGAAATTCCTTTACAAGGTAATAACGATTTACTATCTATTACTCGTCCAGAAATTATTAAAGCAATTCATGCTGAATATTTTGCAGCAGGTGCTGATATTGTTGAGACAAACACTTTTAGTGGGACGACTATTGCGCAAGCAGATTATAAGTTAGAAAAAGCTGTTTATGACATTAATTACCAATCTGCAAAATTAGCTAAAGAGGTTGCTGTTGAGTTTACTGCTAAAGAACCTCATAAACCTCGTTTTGTTGCTGGAGCAATGGGTCCAACAAATAGAACAGCTTCTATGTCGCCAGATGTTAATGATCCAGGATATCGAGCAATTACTTTCGATCAATTAGTTGAAGCTTATAAAGATCAGGTGAAAGGATTAATTGAAGGGGGCGTAGATATTCTATTAATAGAAACAATTTTTGATACATTAAATGCTAAAGCAGCACTGTTTGCTGTTGATACTTATTTTGAAGAAAGTGGAAATAGAGTGCCGATTATGGTTTCAGGAACAATTACTGATGCCAGTGGTCGAACACTTTCTGGACAAACAGTAGAAGCTTTTTTGATTTCTATTTCGCACATGGATTTATTAAGTGTTGGGTTTAATTGTGCTTTAGGAGCAAAACAATTAAGACCTCACATTCAGACCATTGCAGAAAGAACTCCGTTTTTTGTGAGTGCTTATCCTAATGCTGGATTGCCAAATGAGTTTGGGGAATATGATGAGGAAGCTCCGGAAACGGCAAATCAAGTTGAAGATTTTATTAAAGATGGACTTATAAATATTATTGGAGGTTGTTGTGGAACAACCCCTGAACATATTGGCGCAATGGCAGAAGTTGCTAATAAGTATGCTCCAAGAGAAAAAAAACAAGAAGGAACATTGCCTAATTATAGTGGATTAGAACCGTTATTGGTTAGACCAGAGAGTAATTTTGTGAATGTTGGAGAACGTACTAATGTTACAGGATCACTTAAGTTTAAAAGATTAATAAAAGAAGAAAATTATGAGGAAGCAATTTCTGTTGCATTAAGCCAGGTTGAAGGAGGGGCACAAGTGATTGATGTAAATATGGATGAAGGAATGTTGGAGTCTGAAGAAGTGATGACTCGTTTCTTAAATTTAATTGCATCAGAACCAGATATTGCTAAACTTCCTATTATGATTGACTCATCTAAATGGTCTGTTATTGAAGCTGGTTTAAAATGTACACAAGGAAAATCTATTGTTAATTCCATATCTCTAAAAGAGGGAGAACAAATCTTTTTAGAAAGAGCAAAACTGATTAAACGATACGGAGCTGCGGCAATTATTATGGCTTTTGATGAAAAAGGGCAAGCAGATTCTTATGAAAAGAGAATTGCCATTTGCGAAAGAGCATATCATTTATTAAGAAATGAATTAAATTTTCCTGCTCACGATATCATTTTTGATCCAAATATTTTAACGGTTGCAACCGGATTAGAAGAACATAATAATTATGCAGTAGATTTTATTGAGGCTACCCGATGGATTAAACAAAACTTGCCTGGAGCTTTAGTTAGTGGAGGAGTTAGTAATATTTCTTTTTCTTTTAGAGGGAACAATGTGGTGAGAGAAGCAATGCACTCAGCATTTTTGTACCACGCTATAAAGGCAGGTATGGATATGGGAATTGTAAACCCAGGAATGTTAGAGGTTTATGCAGATATTCCAGAAGATTTATTGGAATATGTTGAAGATGTTTTGTTGAATAGGAGAGATGATGCTACTGAACGATTAGTTGATTTTGCAGAAACTGTTGGAGCTAAAAAAGCAGTGAAGGCAGCAACGCAAGAGTGGAGAAATGATACAGTTGAGAAAAGACTTTCTCACGCTTTAGTTCGTGGAATTGTAGAGTTTATTGATGAAGATGTTGAAGAATGTCGTCAGAAGTTTGAAAGACCAATTGAGGTAATTGAAGGTCCTTTGATGGATGGGATGAATGTAGTTGGAGATTTGTTTGGTGAGGGGAAAATGTTCTTGCCTCAGGTAGTGAAAAGTGCTCGTGTAATGAAAAAAGCAGTGGCTTATTTATTGCCATACATAGAAGCTGAGAAAGGAGAAGGAAGGCAGTCTGCAGGAAAAGTTTTAATGGCAACTGTAAAAGGAGATGTTCACGATATAGGTAAAAACATTGTTGGAGTGGTTTTAGGTTGTAACAACTATGAGATTATTGATTTGGGGGTAATGGTTCCTGCCGAAAAAATTATACAAGTTGCTAAGGAAGAGAATGTAGATATTATTGGATTGAGTGGTTTGATCACTCCTTCTTTGGATGAAATGGTTCATGTTGCAAAAGAGTTAGAGAGAGAAGGTATGGATACTCCATTGTTGATTGGTGGAGCAACAACTTCTAAAGTGCATACTGCTGTTAAGATTGATGAGAATTTTACAAAAGGACAGACAGTTCACGTCTTAGATGCTTCACGAAGTGTTCTTGTAGTAGGGAGTTTGTTAAATGATCATAAAGTTGGATTTGTAAAAGAAGTGCAAGAAGATTACCAACGTTTACGCGATTTACATAGTAAAAGAAGGGCTAAAAAAGAGTTCTTAAAAATTGAGCAAGCTCATCAAAATAAATTTCAAATTGACTTTGAAAAAGATGTTCCTGTAAAACCTAATTTATTGGGAAATAAGACTTTTGATAATTACGATTTAAAAGAAATATCTCAATATATTGATTGGACACCGTTTTTTAGAACTTGGGAATTAGCAGGGAAATATCCTGAAATTTTAGAGGATGAAGTTGTGGGTGAAGAGTGCGTAAAACTTTTTGCAGATGCACAAAAAATGCTGAATCAGATTATTGATGAGAACTGGCTTAAGGCAAAAGCTGTTATTGGTATTTGGGAAGCGAATTCAATGAACGATTCTATAATTGAAGTCAATAATGGTGAAGCTAACTTACAGCAGTTAAGACAGCAATCTAAAAAAGCTCCCGGAGTTCCAAATATTTCTTTGGCAGATTTTATTGCTCCAAAAGGAAATAACATTCAAGATTATGTAGGAGGTTTTGTGGTAACAACTGGGTTGGGGATTGATGAGCATATAGCTCGTTTTGAAGCAGACCATGATGATTATAATTCTATTATGCTAAAGGCTTTAGCCGATAGATTGGCAGAAGCATTTGCCGAATTAATGCACAAAAAAGTAAGAACAGAGTATTGGGGTTATGATACTAATGAAGATTTAGATAATGAAGCTTTAATTAAAGAAAGTTACAAAGGTATTCGTCCAGCACCAGGTTACCCTGCTTGCCCAGATCACACACTAAAACGCGATTTGTTTAAACTCTTAGATGCAACAAAACTAACTGGCGTTGATTTAACAGAAAGCTTAGCGATGTTTCCAACAGCCTCAGTTAGTGGTTTCTATTTTGGAAATGAGCAAGCTAAATATTTTGGTTTAGGAAAAATTGAAAAAGACCAAGTTGAAGAATATGCGCAGCAAAAGAAGGTAACTGTAGAGGAAACAGAAAAATGGTTGAGCCCTAATTTGGGGTATTAGAGATTTCGTTTGATATCCTTGTTGGTCGCGTTTAAATGCGACTTACATTTGTGTCAAACGAAAGTAACGTTTTTTAAGGAGAAAGTCAAGTAGGCACAATTTTAGTATAAAGGTTTAAAAAATTAACTTTGTGTTTAAGTGAAATGTATATCATTCATATTAATTTTTGTTTTAACTTTTCAGTTAAAGGCTCAAAATGCAGATTGTAGTAATGCTTTATTGTTGGAGGACACGATTTATCATTCAGAAGCAATAACAGGTTTTGGTAAACATAAAGAGTTTGATGGAAACCATTTAGATGATAAAAAGCTGTTTGAAGAGGAAGCGAATTCTATTTGGTACGTTGTAGATATAACTGCTGATGGAGTTTTTACTTTCGATATTATTACAGAGAATGAAAATGATGATTGGGATTTTTTGCTGTATAAAAATCAACCAATGATTTGTAAAAAGCTAAAAGAGAAAACACTTAAACCAATTAGAAGTAATCTTTCAAGAAGCCCAATAACGGGTCTGTCTTTAGATGCTGAAGATGATTTTGTAAGCGCAGGAATCAATAATAATTACAGCAAGGCTGTTAATGTAGAAAAAGGGGAGCAGTATGTTTTAATTGTAAATAACCCTAAAACACAAGGAGGAAAACATACGTTGGTGCTTCATCTTCCTAAAGAACCAGAAGAAAAGCCAGAAGATGTTAAACCTGTTCAGCCAAAAAACACAACGCTTTTTAAAATGAAAATTTTAGATGCTAAAACAAAAAAACCAGTAATAGGTTCAGCAAGTATTGATGGACTTAAAAGGTTGATTGTTGATCTTGAGAATGTTTCTGATTATGAGCACATTGTTTCTAAAAAAAATAGAAATGTAAACATTGAGGCATACGCAAAGGGCTATATGCTAATGTCTAAAGAGTATAAAGTAAGCAAGACGAAGTCTAAGTATAGGGCAGAAGTTTTATTGGAAAAAATTGAAGCAGGTAAAAAAGTTAATTTACCTCAAATTCAGTTTTTTGGAGATCAATTTAAATTATTACCATCAGCAAAACCCTCTTTAAATTCGTTACTAATGTTCATGAAAAGTAATCCAACAATTAGTGTTGAAATTGGAGGGCATGTAAATGGACCTGGAGAAAGAAATACAAAAAGATATAAAGAATTATCATATAATAGAGCGTATGCTGTAAAAGCAGATTTAGTTAAGAATGGAATTGCTAAAGAGCGTATCGATTTTAAAGGATATGGAAATTCTCAAATGCTTTATCCTGAGCCAAAAAGTTTGTATCAAGAATCTGCGAATAGAAGAGTGGAAATTAAAATAATATCGGAATGAGTTTAATTTTAGGAATAGAGACATCAACCAAAATATGCTCAGTAGCTGTAAGTGATGGAGGAAAATTATTAGCTATTGAAGAGGAGGGAGGAGCCTATTCTCATTCTGAAAAATTGACTATTTTTATTCAGAAAGTATTAGATAAAGCTAATGTTCAACTCAAAGATTTAGATGTAATTGCGGTAAGTAAAGGGCCTGGCTCTTATACTGGCTTGCGTATAGGTGTCTCTGTTGCAAAAGGGCTGTGTTATGCACTAGACAAACCTTTAATAGCTGTTGACACTTTGCAAGCTATGGCAAGAAACTCTTCTTTATCTGGAGATTTGTTTTGCCCAATGATAGATGCTCGTAGAATGGAAGTCTATACAGCGATTTATAGTGTTGATAATAAGGTGGTAACACCTATTTCAGCTAAAATTATTGATGAAAATTCATTTTCTGAAGAATTAGCTAATAAGAAAATTACCTTTTTTGGTGATGGGGCTGAAAAGTGTAAGGATGTTTTAGGCCAAAAAATTAATGCTTCTTTTTCTGATAAAGGATTACCCTCAGCAGAATTTATAAATCAAATTGCATTAGAAAAATTCCAACAAAAAGAATTTGAAGATGTAGCTTACTTTGAGCCTTATTATCTTAAAGATTTTGTAGGAACAACTCCTAAAAAATTACTTTAACTAATTACATTCATTAACCTTAGCAACTCTTACGTAAGAAATTTTTTGATCTGTTTTTGGCATTTCAATTAATTGAAAAGGGTATGTTAAAGCAGATGTGGTATTACATGTTTTTCCAGGCTTCGCGTCTTCAATAGTAACTACCATCCCTTTTGGAGTTTTAACAATAGATTTTACTTTAATAGAGTAACTACCACTAGCTTGTTCGCCCATTGTTGCTAGCAATAATTGTTTTGTTTCAAAGTCAACTGTAGGTATAGGTGGTTTTCTATCGTAAGCTGCAAACATTTTTCCCCTAGCTAAATCCATTTCTTGTTGTGTCGTAATTGTAAGATTTTCTGCTTTTTTATAATTACTGTCTTCTCCAGCTTTAACTTCAATAAACTCAATTGTGTTAGTTTGTTCTTTATTTTGAACTTCGGCAGTTTTTCCTTTTTTACAAACGTTGCAAGAAAACAATAGTGGGATGAATGCTATAACTAATAATCTCATAATTCTAATTTTTTATAAACGTACTTAAAACAAATCTTATTCCAAACAACTTAAATATTTATTTATAGTATTCTCAAGCCCAAAATAAAGGGAGTCACAAATTAAAGCGTGGCCAATAGATACTTCTAAAAGATTAGATGTGTTTTTTTTAAAATAAGATAGGTTTTCAAGGTTTAAATCATGACCAGCATTTATTCCTAATCCTAATTTGGTTGACAATTCACTAGCTTTAGTGTAGCTTGAAATAGCTGTTTCTTTGTTGTTTAGAAAATTATCAGCATAAGGACCAGTATATAATTCAATTCTATCAGTCCCAGTTTCAACAGCGTTTTCAATATTTGTGGTTTCAGTATCAACAAATATAGAGGTGCGAATTCCTGCAACCTTAAATTCATTAAGAACTTCTTTTAAAAAATCTTTTTGTTTTAATGTGTCCCATCCAGCATTTGACGTTAAAACCCCTGGAGGATCAGGGACTAAAGTTACCTGCTCAGGTTTCACATCTAAAACCATATCAATAAACTTAGTGTTTGGGAAACCTTCAATGTTAAATTCAGTTTTAACAATTGGTTTTAAATCATAAACATCTTTATAGGTAATGTGCCTTTCATCAGGTCTTGGATGAATTGTAATTCCTTGAGCTCCAAATATTTCACAATCTTTTGCAACTTGTACTAGGTTTGGCAAGTTGTTCCCTCTGGCATTTCTAATGGTTGCAATTTTATTGATGTTTACACTAAGTTTTGTCATTATTTGATACTTTTGATAAAGATTATACGTCTTACTTAAAAGACAAAAGTAGAAACTATTCAATTAATATGATTGCTTCAGAATTAATATCTTACGATATACCACCACTAAAGCTTACTGACACAGGAAGTAAAGCGTTAGATTGGATGGAAGAGTTTAAAACGAATGTGCTTTCGGTTGTTAAAGATGGTGATTATGTAGGGTTAATTAGTGAGTCTAACTTATTGGATAGTGATGATATAGATGGGGTTATAGAAAGTTTTGAGGTTAATTTTACAAAACCTTTTGTTCATGAAAATCAACATTTATTTGAGGTAATAACAACAATGGTAGATAACGATATAGATATTTTGCCAGTTGTAAATAGTACCAATAAATATTTAGGTGTAATTACCAATAAAACGGTTGTTGGTAGTTTGTCAAAGGTTGTATCAGTTTCTAATGCGGGAAGCATAATTACACTGGAAGTTAACGTTAAAGATTACTCATTATCAGAAATTGCAAGAATGGTAGAGTCTGACGATGCCAAGGTGCTGGCATCTTTTATCACTTCACATCACGATTCTACAAAATTGGAGGTTACCTTGAAAATTAACAAAACAGAAATTAGTGGAATTCTTCAAACTTTTGAACGTTTTAATTATGTTGTTTTAGCTTCATATAATGAGAGTGAGTATCATCAAAATCTTCAAAATAAGTATGATGAGTTTATGCGCTTTTTAAACACTTAGAATGTTCGCTTCAGCATTTAAAGTAAGCTTTTTTTTCTTTTTCTTTTTTCAGGGATTCTTTTCTGTTTATGCCCAAAATATAAGTAATGTTGTTATAAAAGAGTTTAAAATTATTGGAAATAAAACGACTCATGAAAGTGTTATTGTGAGAGAAATACCTGTAAATGTTTACGATACGATTCCAACCGAGAACCTAAAAGATAAATTAGAATGGATAAGGAGTAATTTGTTAAACACCTCTCTTTTTAACTTTGTAACAGTAGAACCTGTTTATTTTGATGATAAAAATATTTCAATATTTATAACAGTTGAAGAGCGATGGTATTGGTGGCCAATTCCAATTTTTGAAATACAAGAAACTAATTTTAATACTTGGTGGTTAGATAAAAACTTTAATAGAGTGAATTATGGAATGTCACTTTCTAAAGAAAATTTTAGAGGAAGAAAGGAGCGCTTATCCTTTTTATTGCAAAATGGTTACACAGAAAAAGCAGGTGTAAAATATTCTATCCCCTATATTAATAAAAAGAAAACCAATGGAATAAGTGTAATGTTTTCATACAGTAGAAATAGAGAAATTTCTTATGATGTATCTAATAATGTGAGAGATTTTTACCGATCAGAAAATGAGTATGTTCAAAAAGAGGTAAAATCTTCAATAGGTTATGAGTTTAGGCCAAAACTGTACAATAAGCATAATTTTAATGTTGATTATACTGACGTAAGTGTTGCTGATTCAGTTTTAAATTTTAATGAGAATTATTTATTGAATAGTGATAATCAGATGAGATACTTTAGCGTCAAATATTCATTTAAATGGGACAAACGTAACTTTAGAAATTACCCGACAACAGGTAGTTATGTCGATTTTAAATTCTTTAAACATGGGTTGGGTGTATTGTCAGATGTAAATTCCTTTTACCTAACTTCTCATTATAAGAAGTTTTGGCAATTGTCAAATAAGATTTACTTTGCAAGCTCAGCTAAAACAAAGCTTACATTAAAAGATGCTCCGTATTATTTATTAAATGGCTTTGCTTTTGGCAATGATTTGGTGAGAGGTTACGAGCTGTATGTTGTAAATGCTGATAATTATGGGTTGGTTAAATTTCAACTACGTTATTCCTTATTAAAAGATAAAGTTTTTAATGTTAACGCTATTAGATTTGAAAAGTTTAAGAAAATTCCTTTAAATATATATGCGGGAGCATACTTTGATGCAGGGTATACGGAATTGAATAGTTTGGATCAAAATAATTCTTTATCTAATACAACATTGTACGGAGGAGGAGTATCTTTAGATTTTGTAAGTTATTACGATTTGGTTTTGAGGGTAGAGTATTCTATTAATAAGATGAAAGAAAAAGGACTCTTTTTACATTTTATAGCTCCAATTTAAAAATATGATTAACTTCACAGTATAAATAGATAAACATTGAAAATTGCAATTTACAGTCAACGAATAGAAGATAAATACTTAGTATTTATCGAATCTTTATTTCAAACCTTATTAAATAAAAGTGTTGAGGTGTTGGTTTTTGAAGATTTTTACATGGAGTTAAGTGAAAAACTTGGTATAGATACTCAAGTTAAAACTTTTAGTACACATAAAGATATTTGTGATGTAAATTATATGTTTAGTATTGGCGGAGATGGAACATTGTTGAAAACCATAACTTATGTTAGAGATAAGGATATTCCAATTTTTGGTATAAATACAGGTAGGTTGGGGTTTTTAACAAGTATTACTACTGAAGACATTAATGTTGCTATTGATGATATTCTTATTGGTGATTTTGACTTAGACAAAAGAACGTTGTTAACATTAGAGACAGAGAATAATTTATTTGGCGAAGCAAATTATGCTCTTAATGAAATAACGCTACAAAAAAAAGATACGTCTGCAATGATCACTATCCAGGTGTACCTTAATAATGAGTTCTTAAATTCTTATTGGGCAGATGGGTTAATTATTTCTACACCAACTGGATCTACAGCATATTCTTTAAGTTGTAATGGGCCAATTATACTTCCTGGGTCAGGCAATATTATTGTTAATCCAATCGCGCCTCATAATTTAAATGTTAGGCCAGTAGTAATTCCAGATAACACTGAGCTAACTCTTAAAATAAAAGGGAGAACAGATAATTTCTTAGTAGCTTTAGATTCTAGGTCTTTAACTGTCCCGTTATCAATGGAGTTGAAAATAAAAAAAACATCACACCATATAAATATTATACGTTTAAAAGATCATAGTTTTTTAAAAACATTAAGGACTAAATTGGTTTGGGGTTACGATAAACGGAACTATTAAGTAGATGAGTTATAAATTTGGTAAGTTGTAAAATAAAAGATATATTTGCAGACATTCCACGAATTAATTAAGGTATGCGAAAGATAATTATATTGATATTAGCCGTTTTAATGATGCCTATTTTTTCTCAGGCACAGAAATGGAAAAGACAAAGAGTTGAGTATTCTTTTGGTGTAGGAGCTACTAATTTCCTTGGAGATTTAGGGGGTAGAAATCAGAAGGGGACAGACGGTTTTATGGATTTTGAGATTAAAGCAACTAGATATGCTGCTGGGTTTGGTTACAGGTATCAATTGGCAAAAGATTGGTTTATTAAGGGGAATTTATACTATGTAATGGTTAGTGGTAATGATAATCTTACTGAACAACCAGCTAGAGCAAATAGACAATTAAATTTCAAATCTAATATTGTAGAATTATCAGCGCAAGCTGAATATATGATTATTAAGCAAAAGAGCGGGCACTTATATAGACTTAGGGGAGTTAGAGGTAAGAGCTGGTTTAGGTTCGAAGTATATGCTTTAGGAGGTTTGGGGCTTATTTGGTTTGACCCAAGAGGGGACAACGGTTCTGAGCATGTAAGATTAGCGCCTTTAAATACTGAGGGGCAAGGTCTTCCTGGTGGACCAGATGATTACAAGGGACTTACTATGGTTATGCCCTATGGTTTAGGGATTAGACGAGCCTTAGGTGGTGGAGCAAGATCAAGACATTTTGGTTCGTGGACGATCGCTTTAGAGCTGACGATGAGGAAGACTTTTTCTGATTATATTGATGATGTTAGTGATGTGTATTATGGGACTGGGAATGGTTCTGAATCGACAGGCGTTGTAGGTGCTGGATATACTGATGAGCAAATTTTCTTCTCTGACCCATCAGGGCATTATGTTAATGGTGGTTATGGTGAGCCACAACAGAGAGGTGACAAAACAGATAATGATGCTTATATGATGGGTATTATTTCTATTAACTATAAGCCAGCAAGAAGAAAGAGAAATCTTCCTAAATTTTAATATAGTTTATCTTTCCGAGATAAAATTTTATCGAAAAAACTTCGTTATTACTCATAATTGTGAAAATGAGGTTTAATTTTATATTACTTTTCAGCTTTGTTACTATAGGCTCTTCTGCCTTTTGTCAAAATGTAGATTTAGGTTTGATAGGCGGTGTATCCTATTATGTAGGTGAAATAAATCCAGGTACTCCTATATTAAATCAACCCAAACCATCGATAGGATTGTTTTATCGTAAAAACCTTAATAAAAGGTATGCGCTTCGTTATGGAGTTAACTACGGTAAGCTGGCAGCAACTGATAAAAAAAGATCTTCAGATATTGCTGGGTATCGACACCTTTCATTTTTTTCAGACCTTTGGGAAGGTTATGGTTTGTTAGAATTCAATTTTATTCCTTATCAAATAAATAATCGAGCAACATCACGATCTACACCTTACATATTTGTAGGGGTTGCAGCTTTTAGGCTTTGCCCTAAAACTAGAGGAAGAGATTTGTTGGGGGAAGTTGAAACTGATTTGATAGGTGTTTCCATTCCTTTTGGCTTAGGAATGAAATTTAATTTATCAGGGAATATGGGGCTTGGATTGGAGTGGGGGATGCGGAAAACTTTTACAGATGAAATTGACGGACTCTCCGAAAATTATACAGACGGTTATCAATTAAGTAATTCTCAGAATAATGACTGGTATTCAATAATCGGGATTACCTTAAATTATAAAATTTTAACACATAAGGATAGGTGTAATATGCCTGGGTTTTAGTAATTATACTATCTTTGCCCGACTTAAAAAATGGATTTCAAATCTCAATTAAATATTAAAGAAGTTCCTAACCATATAGCTATTATAATGGATGGGAATGGTAGGTGGGCTAAAAGCCATAATAAGCCTAGAGTTTTTGGCCATAAAAAAGGGGTGTTGTCTGTTAGGAATGTAGTTGAAGGAGCGGGCGAAATTGGAGTAAAATTTTTAACATTATACGCTTTTAGTACTGAAAATTGGAATAGACCTAAAGTTGAAGTTGCAGCTCTAATGCAGCTTCTGGTAGCTACAATTAGTAGTGAGGTTTCTTCATTAAATAAAAACAATGTTAGGTTGCTAACTATTGGAGATTTAAAAAGTTTGCCTGGAAATTGTGAACGAGAATTGGAGAAAGCTAAAGAAAAAACAAAAAACAATACAGGACTAAGCTTAGTTTTAGCTTTGAGTTATAGTTCAAAGTCTGAAATAGTTAGAGCTGTTAAAAAGATTGCGACTAGTGTAAGAGATAAACAGATTGAAATTGATTCGATAGATAATGATTTAATAAATGATTATTTGGATACTGCAGCTATTCCTAGTCCAGAATTATTAATAAGAACTAGTGGGGAGTATAGGTTAAGTAACTTTTTGTTATGGCAAATTGCATATTCTGAATTGTATTTTACAAATAAGTATTGGCCAGATTTTACAAAAGAAGATTTATTTGAAGCCGTTTTTGATTATCAAAACAGAGAAAGAAGGTTTGGATTAACCAGTGAACAAATAAAAAAATAATGACAAAGTACTTATATATACTGTTAATTTTATGCTTTCCTTTATTCTCCCAGGGACAATTTTCTATTAACTCAGGATTAGATGATTTAAACTATTCTTCACCTAAAGAATACGAGATTGGAGGTATTACTATTTCGGGGACTAACTATTTTAATCCGACAACAATTAGATCTATTTCTGGATTGTCTGTAGGAGAAAGAATTCAGGTGCCTGGGCCAAAGATTACTAAAGCAATAAATAATCTTTGGGAACAAAAACTTTTTGGAAATGTTTCTTTATTAGCTACAAAAATAGAAGGCGATAAAATATTCTTAGACATTCATATTGAAGAGCTTCCAAGATTGTCAAAATTTAGATTTACCGGAGTAAGAAAAGGTAAGCAAAAAGATTTAAGAGAGGAGATTGGATTGGTTAGAGGTAAAGTTGTTACAGAAAATTTATTGATAAATACTACAAATAAAGTCAGAAATGTTTTTGTTAAGAAAGGTTTCTTAGATGCAGAAGTTACTGTTGATCAAAAAGTTGATACGACTGTTGCAAACAATGTCATTTTAACGATAAATATTAAAAAAGGTCCAAGAGTCAAAATTAAAGACATTAATTTTATTGGTAACAATTCAATTAAATCAGGTAAACTTAGAAGGTCTTTGAGTGAGACAAAGCGTGCTAGAGCTTATAACATATTCTCTTCTTCTAAATATATTCCAAATAATTTCGAAAAAGATAAACCTTCTATTGTAGAAAAGTATAATGAAAAAGGGTTTAGAGATGCTAAAATTTCAGCAGACACGACTTATAGAATTAGTGAAAAAAGGTTAAATATTGATATTACTGTTGAAGAAGGGAATCAATATTATTTTAGAGATATTAAATGGCTAGGAAATACTGTTCATTCTACTAAAGTATTAGATAGAATTTTAGATATTAGAAAAGGCGATATTTATAATAAAACTACGCTAGAATCTAGATTGTTTATGAATCAAAAAGGGAGAGATGTTAGTTCTCTTTATTTAGATGATGGTTATTTGTTTTTTCAAGTTAATCCTGTTGAGGTTAAAATAGAAAATGATTCTATTGATTTTGAAATTAGAATTTATGAAGGTAAACAAGCAAGAATTAATAGGGTTACAATTATTGGTAATGATAAAACAAATGATCACGTAATTCGAAGAGAAATTAAAACACTCCCTGGAGAATTATTTAGTCGTTCAGATATAATTAGAACACAAAGAGAGTTAATGCAGTTAGGTTATTTTAATCCAGAAACAATGGGGGTTAATCCATCTCCAAATCAAGAGGATGGAACTGTTGATATTGAATATGTTGTTGAAGAAAAGCCTTCAGATCAAATAGAACTTTCAGGTGGTTTCGGTGCAGGAAGAGTTGTAGGTTCATTAGGCGTTTCGTTCAATAATTTTTCCGCAAGAAATTTCTTTAAAAAAGGAGCTTGGAGACCTTTGCCTGCAGGAGATGGACAACGACTAAGTTTGAGAGCGCAATCAACAGGTGTTGGTTTCCAGTCTTACAGTATGTCATTTACTGAGCCATGGCTTGGAGGAAGAAAGCCAAACTCATTAAGTGTGAGTTTAAATCATACAAGGCTTCATGCTTCCTCAGGAGATATAAGTCAAACGTTTAAATCTTATGGAGTCTCGGTAGGTTTAGGACGAAGACTTCAATTTCCGGATGATTTTTTTACTTTATATAATGAAGTTTCTTACAGATATTATGTTTTAGATAATTATCAATTATTAGCAGGTTTTTCTAATGGGTTTGCAAATAACCTGAGTTTTAGGCATGTTTTATCAAGAAATTCAGCAGGACCTAGTCCAATATACCCAACAACTGGATCAACAACTACATTTACATTGCAACATACTTTGCCTTACTCATGGGTAAGGTTACAAGGAAAAGATATTGAATCATTATCAGCTCAACAAAGAAATTTATGGGTAGAATATCATAAATGGAAATTTCAAACATCATGGTTTTCTAAGTTAACACATAATAAGCATGCTTTAGTTTTAAATACAAAAGCAGGCTTTGGTTATTTAGGATCATTTAACAATGCATTAGGAACGTCTCCTTTTGAAAGATTCTTTTTAGGTGGAGATGGACTTTCTGGTTTCAACCAAAATATTGCGAGTGAAATTGTAGCGTTAAGAGGTTATGGGGCAGGAGATTTATCTCCGCGTTCTGGAGCTTCTTTAATTACAAAATATACAGCAGAACTAAGATATCCCTTATCATTAAACCCTAGTGCTACAATTTATGGCTTGGTATTTGGAGAAGCAGGTAACTCATGGGCAGAATTCAATGAATTTAACCCATTTGAAGTTTATAAATCGGCTGGTGTAGGGATTAGAATTTTTATGCCAATGTTCGGGTTGTTAGGGTTAGACTGGGGTTATCGTTTAGATGACATACCTGGAGTTTCTAACCCAGATGATAGAACAGAAATACACTTTAGTATTGGTGGAAATATAAACGGATGGTAATTAAGTTAAATCCGCTGTAAATAAATTTCAGCAATTAAAGTTAGGAGGAGTTATTATGAAAAGTTTAAAAAAAGTAAGTTTAGTATTGATTTTTATTGTTTCAAGTTTGGCAGGTTTTAGTCAAAATTTTGGATACGTTGATTCTGAATATATATTAGAAAATATTCCAGAATATAAAGATGCTCAAGATGAATTAGATAAACTTTCAGTTGAATGGCAGAAGCAGTTAGAAAGAAGGTATGCTGAGATTGATAAAATGTATAAAAATTATCAAGCAGAGCAAATCTTGTTAACTGAAGATATGAAGCTGAAGAGAGAGGATGAAATTATTAAAAAAGAAAAAGCGGCTAAGGAATATCAAAAACAAAAATTTGGAGTTGATGGTGAATTGTTTCAAAAAAGAAAAGAATTAGTGAAACCTTTACAGGATGATGTTTATAAGGCAATTAGTTCTATTGCAAATTATAAGAAATTAGGGGTTGTGTTTGATAAGGCAAGTGCTTTAACGATGTTATACACCAATCCAAAATACAATATTAGTGATGATGTTCTAAAAAAAATGGGATATAAACCAGGTGAAACGAAAGAATAATATATATTTGAAAATTAATTAAAAAGAAAAAGATGAGAGTATTTAAAATAGCAATATTAATGGTT